>JACCDQ010436168.1_pt1 | contig 13746 bp, 13 predicted proteins | sample 7446031 | NCBI WGS metagenome assembly JACCDQ01 (sample SAMN15323442, study PRJNA562643) | freshwater metagenome | isolation source: river surface water | place: USA:Blue River Watershed | collected 2017-08-17 | reverse complement strand
GGGTCGGGAAGGTCGACGGTGCCCAATACACTAGCTATCGGCACGGAATTTGCGTGGCGAATGGGGCGACAATCAACCGAACTCGCGACGATCGAAGCCGCAGCGACACAACACGCGTTCGCGCTACTCGTCGCGGGCGAAAGCGATTCAGCGGCGCTCGATCAACTGCGACTGGCGTTTCCCGGCGCTGACGCACCAGCCGCACTAGCACACGCCGGCGAACGATTGGCGCGGTCTGCCGATTGCGATCGTCGCGCGGTGATTGGCTGGGCGCTGGAAGCCTACCGCGAAATTTATCGGCGCGCACTGGCGGCAGAAGAGCTTGGCGACGCTTCACGCGCCGTGAAAGAACTGGTCAAACTCGCGAGGGAGACGGATGCTCGGGACGCAGACGACGACGACAAAGAAGCCGACGACGACGACGCGCAAGCCTAGCTCGTCCTCTGCGGCGGAACTGCGCAAGCGTGCCGAGTACCAGCGCGCCCGAGTCATCGCTGGCAAGCTATTTGAGATACCGAAGCCCGAGGACATCTCGCGCCGACTCGCGCTCGAGCAAGACGACGTCGCGTGGTTGCGGCACTACTTCGGGCCGGGTTGCGGTCTTGAGGACGTGTTTAGTTACGACTTTGTACCCCAGCAGCTCGACATGATTCGCGCCATCGGGGCGGCCATGCGTGACGGCGCGGACCAAGCGTTAGCGGCGTCGCGCGGTGAAGGCAAAACCACGATTGCCGAGCGGCTGGCAATCAAATACGTCGCGCAAGGGCTGTGCGATTACGTGGTCTTGTTCGGCGCGACAGGCGGCATGGCGGAAAAGATTCTGGATTCGATCGCCCGCAGCTTTACGGACAACGCATATCTCGCGGCCGACTACCCGGAAATTTGCCAGCCAGTGAAGCATCTGGAAGGCGCTCCCCAGCGTGCCAGAAGCCAACGCGCGAACGGCTGGCGACATGATACCGGCGAGCGGTTTGAGTGTGCCATGCTGTCCTACGCGTGGTGCGGATCGGAGCTAATATTTCCCAACGCTCCGGGCTCGCCATCGGCTGGAGCGATCATTGCGACGCGTGGTTTAGATGCCGCCGTTCGTGGTCTGCGCACGAACGGCAAGCGGCCCAAGCTGGCTATCATTGACGATCCCGACACGGAGCTAACGGCAGTTTCGGAGGAGCAGGCCAAGAAGCTCGAGCGCCGAATCGACGCGGCAATCGGCGGGCTCGGCGGTCAGCGTCGCGCCGTCGGTCGCGTGATTCTCACGACGCTGCAAAGCCGCATAAGCGTGTCGTTCAAGCTGACCGATCCCACACAGCGCCCGACCTTTCGCGGGCGCCGGTATCGCTACCTGATTGCGCCGCCGGATCGGATGGACCTTTGGGAACAGTACGTCACGTGGCGCAAGGAGGACAAACAGCGCCGCACGGAGACGGGAGAGGATGCCGACTCACATTGCCGGCGCTCGCATGCGTTTTACGTCGCGAACCGCGCGGAAATGGACGCCGGCGCGTTGGTCGGCAATCCGAACCGGTTCAACGACACCCTGCTTGCCGATGGCACGCGCGTTGAAGAATCGGCGCTGCAACACTATTTCAACGAGGTCGAGCGCATTGGACCGGAAGCCGTCGCGACCGAGTACGACAACGACCCGCCCGAGGAAGAGTCTGCCAGCGAAACGACTTTGCAGCACTACCAGATTCAGCGGAAGGTGTCGGGCGTGGGGCGTCGCATCGTGCCTCGCGGGGCAACGCTGGTGACGTGCGGCGCGGACGTGCGCAAGACGGAAATTCACTGGGTGCTTCGGGCATGGCTGCCGGATGCGACTGGTCACACAATCGACTACGGAATTCAGGCGACCAGCGGAACGCGGTACGGATCGGACGACGGCGTGGACGAGGCGATACGGCGCGCGCTGTTGCAACTGGCCGAGTCGTTTCGCGAGTCTCCGCCGATGCGAGCAGACGGCGAGATTGTGCCGGTATCTATCGCACTGGTTGACAGCGCCTACCGCCCCGATGCCGTGTTCGCGGCGTGCGCGCAGGCTGGCGTGGGCTGGATGCCGTTGAAAGGTTTTGGTCGGTCGGCTGGGTGCGTCGGCGCGAACTTCAGCGAGCAGCAACGCGCGACGATTGACCGCAAGCCGGGTGACGGTTGGTTTCTTTCGCGGCAAGGGCGGCAGTGGCTGGCGTGCATTGACGCGGATCGTTGGAAGAACTGGGAGCATGATCGTTGGCTAACTCCGAGCGACAAGCCCGGAACGTTCCTGTTGTTCGGCGAGTCTTCGGAAGGCTCGGACAGAATGACTGTGGACGAGCGGGAGCACAGCGCCTACGCGCGTCACATCGTGGCGGAGCGCGAAGTCGAGGAGTACAAGAAAGGCACGCTGCGCCGCGTTTGGAAGCAACTCAGCAAACAAAACCACTGGCTTGACGCGTCGTGTTACGCGAGCGTGGCGGCAAACATGAAGGGCATTCGACCGGCCACTAGCGCAGTCGCTACAATGTCCGCCAGGCTGGCTGCGGCTAACGAGTCGCGGCCGACACTGGCACAACTCGCGGGGCGAAAATGAGCGACGAACGACCGACGTTAGCGCAGCTTGCGGCGCGGGCTCAAGGGTCTGATGGGTGGGCATGTCCGCGCTGTGGCTGTCGGGATTGGCGCGTCGAGGATAGCTACTTCGTGTCGAGCGCCGGTGAGCGTCGCAGGCGGCGATTCTGCCGGAACTGCAAGCAGGTTCTCCACACTCGCGAAGTACCGATTGACGCGGAGGCCGAGAAGTTTGGCGGCGCGAATCCCGCTAATAGTACCGACGGCGACGAAACGTTGACACACTTGGGCATCGTCGGTTTAGTTGTTGGCAATGACGACGCCAACGACGATCAAAGACGCGATCGACCAAGCCGCCAGAGAAAATCTGGCTAGCGTCACCGTCGGCAATCAGAGCGCGTCGACGCACTCGATTTCGGACCTAATCGAGGCTGACCGGTACTTGGCGAGCAAGAACGCAACGGCCAATGGCGGCGTCAAGGGCTTCGGGCTGCGGTTCCAGAAGATCAAACCGCCGGGGGGTGGCTAATGATTGCCATGGACCCGGCGACGCGTGCCTATCTGAATATCGGGCCACGGCAAGCCAAGCCGACCGCGCCGGGGCAAGCTCGCGACGTGCGCGCCAAGTATGACGCGGCAAGCGACAGTCAAGAGTTTGCCAACTACTGGGCGGCGTCCGATGCGCTCGACGCGGACTCGGCCAACAGCAAGTCGGTACGGACGCGGCTGGTCAAACGCTCGCGGTATGAAGTCGCAAACAACGGCTACACGGACGGTATCGCGCAGACGCACGCAAATTTCGTGGTCGGCATGGGGCCGGCGCTCAAGTGTCTGACCGGCGACAAGGCGCTCGACCGCAAGATTGCCGACGAGTTTTGGCGCTGGGCCAAGGCCGTGCAACTGCGGCGCAAGCTGTGGTGCGCGAGTCATGCCAAGCTAACGGACGGCGAGTCGTTCGGAATCGTCACAGCTAATCCGTACGTCGCGCATTCGGTCAAGCTGGACGTCGTCCTAATCGAGTGCGATCAAGTCACTACGCCTTACCTTCCGTACCGACGAGAAGGCGTGATTGACGGGCTGACGTTCGACACGTACGGCAATCCGTTGACGTACGACATTTTGCCTCAACACCCGGGCGGCCAGTGGGCAGTCTATTACCAAGAGCCCAAGCAAGTGGCGGCCCGGTATGTGCTGCACTGGTTCCAGCTTCGACGGCCACAGCAACATCGCGGCGTGCCGGAGCTAAAATCCACGTTGCAGGTTGGCGCATCGTCGCGACGGATGCGCGAGGCGACTATTAGCGCGGTGGAGAGTGCGGCGAGTATTTCCGTCGCGCTTGAAACCGACGCGCCGCCGTCGGAGGATGCTGAGCCGATCGCGCCCATGAGTGCGGTTGATTGGGAGCGTCGCATGATGATTGCGCTCCCAAAGGGCTGGAAGCCGACGCAAATGGCGGCTGAGCACCCCAATGCAACGTACGAGTCGTTCAACCGTGGGCAGATCGCCGAGCAGGCCCGACCGAAAAACATGCCGTACAACATGGCGGCGTGCGATAGCTCGCAGTCCAACTACGCATCGGGCCGGCTCGATTTTCTGCCGTACTTCAACGGCGTCGATATCGAGCGGTCCGACTGCGAGGATTGCGTCCTCGACAAGCTATTTGTGCAGTGGTGGCGCGAGGCGGCAATCGTGTACGGCTGGGGAGACCCGCGAACTGCTCCGGATCATCAATGGGACTGGCCGGATCATCCGGTTGCTGATCGCTCGACGGATTCGGCGGCAAACAATACGGAGCTGCGGAACGGGTCGCGAACGCTGCGGAGTCTGTTTGCCGATCGCAATGAGGACTACGACGAGGCTGTCGAGCAGATGGCGCGAGATTACGGCGTTACAGTCGAGCGGATGAAAGAAGTGCTTTTGATCGCGAATTTCAATGCGACCAATCAGCTTGCCAGCGTGCAACAAGCCAGCGTGCAGCGCCAGAACGCCTTGACGCAACAGGAAACGCAATTGGCGACGTCGGGAGGGCCGACGAGTGGCTAACCGCAACGTACGCATCCATGCAGCGCCGGCCATTAAGCCGGCCAGCGAACCGGGCAAGATTCCGACGTTTGACATGGTGGCCTACAACGGCGGCCCGATGGTTGTTGACGGATACGACGAGCCGGTTGTGATTGACCTGTCTGGCTTGCAAGTCGCGCCGTCCGTCGTCGCGAACAAGGGGCATAACTCGGACGATCCGGTGGGGCACGTGACCGACGTGCAGAACGACGGGGCGCAATTGGTGCTGGCCGGCGCACTGAGTTATGCCAGTCCGTCACGAGACGAGATTGTCGCGAGCGCGATCGGCGGCGGTTTTCCGTTTCAAGCGTCGGTCGAAGTGACGCCTGACAAGTTGGAACGAGTGCGCGACGGGCAAACGGCGGAAGTGAACGGACGAACGATTGCCGGGCCGGCTGTGATTGCTCGGACCGGATACCTGTACGGAGTGGCTTTCGTGCCGCGCGGCGCGGACGAATCGACGACGGTACGAATTGCGGCCCAAGCCGCGCGAATGAAAGGAGCTTCGGCAATGAGTTTTGAAGACTGGGTGAAATCGTTGGGGCTGTCGGTTGACACGCTGTCGGCCGAGCAGATGGGGCAACTCAAGGCGGCGTACGGAGCGATTCAGGGCAGCGCGCCCGAAGCGCCGGCGGCCACTGAAACCGTGACGGCGGAAGCGGTCAATGATCCGCCGAAGAAAGAGGACAGCATGAACGCAAGCAGCAAGTTCGACGCGGCCGACATTCGCGCCGCGCATGCCAACGCGCTCGATTCGCTCGACACCGAGTTGCTCGACGTCGAGGACGACGCGCCGGCCGACGTGCTGGCCAAGGCCAAGGTAGCGGCGCGCGAGGGGCTCAAGACTCTCAAGGCGACGGCGGCCAAGGCGCGTTGGACTGGCGACATGTACGCGGCCAGGGCGGCCAACATCGTCGCGAAAGCCAAGCTCGACATCGTGCGAGGTTCGCGGCCGTCCGCGCCGGCGATTCACGCAAGCACGCGCGACATCAACAACGACGTGTTGTGCGCGGCCGTTTCGCAGCGGCTGGGCCTGAAAGACATCGAGAAGCACTACAAGCCCGAGACGCTGGAAGCCGCGCATCGGGAATTCCGGGGCCGGCTGGGCATTCAGCAACTGGTCATTATGGCTGCGGCCGCGAATGGCTGGGTTGTGCGCCCGGGTGAACGCCTGCACAAGGGCAACTTGCGAGAGGCGCTCGAATACGCGATGCCGCGCCGAGACATCCGCGCGAGTGGCAGCTTTTCGACGCTGAGCTTGCCGGGCATTCTGTCCAACATTGCAAACAAGGAGCTGTTGGAGGGCTACATGCAGGAGGATTCGGCATGGCGGGAAATCGCGGCCGTGAAGTCGGTCAACGACTTCAAGCAGGTCACGACCTACCGCATGCTTGACGACATGGCCTATGAACTGTTGCCGAAGGGCGGACGAATCGCTCACGGCAAGACGAGCGAGACGAGCTACACGCGTCAGGCTCGCACGTACGCCAAGATGTACAGCGTTACTCGCGAAGAGATGCTTAACGACGACTTGGGCGCGTTTGACGCGCTGCGGGACGTCATCGGCCGGGGCGCGGCGTTGAAATTCAACGACGTGTTTTGGACTCGCTTCATGGACAACTCGACGTTCTACACGTCGGCGTTGACCAACTACATCGAAGGTTCGACGACGAATCTCGGGACCGATGGCGTTGGCTTGTCGCTGGGCGTCAAGGCGTTTCGCCAGATGCGGACGTCGTCGGCCGACGGAAGCAAGCGAGTCGGCGGGACTCCCCCGACCATTTTGCTTGTTCCGCCGGAGCTGGAAGCCGTGGCCGATCAACTCTACAGCGCCCGCAACCTGACCGCCGTGAAGGCCAGCGACGCGAATATTCACGCGGGCAAGTATCGCCCCGTGGTTGTGCCGTGGCTGTCGGATTCGGCCTACACGGGCTACTCGTCGACGGCGTGGTATCTGTTCCGCGCGCCAAATACCGCGATGGCCCCGATCGTCGTGTCATTCCTGGACGGCGTGCAAACCCCGACCGTGGAGTCGTCCGACGCGGACTTCGATCAGCTGGGAATTCAGTTTCGCGGCTACCACGATTTCGGCGTCGACGCGTTCGAGCCGTTGTCTGGAATCAAGTCGAAGGGCGCGGCCTAGTCGCCAGCCTGACAACGTAACCAATCAACCACGAATAGGAGTTTGACGAATGCCTGAAGCATACCTGTACCAAGCGGAATGCGACCGCACTTACACGGCGGACGCGGCAATCACTGGCGGCGAAGTTGTGCAACTTCGCGACGGTCGAGCGGCCGTCATTCCGGTCGACGTCGCGAACGGCGAAAGCGGCGGCGCGCAGACTGAGGGGATTTACACGGTCGCCAAAACGGCCAGTCAAGTGTGGCTGGACGGCGCGGAAATTTGGTGGGATCACTCTGCCAACGCGGCGACGTGCATTCCGCGCATGGGCGCGGGGGATCGCGACTTTTTCTTGGGGTGCGCGGTCGGCGACGCGACGAGCGCGGCGACGACCGGCAAGGTGGCGCTCAATGTGCGGCCGGCCTACGAAATCGACATGCAGCGCGATGGCGGGGATACGGCTGTTGTGTTGACCGCTGGAACGCCGTACATCTATTCGCGCGGCGGATCGTTGGAAGCGGCGTTTAGCGCGACGGCAGAAGCGCAGAAGCTGGATTGGCTGTCGAAGCGGTCTTTCGCATTGGCGTCCAACTGGATTCTCGACGCGATCGTGAACATTGCGACGAACGCGGACGCGGACGTTGCCGACTTATCGATTGGCGTGGCTAACGCGACGCATGCGAGCGACGCGGACAGCATCACCGAATCGGCGTTCTTCCATTTCGACTTGGGCGGCGATTTGAACATTGACGCTGAATCCGACGACGGAACCACGGAGGTTGCGGCGACGGATACCACGGTCGATTTCGCTGTCGGGACTCCGGTTCACTTGGTGCTCGATGGGCGCGATCCGTCGAACGTTAAGTATTACGTGAACGGAGTGGAAGTGCTGGCCGACACGGCAAACCTGGGCAACATCGCGGCGGCTACCGGGCCGCTCAAGGCGTTGTTCCACCTGGAAAAGTCGAGCAACGATTCTCCGGGCGTCGTGCAATTGCTGGCGCTTCGCGTGCGCACAGGTCAACAGTAATGAGCTTGCTGGATCGTGCGGCGGAGTGGCTGGCGGATCGGCTCGCCGATAACGTTAGTCACTCGCTCGCCTACACGCAGGGCGCGACCACTTTACCGCTCGCAGGAACGCGGGCGGTCGAGCTGGTGCGCGTGCTGACGTCGTCTGGTAGCACGATCACGGCAAGGCAAGCGTCGTTTGTGATTCGAGCGGCCGACGTGACGGTCACTCCGCAGCGTGGAGACACGATTGCGGAGACGATCGGAACGGACGTCGTGCGGTGGGAAGTGATGCCGGACCCGAACGGCGTAGTGTGGCAGTATGAGGACGCGGGCGAGTCGATGATTCGTGTGTTTGTCCAGGAGTCCGTCAGGTGAGCAGCAAGGCGGCGCAAGTAGCCGATGCGGTTCGCGACGTGATAGCGGCGCTGGACCTGGGCTTTGCGTTTGAGTGCGTGCGAACGTACGCGGATGGCGATGACGAATCGATCGGGCGCGAATTGGTGCTCGTCGAAGTCGTGATGCCGGAGACGACCGACGTCGCGCTCGAATCGCGAGGCACGACGGTCTACACGCTGGACATTGCAATCGTGCTGCGGAAACGCATTGCGGCGGAACAGCGTGACGGACAAACGGGAGCGTTGGCAAATGAGGAGATTGACCCGTTGACGAGCGCCGTCGAGCAGATTGCCGACGCGTTGATTGCCGACGCGTTCACGTCACTTGATGCGACATGGCAACAGACGCGAATCGATCAACTGTTCGACCGTGAGCGGCTGCGGTCGGCTGGGATATTCGAGGGGACGATTACCGTGACATTCGAGGCCCGCAAGGCCCTAACATAGTGAGGGAACGACATGGCAACCAAGGCCGGCTATCAAGCCATCCTGTACTACGGCGCGGCGGGCTCGACGGCATCGACGCAAGTCACCGGCGCGAAGGACATCAAGTACGATGTGACGCCGAACGCCGATAGCGACCGATCGCGAGGCGACGGGTCTAGCGTGCCGATCGAAACTGGCGTGGTGACATATCGCGACGTCGCTTTGACGTTCTCGATGGTAAACAATCCATCCGACACGACATTGACGGCGCTGATCGCAGCCGCGCGGGCCGGTACAGCGATAGCGTTGCGCTACATTCCGGCGAGTGGCGGGACCGGACTGGACGCCGATTGCTTCTTGAGCGTGTCGAGCAATTCGCCACTTGACGGAACGGGCGTCGTCGATTTCGCGCTCGTCAAGTTGGACAAGACGCTGCGGACGCCGGCGCTTAACTCCTAATCACAAGGAACGCGACACATGGCTGGCATTGCATACGGCGTTTCGTTGGGATCGATTTCGTATTCCGTCGTCCGAACTGGTGACGATCCAGTCGCAACGGAGGTCACGTTGCCGGCTGGAAAAGCCGGAACGCTGACCACTCGCACGGACGCTAATACGGGCGTCGTCACGGTGGCGAGCGGACACGGGATCACGACGTCGGACACCGTCGACGTTTATTGGTCGACTGGTCGGCGCTACGGCGTCGATGTGACGGCGACGGACTCGACTACGATCACGATTGACGTCGGCAGCGGCGACGATTTGCCGAGCACCTCGACGGCGGTTGTGATTTGCAAACAGGTGGTAATCAACAAGGCCATTGACGGTGATAATCTGTCCGTCATTGGCTTTCAGGTTGTCCTGGCCAACGACAACGGATTCGGAACGCGGTTGACGTTTTTCGACGCCATCAACGGCGGCGGATCGGCCGTCGGCAGCGGCATTGACTTGGACAGCAATGTTCCCGTCGTGTACGATATCGCGCGCGGGGTGACAAACCCGCTAACCGGTTCGCCGATTTTGTCACTCGTCGCGAGCAATGGCGACGGCACTAACGCGGCGACGTTGAAAATCCAAGGAATGCAGGACGTCACCCCGTAATGCCAACGTTTCGAGCAGGCGGTAAGGAGTGGCTCGTCACGATCGACGCGCCGAAGATCAAGCGAGTTCGCGAGCGCTGCGGCGTTGACTTGGGCTCGCGCAAGTGCGAGCAGTTTGACGCGCTGACGTCCGACGTCGTGCTAGCGGGCCAAGTACTCGTTGAAGTGCTCCGCAAAGACTTGGAAGCGGCCAAGCTGGACGAGGACGCGTTTCTCGGCATGCTGGGCGGCGATGAAGGCGAAGCGGCTGGCGTCGCGTTGATCGAGGCCATTATCGATTTTTTCCCGAGCCGCCAGCGGTCCCTGCTCCGCGACATGCTGGCGAAAAACCGGGCGGTGATGGAAGCCGCGAATCAAGTGGCGACCGAGGAAATGAACGATCCGACGACGCTGGAAGCGATGACGGCGAAAGCGGTGGCGATGGTGCGCCAGGAGTTCGCGAAACTGCGGACGTAGTTCGCGAGTGCTTCGAGCGCGCCGGCGCGCTGGGGATATCGCCAGAGGGCCGAACGCTTCGCGAGCTGTGTTGGATGGGGCACGGACTGGAGCGACGCTGGCGCGAGCGATTTGTCGGGCTCGCGGCGCTGCTGTATGGCGACGTCAAAGATACTCGGGCCTACATCGAGACGGGCGCTGTTCGCGGCTCGTCAGGCGGCGCGGCAAACCTGCATACGCCAGAAGTCGCCAGATATATGAAGGCGATCGAAATAGCCGGGCGCTTCATCATGCCCGACGAAGTCGACGGAGTTCTCGCACAGCATGGCACGCCAACGACCGAGACCGGACAGTAGCGCGGAGCAGCAACGCGGGCGCCCTAAGCCGGCTCGCGGGCTGTCTCGGGCCATGCGCGGCCTGCAAGGTTTCGCGGGTCAAGCGACGGCGGCCTATGCCAAGTTGGGCGACGTCGTATCCGCTCTTGTGCGCCCGGTCGGTCGATTGGCCAACGCGTGGGGCGTTTTGCGTGATGCGTTGCGCGATTCTGTCCCGCATATCGACGCGGCATCCGGGGCAATTTTGCGGATGCGGGCGAACATCGCGTTTACGATCCCACTCGTGTCGACGCTGTCAACGCAAATGACCGCGATGGCGGCGGCGTCGCAAGTAGCGGGCAACGTTGGCGCGGCTGGCATGGGAACGATGGCGCGCGGGGCGGCGTCGGCTGCGGCGTCTACCGGGGCATTTGGCGGCGCGATGGCGGCCGTGCTTGCACCGTTGGCGGCCGTGGCTGCGATTGCCGGCGTGGTCTATCTGGCAATCGCGAAATGGGACGACCTGCCGCTAATCGTCAAGGGCCTGCTACTCGCGGCCTCCCCTCTCGTGCTGGTTATTCGCGCGATCGCGACTGCGGTCAATTTGGCGACGCTGCCCTGGCGTGCATTTCGCGGGGCTGTCGGACTCGCGCGTGATGCCGTGTCCGCGCTTGTCCGGTCGGCGCTCGAACTGCCGGGCGTTCTGGTGCGCGGCGCGACGCAGGCCACTGCGGCCGTGGTTCGCCTGGGCGCTTCGATTGCGCGGTCGATCGGATCAACTGCCGTTGGCGCGATTCGCTCGCTATTGTCGGTTGCCGGTTCGGTGTCCGCGATTGGCGGGACGCTGTCCGGGACTGGCGATCAAGTCGTTTCGCTGGCCGGCCGCATCTCGCGACCACTGGCAGACGCTGGCGACCAGTTCGCGCGCATCGGACGCGCCGCGCTAGCGATGGCGACGGCTACCGGGCTGGCCGTGGCGAGCGTGCAGGCCCTGGGCTACGCGGCGCAGCGCTCGGGCGCGTCAACGGAGCAAATGGCGTCGGCTGTCGAGGCGCTAAATAAGGCCGCTAGCGAGGCCGCAAACGGCACGGGGCAAGCGGCGGTGATGTTGGGTCGCCTGGGGCTCAGCGCTCGCGACGTGGCGGGTATGGACGCCGAATCGCGGTTTGTTACCGTGGGGTCGGCGATTGCGGGGCTTGCTGATCCGGCCGAACGTGCGGCGGCGGCTGTGGCCTTGCTCGGGACCGATTCGGCCGAACTACTGCGAGTGTTCGACGGCGGCGCGGCTGGGATCGCCCAATTTCGCGCGCAGGCTGAACGGCTGGGGATCGTGATGAGCGGTCCGCAAGCACGGGCGGCGGAAGACTTGACGCGGGCTCAGCAGACGTTGCGGCTATCGTGGCAGGGTCTGACTCAGCAACTCGGCGCGGCCGTTGCGCCGGCCATGCAAGCGACTGCGGAATTCACGGCGGAAGTCGTGCAGGCCGTAACATCGTGGGTGCGCCAGAATCCCGAATTGATTCGCCAAGTTTTTTCGATCGCCTCGCGCGTGGTTGCCGTGGCATCGGCAGTGGCGACGCTGGGCGGCGCGCTGGCGGTAATGACGCCGCAACTGCTAGCCCTGACGGCTGCGGCTGTCGCAGGTTGGGCGGCGTGGCGTGAGTACGGCGGCACGATAGAGCGGATGGCCGGTTCCGCCATGCGATACTTGGGCGTGCTGTGGACTGAGGCGCAACGCGTGCTAGGCGGCATCTACGACGCGATTCGTGGAGGCGATCTTGAACTAGCCGTCGGCATCGCGTGGGCTGGCGCCAAGCGGGCCTGGATTGCCGGGCTACTGGATTTGGCGACGCTGACTGACGGCACCGTGGGCGGCATTCTGCAAGCTCTGGCGGCTGGCGATTGGCGGTCCGCGCTGGATCAATCGGTATTGGCTATCCGCGAGGGACTGAGTCAGGCGGCGCAATGGCTCGACGGTCTGTTCATCGACGTCATCAACCAGATGGACAACGTCGTAACGGCGATTCGCGGCATGGTTGACGTCGGCATCCAGCAACTGGCACGGCTGGCAATGAGCGGGCTTGCGACGCTGGTAAAACTGTCGCAGGCCCTCGAAGCGTATGACCCAACCGGTCGAATCAAGTCGGCTCGCGTGTCCGTGCAGCTTGCCGCAGCGACAAGCGGATTGAGCGGCGCGGCGATCGGTGACACGGCGGCGCGACAAGCTCAACGAGAAGCGGACGCCGGCGCACGGGCGCAGGAAAGACGCAACGCACTCGACGAGCGAAACCGATTCCGCGAGTGGGAACGCGGCACGATGGCCGAGCAACGCGCCGGGCTAGCTGCTGGCGCGGCTGGCAAGGCCGGCGGCGCGTGGAATGCGGCGAGCGCCGACTTGCAACAGAGACTCGGGGAGGCTGCGGCGGCGGCACTTAAGGCGGAAGCGGATCGGCAAGACGCGGGAGCGATCGAACGGCGAGGGCGACTGAAAGCGGCCGTTGAAGCGACGGGCGGCGGCGGATTCGGCGCGACGTTTAGCGCTGCTACTCTGCTTGCGATGGGCGGCAAGCGTGATACGATCGCCGAGCGAGCGGCTAAAGCTGCCGAAGCGGTCCCTGGCAAGCTGCAAGAGTTGATCGCGCTGGAAAAGCAACGACAGCAAGCTGAGCGGGCGAAACAATTGGAGTTCGTGGCGTGAGCATGCGTTGGACCGAACGAGCGGAAAGTCGGCACACGACGAGCGGCGAAAGCGCCATCCGAACGGACCACTTCGCGATCGTGGGGACAACGGATAGCGAGGCGGCGTATCAATTCGCGGTAGCTAATGCGTCGCCGCTGGTCATCGCATCTGGGCAGGTTCTGTTCCGCCAGGATATGCGGATTACGCATCAGGGTAACGAGCTGTGGTATGTCGAGGTACCATATGGCCCGAAGACGCGCGAGCCGATGGAATGGCGGCTATCATCGTCGACAAGCGGGCGAACGCAACGAGTGTTCCAAAGCAAGGAGACGGTCGACATTTTCGGCGCCGCGAATCCGCCGGATCACAAAGGCGCGATTGACGTGCAAAACGGGGAGGTACGCGGGGCTGATATCGTCGTCCCGACGACGCGATTGACGTACGAACTAACGCTCCCGCCTGGCACTGTGAGCGAGGCGTATATTTTGTACATGGCCAAGCAAGTCGGCAAGAAAAACGCGGCGGCGTGGCATGGTATGCGAGCCGGCGAAGCGCTGTTCGTCGGCCACTATGTGGAGCAAGGCAGCAACCAGAAACGGACGATGCGATTTGAAATCGAGCATTCTGCGCATCTCGACCCGGTTGCAATTGCCGGCATCGC
>JACCDQ010658546.1_pt1 | contig 13749 bp, 19 predicted proteins | sample 7446031 | NCBI WGS metagenome assembly JACCDQ01 (sample SAMN15323442, study PRJNA562643) | freshwater metagenome | isolation source: river surface water | place: USA:Blue River Watershed | collected 2017-08-17 | reverse complement strand
GTATGTGTAATTCACAATTATCTACTTATTTATTTGTATCTTTGATTATTAAATTAATTGGTTCATTATCATTATTAAAATCGAACAATAATGATGATGATTAATATTTTAATATTTGAATAATTAAAAAATATATAAAATTAGAAAAAGTTAAATATATTTTTAATTGAAAAACAAATAGACATCTTACTAGATGATTAGATAAATTAACTAATAGGTTCTCCATCATAACCATCTAAGGATAAACGTATTTTATCTAATATCACATCAAGTCTTGCACAAGTTTGACTACAAGTTGAATATGTTTCTTTTAAATTAGTAATTCCAACCATAGAACGTTTTAAATATTCTTTCATATTGTAATTTAAATTATCATCATTCATATGTTTTATTGCTTGCATAATAATATTATTTAATTTTTTAATTGTTTCATTTCTATTATCTTGTCGATTCCAACGACGAACAAATTCTGGTATTAATGATCTTGATTCTATATTCAAATAAGCATCTCTTGTAATAAGTTTTTGGTTTTTATCTAAGGTTTCTAATAATTTTAAATTAATAACTATTTCATCAATGTCCATATTTGTTCTATGTTTGTATTTTATTTTTATGTTATTTTATATAATTTCATCTAATATCACAAATATGTAATAAAAAATATATAAATCTTATAAAATTATATAAAATATAATCTTAATTTGCAATAACATATTCTTCTTTTTCATTCTTTTTCCATTTTGAAATAATTCTAGGGTTTTTAATGTTTTGCATAATATCTTCAGTTGAATAAATATTTCCATTCTTATCAATATATTGATGAATACCACAAATTTCTTCAATCCAAATCTCTATTTTTGGTGTTTCAACAAAACCTGTTGTATCTTCTTCAACTTCACCCTTTGGTAATCCCTTTAAATGTGTTCCACAATAGTCACAATTTGCTTTCTTTTTTCTGGTACATTGTTCGCCATTTAATCTTACCGCACGACATTGCGAATGTTTTGGAATAATTGTCCTGAGTCGTGTTCGGCGTTTGAAATCATCCTTAGTTAATTCATATGGTTGCATATTATTTAATTGATTCATAAAATCACGTGTTCTATCATTATTAGTAGCATCAATCACTTTAAATCCGCCTTCTTCAAGCCATTGACGAATAATTGTTTTATTATTATTAAAATGTGAATTAATCTTTTGTTTGATGTTCTTTTCCATTAAGTATAACCCAAATATAATATATTACATTCTATGATTATTTTATATTCAATTTTTTATTAAAGTAAGAAATAATGATTTAAACATATTAATTTTTTAAATCATTATTAATCATTATTAACCATTATTAACAAAATAACAGAATGATAATAATATATTTATTATATATATTATGAGTTTATTCAGCCGTATTTTTAAAAAAAGAAAAGAACAACCTATCGATACAAAAAGACAAGAATTAATAGAAAATCTAACTCATAAAGCAGAAATTAAAAGACAATCAAACGCATCATTTAAAAGCTTTATGAAAAATTATAATTCTATGAAAACCCAAGATGAAGAAAAAAAACATAAGATTCAACAAAAATCAATAAAATCTTTAAGTAAAAGAGTAAAAAGAAATGTAATTCGTCAAACTAAAAATAAATTATCTGGAAATTCTATATCTGTAAATTTTAGACATTTGAAAGATAGAAAAGATAAATTAAAAACAAGAAAACAATTACATTAAATATTACTTCTCTTTGTAGGTAAAATAGTAATAAATAATACAATCATTCCAAGCCATATAAAATACATATCTAGTATATTTTTATTTACTCCTAAAAAAATACCAATTTGATATAGTATGTTAATTATAAAAACAAAAAATAATAATGCTAATACGATTTTTATAAATTTATTATTAATTAATTCAGTAAAATCCATAATTAAAATACCATTATTTTATTTTTATTTCATTTGTATTAAAATCATCTTTTTTTATTATATGGTAAGATAGACAATTAAAATAATCTTGATTTTTTACCATAAAAATAGAATTATATGAATAAGAATCGAATCCTTTTTGTTTGTTTGGACCAATATAATTTTTATTTTGTATTAAAATATATCTAATTAAAATTCCATCTTCTTTTCTATTTTCATATACAGTTTTTGTGCAATCATTTGTATTATTAGTTTTTAAATAAATATATTCATCATCAAATGAATCAAGTGTATATTCTATATTTTTACAATGTTCTGGAACATTTCCAATGAATATATCTCTAAAATAAAATTTGTCTTCTTTTATGATAATTTTTTCTTCATCGGCATTTGTTGTAAATATAAAATCATTCAAATAGTTATAATTAATTAATTTTAATATATGTTTGTTTGGAGTGTCATAATCTATCATTGCATCTTCGTATGCTTTTTCAAAAGTTTTAAAATAATAACCTTTTGAAAATTCGCCTTTATAATAATTTGTTGTATTTAAAAACAATTGTTCATTTAAATCACTTTCTCCAATTCCTAAATATACTATAATAGGAACTTCATACTTTTCCATTTTTTCATCTAATAAAAATAAAAGATTTGGATTTTGTATAAAAAAATTAATATATTTATAGTCGACTGGAAAATACAAAACCTCTTTTGAATATATCATTTCAAAGGGAGTTACTTTCCACCAATTATCAGTTGAAAATGTTGGATAAAATTCTTCATCAATTAATTTCATTTCGTAAAATATATAATTTTCATTATGATATTGAATACATCCTTTTTGTGTATATTTTGATTTTGTAAAACTTTTTTTCATAAACGAATTTACTTTGTCTGAAGTCATATTTGGTAATTGTAGCAAATCATTTACATTTTTCATCATAAGAAAATATAAATAAGGACTTTCGTTTATAAATTCAATACAATAGAGAACTAAATTTGAACGTTTATTATAATTTATATCAGTTGTTTTACCTAAAAAGTATTTTACTTTTTCATTATATGTTTCTATAATTTCATCTTTATTTTCATTCATTTTATTTTCATTCATTTTATTTTTATTCATTTTATTATCCTTCATTTATTACTTATTTATATTTTATCTTTTTTTAATCGGATATTTTCTCTAATTTGTGTTTCTCTGTTTTCCATAATGTAATCACAAATTTCTTTTGCCATTACTGGGTTTGTATAGTATTGATTTAGAACCTGTGTAAGATATTTTTGATTTACTCCTTTTTTTACTTCTTTGTGAATATATTGGATTTGTCCGTGTTTTGTGTCAATTGTTTCTAAATCATTACCCTTCATTAATTCTGTAAGTGTATCTGTTAATATTTTTTTTTGTTTTTTTATTTCTTTTACCTGTTTTTGTATTTCATTAATTTTATGGTCACATTCTAACCATTTTCTTATATTTTCTACTAATTTTTCCTTGTCACTATCATTTTGCATTTATACAATATAATTTAAAATTTTTTAAGTTATATTATATTAAATGTCATTTTTTGATTCTGTTGAACCTGATTCTAGAATTATTTATTATGATGTAAAAATAAATAAAAATGATAAATATTATTATACTTTTTATGTTGTGAATACTAAAAATTATGATAATGAACCATCATTAGATATGAAGTTATTTGTTAACTCAAAAATAAGATACAAATTATATTACAAACATCCTTATAATATTCGCCCTTTTTGGTATTTCTGGTTTAACAATACATATTATTTTGAAAAAGAGAATTGTTATATTAAACTAAGTTATGATTATTATTAGGTATTATTAGATATTATTAACTATGAAATAATGGTGTTTCTTCAAAATAAACTTCAGTAAGCGGAATATGCCACGATTCATAATCATAGCCAGCATCTTTTAATATCATTTTAAGTTCGTCCGTTGCTTCTGTCATCTTATTATAAATCGCTTTTAAATCATCGTCATCATCATCTACATCATTTATTTCATATTTTTCTTGAAACAATATTTTTATTTCTAAATCTAATTTCTTCATAATATTTTGAAGAATTATTGCTCTGGAACGTTGTTCTTTAGATAACATTTTTTATTTTTTTTATTTATAATATATTTTTATATCAATTTTTTTCATTATGTCTCTTACAATAATCTGTTCCATCTACTGCAAATAATTTACATTGATTTTTATTTTTACATATATGTTGACATTTAGGTTTATTCATAGTGATATGATGTTTTTTACAATAATTACCTATTTTAAAATGATGAGCAGGATTACCACAAAAACATTTTAGTAAAGGCAATAGATTATTATCATTAAAATTTATATGATTTATTTTTTCAATTTCATCAATTTCATAATAAGGAATTGTTGATTTAAGATATTGGTGGCGGCAATAAGGACATTTAAAATAAGAACGGTGTCTTTTTATTTGTTGTTGTATTTCTTGATATAAATAATAATATTCAAATGAATGTAAACAAGGTAATGTAATTTTATTTTCAATTTGTTCTTTACTAATTAAGCAAATTTCTTTTTCTTCATTTTCTTGATTTTCTATGTTCTTAGAATTATCACTATTGCATAAATTCATTTACAATTAATTTTATTTATGTCTTTATATTATTATGTCTAAATCTGTATGGGGACCAGCAACTTGGCAATTATTACATTCGATGGTTTTAAAAATAAATGATGATATAACTCCATTACAATTAAAAGAATTAAAAAGTATAATTTTAAATATTGCTTCTAATTTACCTTGTCCATACTGTACACAACACGCTTTGTCATATTTAAAAACAAATCATATCGAATTAATAGATAATATATTTGCTTTACGAGTATTTATACATAGGTTTCATAATGATGTAAATTTAAGACTAAAAAAACCACTTATGTCATATGATGACCATATTGTTATATATAATAGATTAAATTTAAAATTAGTTGTCCAAAATATGTTAACTATATATAAAAATATGAATTCTTCTGTAACAATGATGCTTTATAGTTATTATCGCTATAAATTAGTACAAGATGTAAATGAATATTTCTATAAAAATCAAAATTTATATCGTCTGTAATAATTGTCCATTTTTATATACAGAACATTTGAATTGTTGTTTGCTTGGTCTGCTACAAGCTACTTTATTTGAAATAAAATCATCATAATATGTTAATTTTGGGTCACTCGATTTTATTATTGCATAATAGATAGACCCCCAAATAAACCCTAAAAATCCTCCAGTTAATGCCCCGAGAAAGTTTGTACATTTTTTGTTTATTCGAAAAAATATATTTAATATTAAAATAAATGAGAGAACAATTATAAATGGATAATTAATCACATTATTGCTTATCATAGGAATAATAATATATAATAATGTGTATGTTACTAATGCTATACTAAATGATGGTGTAGTAGACAACCCAATATTTACATTAAACATATTACAGATTGGATCAGGATTAGAACCAGAATTTGATAATTTTTGGAAAAAGAATGTTATCATAAATAATATCACTAGACCAGTCATGTAAATTAACCCCTTTATATTTGAGTTTACAATTGAATTGAATAATATAAAAAATACTACCAAATAAGGAGACATCATAGAAAAAAATTCAATTATATTTGGAAGATTTACAGCAGCTGATGTTGTAGCTGTTGATATAATAGGATTTGCAATAGGTTGTTGGCTTGACATTATACTTTAAAATAAAACTATATTAAAAATATTGTGATATATTATTTAATCTTGTATATAAATGGGAATTCCTAGCTATTTTTCATATGTATTGAAAAATCACACTCGTATTATAAAAAAATTAGAACACGTAAAATGTCAACGTTTAATGATTGATGCAAATTCATTTATTTATGATTCTATAAATGAATTTGGACCTAATAATGTATTTGAAAATGTTTATATTAAAATTACAGATTTAGCTAAAAAACTAGGGGTAAATTGGGTATATGTTGCATTTGATGGGGTTGTTCCTGTTGCTAAAATGCAACAACAAAAAGAGAGAAGATACAAGTCTTGGCTAACAAAACAAATTTTAAATAAAACAGGTTGGAATACAAATGCAATTACACCTGGCACAGATTTTATGAATGATTTAGATAATTATCTTAAACCAAAATTTAGAGAAATTGGATATATTTATAGTGGACCAAATGATTCAGGTGAAGGCGAACATAAAATTTTTGACTATTTAAGAGTAAATTCTGTCAATAAAGATAATGTCGTTGTTTATGGGTTAGATGCGGATTTAATAATGTTAAGTTTATTACATATTAAATCTCGTAATTTATTTTTATACAGAGAGACTAAACATTTTAGTTATTTAAGTCAAATTGATGAAAAGAAAGATTATTTGTTTGATATGAATGAAATGGCAAAACAAATAAGTTATTACTTATATGGGACTACAAATTTAAAACAAAAAGCAGTAGATAATTATTGTTTTCTCTGTTTTTTATGTGGAAATGATTTTTTGCCACATTTTGCTTCGATTAATATACGAAATCACGGAATTAATTATTTACTAAATCTTTTTAAATCTAAAATAAAACAAAAAGATTTAGTAATCGAAAAAAAGATTCAATGGGAAACTCTTAGAGAATTATTTGAGGAATTATCAATAATGGAAAATGAATTAATTATTGAAAATATTAAATGGAAAAAGAATATAAAATATTATCCAAAAAATCAAGAAGATGAACTAAATTATTTACCTTTAAAAGATTTTCGTGAAGAATATTTAATTGAAAATATAAATGAATATTACCCTTTTTTATTTCCAGAAACATCAAATGAAACAAAAATATGTGATATTTATTTAAAAATGTTAGAATGGACTTGGAATTATTATAACGGTATCTGTAAAGATTATTATTTATTTTATCCTTTTCATTTAGCACCATTATTTAGTTCTTTAAAAGATAATACAAGTATGAAAAACAATGATGAAATATTAGAAATAAATAATGAATCATTTCCAAATGTATTTACTCAATTAACTTATGTATTACCTTATGTAGATATTAATGAATTATTAACTGGCGATATAACAGAAGAATTATTACCAAAAATTATTAGTAAATATCCCAATATGTTAGAAATGAATCATACAATTCATTATGACTTTTGTAAATTTTTTTGGGAATCAAGAGTTGAATTTAATTATTTAAATTTATGTGAATATAATCATTTTATTAATTCTATTATTAAATAAAATTGAAATAAATTAATATAAAATATTTAATGTCATAGTTTTAAATGAGTGACAATATTAATCCGGATAGTGTAGAACAGACTCTTACAAAAAGAGTACGTTGTGACTATGAATTATTACATCAAGATATAATGAAATTAAGAAAACAAAATGTTCTAAATGAACTAGAAATATTAAAAATAACAGGCAAATCAGTTATTTTTGAAAATCAAGAAATAATTGCATCAAAAGTAGTAACTGCTTTAAAAAATAGAAAAATTATAAATATTATGGTTTTATCTAAAACACAATCTGGTAAAACTGGAAGTATGTGTGCTACAATTAAACAATATTTAGAAGATACAAATAATTTAATACCTATTGAAAATATATACATTATTACTGGTTTATCAAGTTGTGAATGGAAAGAACAAACAAAAGAAAGAATGCCTGAAAGTATACAATCTAGAGTATTTCATGGTTCTGAACTACCAAAGACATTTGTAGATGAAATTAAATATAAAAAAAATATTCTCATTATGATGGATGAGATTCAAGTTGCAGCAAAAAAAGGTCAAACTATTTACAAAACATTTGATAATTCCGGATTATTAAATAAATCAAAATTATATAAAAATGATATCAAAATTATAGAATACACAGCAACTCCTGATGGAACAATTTATGATTTAATGGGATGGAATGATTCTTCCACAAAAATATTAGCAGAAGTTGGTGATGGTTATACTAGTTCATTTGATTTATTACAAATGAAAAGAGTAAAACAGTATAAAGAATTATGTGGTTATGACGAAAAAAGTAAAAAAATAGATGAAGAAGTATTTGAAAATATTCGAGAAATAAAAAATGACATAGACAAATATAGTATAGCTTTATATCATATTATTAGAACTAAAAATGAATTTAAACAAGATTTAACTATTCAAAATTTTAAAGAAATATTTAATAATGATAATTATGATTATATTAAATATGACAGAGAAAGTGATATTGAAGATATTAATAAAACTTTAATAATAAAACCGAAAAGACATACTTTTATATTTATTAAAGAAATGTTAAGATGTGCTAAAACTTTAAAAAAGACATTTATTGGAATATTATACGACAGATATAGTAAAAATCCAGATGATACAACAATTATTCAGGGTTTAGTTGGGCGAGATACTGGTTATGATAATAATGGAATAAGCATTTGTTATACAAATATTGATAGTATTATTCGATATGAAAAATTATGGAATAGTAATTTTGAAGATAAAACAATTAAATGGAATTCTAAAACAACTAAATATACAAACGGTATTCTTTCGGGAAAAAATACATTTAATGATCCAAATAATTATCAAATAAATTCATTAGAAACTATTGAGAATGATGATGATGATAATGAACCAGAACCAATTATAAGAAAATTTAAATCACAAGAAGAGGTAACAGAAGCATATTTAGAAGAACCGAATGGAATCGGTAATCATATGGCTAGAAATCTTATTGAAAAAAAAGAAAATAAGAAGATTAAGAATATTGATAAATTATCTATACAGAAAGATAAAAAACAATTATTTATATATAAGATTACATTTGATGATGATACAGTAAAAGAAATTGATGAAAAAACTTATAAACAATTTAGAGGAAGAGGACCAAATAAACATCCAGGACCAAATGAAAATGGATTTTATGTTGATACTAACGTAAAATATGTATTATCTACAGTAGATTTATTTAATAAGAGAAAAGATTGGATAAAAAAACAAGAAAGACCTTACAGAGTAAGGCCTTGTTATCAAAATGTAAATGATAATACTACTTTAGAATGGTGGGTAATTTATTATTAAAGATAATTTAAATAATTATGGTTTAATATATATTTTTTATCTTTTTGGCTCTTATTTTAGATTATATTATTCATAAAATAAAAAATATAGATAGAAAAATTATATAAAGTAAACTAATTCTAATAATTAATTCCAATTTTCTAATGCCTCTTCCCAATTATCAGTTTCCAAAATTTTTAATAAATTATCTGGATGGTATGTTGTTTCAATCTTAGGCCTTCTTACTTTATCCCATAACCAATTACGAAATTGTTGTTGGAATTTTAAAGCAAAATATAATTCTCGAAAATCATTAAATTTCTTTAGTCTTTGAATATCATCTTTAATAATATTATATATTGGATTAAATCTACATCTTAATATACAAGATGAGGATAAATTTGGTAGTTTTGTCAATGCATTATCTCCGCAAAATAGCTTTTTTAATGTTGGCATAAAAGCTATAGATGTTATTTCATTTGCTGAACACCAAATGTTAATAATCTTTGGAAAAGATGGAATATGGGTCAATTGATTATTATCACACAATAATTCTGTCAAATCTCTCATAGAGTGTATTGTTTTTATTTTATTGTTTCCACAATACAAATTTTTTAATTTTGGATAATATGGTAATTCAGTTATAAAATTGTTGCTACACGTTAATGATGTTAATTCATTCATAATAGGCAAATTTGTTAAATTATTTTTGCTACAAGTCAATTCAATCAAAGATGAATATTCATCAAGCTTTTTAATTAAATTATCTTGACAATCAAGATATTTTAATTTAGGATACAAAGGAAGATTTACTATTTTGTTAGAAGCACAATATAATATTTCAAGTTCTGGATAATCAGGCAAAGTTGTTAATTTATTGTCAGAACAACGCAATATTCTTAGATTTTTCATACTTGGAAGACTTTTAAGTAAATTGTTATCACATTCTAATATAATTAAGTGGTCCATTGCTTTTATGGATGTTAAACGATTATTATAACAAGTGATATATTTATATTTTGTGTTTTGAGGTAATTTATCGATGTTTCTATCTGAAACATCCAAGCAAGTAATATTATTGATAATACTTAGTGTCAATTCCATTTGTTTTTCCATTTGTTTTATACTAATTTAAAGACTATAAACAGATGCTTCAATTTTTTAATATAATCTTTTTTCTTAAAATCAAAAGTAATATTCTATTTTACTATTTATACTACACTATGTGGTAGTTCAGACATTACATAATTATGTATACTAGTGGATAATTGTGGATCTTCACCACCAACCATTGCTTGGCATACTCCACCTCCGCAACCACCAAATAATTGTTTTCTGCTTGTTCTCTGCTTACGTCTTCTTTGTGTTTTTTTGGTTCCTCTGCGATTTTTTTTAGAATGTCCTTTTCTAGTTCCGTACTTTCTCATTATATTATATATAATTATAAAAAATTAGAATTAGAAAATTAAAAAAATGATATTTCTAATAATAATATTTCTCAGTTTTGGGGATAGGTCTATTTCCAAAGATAGCACGAATAGGATTTCTTGTTGGAGGTATATATTTTAAGGTCTGTAGATTTTTATAATTTTGTGAATTATAAATATTATTAGTTGGTTCATATAAATCATTACAAGATGGGTCTATTAAATAAATATGAGTATATCCTTTATTAACTAACAAATCAATTAATTTTTGTGTAGTAATAACATCACCTTGTAATTCTTTAGAGTTTTTTATAGTTTGAAATAATCCTAATGAATCATATAATACAATTATATTTCTATCATTTAGTGTTGATTCAATATTATCTTCAAATAAAAATCTTTCTGTTGCAGGTATAGGAAATCGAAGATCAGACAAATTTCTAGAAAATAATTTATTGAATAATACTTTATCATTATCGCCAGAATTATAATTAAATTCTCTATAAAGTCTTGATTCATTTTCTAGTAATTGTAGATACAATTTAATATTTTTTAATTCTTTAGTTTTTCCCAAAAGAATATCATTATTTTTTAAAATAGAATCTTTTAAAATTTGTATCGATTGGTTATTTTTTTTTGTTACGGGTGTTTTTTCAAGTATTGAAGTATCATTTTCAATTATTTTTTTTATAATTGATATATTTTCTTCAATAGTTTTAATTATATTTTTAAAATAGCTAATATTTTTTGTATGATTCTCATTAAAATAATCCCATAATGTCTTTTTTTCATATGAAAATGACAATGAATTTTTATAAGAATGATAATCAAGCACATTTTTTTTAAAATTTTGTATTATATCATATCTAAGAGTTGGTTTTGACCAATTATAACAACCGATGATACCTGTTGTTATTTTTGTTAAATGTTTTAATTTTTTAGGAAATTTAACTTTAACAAGAGAATCATAAAATTTTTGTGTTTTTATTGGTTTATTAATTATGGCACCGTGTAAAACAATATAAAGATATATTGATTTTTCCTTAGATTTAATATCTGTTAAAGGAGAAAAAAAACTTTTTGCTGATTGTATCACTCCTGAAATTGGTTCTATAAATCTTCTTTTTGTGTTTCTTCTTGTATTATTTATTACATTTTTACCATTTTTATTATTTTTTTTGGTATTATTATTTGGTTCATTTGAATTATTTAATGGTCTTTTTTTTGGATTAGTATATACTGTATTTTCTGTATGTTCTATTTCAGAATTATATGGCTCAAATGTAGAAAAATGACTAAACATTATATAATGTTTAGATTATTAAATATTTGAAGTTTATTAATTTAACAATATAACACTTAAAATGAAGCTTTTTTATTTGTTCCATGGGTTTGAAATTGTTTATATTTTTCACTACTTTTGAAAAGTTTAGAATTATTGTTATTACTTACATAACCAGATAACTCATCTATTCCATTACAAGAATCATCAATTAAATAAATATGAGTATAACCCATAGATGATAAAATATCTAATAAGTTTTGGGTTGTTAATCCATTTAATTTTTGTAATTCTTCTTCAGGGTCTAATGATTTTAAAATACCAAGTGAATCATGTAGTATAATTATTGACATATCCGCTAATGCGTATTCTATGTTATCTGTAAATAATGGTCTTGTTCCAATCTTTGAATTATTTACTATATTACTCTCATCTCTTGTATAATATTTATTAAATAAAATTTGTGTATTATTTTCATCTTTATTATATGTATATTCTCTGTATAAATCTTTATCCTTATAGTGTTCAAGCTCTATTTTTAAATGTCTTATATATTATTCAATCTGTGCTTTTAAATCATTTTTTTCTTCTAGTATTATCTTTATCTTTTCTATTTTTTCATTTATTTTATTTTTTTCTTTTTCTAATTTATCTATTTTAGTTAAAAAGTTAGAATTATTATTGGTTTTAAATATTTTTTTGAATAAATTTCATCATCTATATTTGTGTTTTAGTCAAAGTAGAACTAGACATATAATATTATACAATATTATATGTATGCTAAATATATCAGAAAAATTTCTCTTAGTAACGCAAGAAAAAAATTTAATAAATTAAATCAAACAAAATGTAATAAAACTAAACCATTATCACGAATTGGATTGGAAACGCTTGATCGTTATTTTCTTGATTTACGATTAAAAACAAAAACACGTCTTGGTATATCTTTTTATGATGCTATGAAAAATGAAAAAATAAAAGAACATTTAACTGAAAAAGTCAATCAAATTTATCATAAAAATTTAACAGGCGAAGAATTAATAAAACATCAATATTATGTATTTCGTTTATATTATGGCACAGTTACACAGTTTCGGCCAACACAAGCATTAAAGGTATATTGTGAATTAAACTCAAAAATAGGTATATTAGATTTTAGTTGTGGCTGGGGTGGTCGTTGTTTGGCAGCAATGGCATTAAATATTCCTTATATAGGAATTGATGCTAACACAGGATTAAAAAAAGCATATAATAAAATGATTCAGGATATAAATCCAAATGCAAATGTTCAGTTATATTTTCAGCCGTCTGAAACAGTTGATTTTAGTAAATTTAATTATGATTTAATATTTACAAGTCCTCCTTATTTATTATTAGAGAAGTATGAAAAAATGCCAAATTATAAATCTTCAAATGATTTTAATGAACGTTTTTTTAAACCAGTAATATTAAATTCTTGGAAATATTTAAAAATCGGTGGGCACTTAGCATTAAATATGCCAGAAGAAATGTATGATTTTATCAAAGAATATTTGCCAAAAATAAAAAATAAAATGAAAATGCCTATATCCAATCGTCATCCAGATATAAAAAAAGGAATGAGCAAAGTAAAACGAACAGAGAAGTTTGAATATATTTATATATGGCAAAAATAAAATATAAAAATAATATTGTTATTATAATTAAAGATGTCTTCTATTTTATCAAAAGGATTGCCAAAATGCAAAAATTGTATGTTTTATATTCCTTATGGAGTTTCAAAATCATACGATTTGGCTAAATGTAGTCGTTTTTTGGACAAATATAAAACACCTATTTATGCAGAAATGGCACGTATGGATGATTTAAAATGTAGTATGTATGGCTCCCAATTTAAACCAGTTAATCCTTATGAAAATACAAAAGACAACCTCGATAATAAAGATGAATAAAAATTGAAAAAAAATTGAATATAAATAAATTATTATCTTCTATTATAAAAAAATGCCTATCTATATTTATCT
>JACCDQ010637490.1_pt1 | contig 13749 bp, 10 predicted proteins | sample 7446031 | NCBI WGS metagenome assembly JACCDQ01 (sample SAMN15323442, study PRJNA562643) | freshwater metagenome | isolation source: river surface water | place: USA:Blue River Watershed | collected 2017-08-17 | reverse complement strand
GTTCTACCTGGACGTGCTGAAAGACCGCCTGTACACCACGGCCCCCAAATCGCTGGCCCGCCGCAGCGCACAGACCGCTCTGTGGCGCATCACCCACGGCATGCTGCGCTGGATGGCACCGTTCCTGAGCTTCACCGCAGAAGAAGCCTGGACCACCTTCGGCACCTCAGAATCCATCTTCCTGGAAACCTTCAGCGACTTCGGCGCGACCGATGAAGCGCTGTTGACCAAGTGGGCACGCATCCGAGAGATCCGTGATCTGGTCAACAAGGACATCGAAAACCTGCGCACTGCAGGCCAGGTGGGCGCATCGCTGCAAGCCGAAATCACACTGACCGCACCCGCTGCCGATCTGACCTTGCTGCAAAGCCTGGGCGCGGACATCAAGTTCGTGTTCATCACCTCCAAAGTGACTTTGCAAGCCGGCGACACCCTGGCGGTGCAGGTGGCTGCCAGCCAGGCCACCAAGTGCGAACGCTGCTGGCACTATGCCGACGATGTGGGCCAGCATGCTGATCACCCCACAATTTGCGGGCGCTGCGTGAGCAATCTGCACGGCAAGGGTGAAACCCGCCTCGTTGCCTGACCCGCACCCCACAAGGAGATCCAACATGGCCACAAAAAACAAAGGCGGCTCCCGCCAAAGCCTGTGGATCTGGCTGGGCATCGCGCTCTTGGTGCTGGTGCTCGACCAATTCACCAAGGTGCTGGTGTTGGGTGCATTCCAGCTGGGCGACAGCATGCCCATCACCTCGTTTTTCAACCTGGTGCGTGCACACAACACCGGCGCAGCATTTTCCTTTCTGGCCAGCGCCGGGGGCTGGCAGCGCTGGTTCTTCACCGGCATCGGTGTGGTCGCCACCCTGTTCATGGTCTGGATGCTGCGCTCGCACCCCGGGCAAAAGCTGTTCAGCCTGGCCATTGCGCTCATTTTGGGCGGTGCTGTTGGCAACGTGATCGACCGTCTGCTGCACGGCTACGTGGTCGACTTCCTCGACTTTTACTGGGGTGCCTGGCACTTCCCGGCCTTCAACGTGGCCGACACCGGCATCACCGTGGGCGCAGGTCTACTGATCCTCGACGAAATCCTGCGCGTGCGGCGCGGGCGTTAAAACCTGTAAACACCGCCACAAAGGGGCATGGGCCGGGTGTGGATGGCCGATTTTCTGGCGCGAAGCGACTGATGAGGCCATACGCAACCGGCCTATGCCCCGGCCCCACAGAACCACCAACTCGGTTAAGCTGCTGCCCCTGATTGAAAAAACGGAGAACCCCATGCCCGGCTTGTTGCCCCACATTGACCCTGACGGTCTGCTCGAATTTTCGGTGGTCTACACCGACCGCGCCCTGAACCACATGTCCAAGCGTTTTGGCGGCGTGATGAACGACATCTCGCGCATGCTCAAGAATGTCTATGGCGCCCACTCGGTCGCACTGGTGCCCGGCAGCGGCACCTTCGGCATGGAGTCGGTCGCCCGCCAATTCGCCACCGGCCAGCATGTCATGGTCATCCGCAACGGCTGGTTCAGCTTCCGCTGGACGCAAATCTTTGACATGGGCCAGATCCCCAAAAGTCACAGCGTGCTCAAGGCCCGCCGCATCGCTGACGGCTCGCAAGCCGCATGGACACCGGCCCCGATTGCCGAAGTGACGGCCGCCATTGCCGCCGAAAAACCCGCCTTGGTGTTCGCGCCCCATGTGGAAACCGCCGCCGGCATGATGTTGCCCGACGATTACCTCAAGGCTGTGGCCGATGCCGTGCACGCCGTGGGTGGCCTGCTGGTGCTGGACTGCATTGCGTCTGGTGCCATGTGGGTCGACATGAAAACCACCGGCGTGGACGTGCTGATCAGCGCCCCGCAAAAAGGCTGGAGCAGCTCGCCCTGCTGCGCCATGGTCATGCTGAGCGAGCGTGCCCGCCAGGCGATTGACGGCACAACCAGCACCACCTTTGCGATGGACCTGAAAAAGTGGCTGCAGGTGATGGAAACGTATGAGGGCGGTGGCCACATGTACCACACCACCTTGCCCACCGACGCCCTGCTGCGCCTGCGTGACGCGATGGCCGAAACCGAAGCCTATGGCTTTGTCAAAGTACGCGAAGAACAAATCGCCTTGGGCCGCGCCGTGCGCGCCCTGCTGCAAGAACATGGCTTCCCCAGCGTGGCCGCGCCCGGCTTTGAAGCGCCCGGCGTGGTGGTCAGCTACACCACTGACCCCGACATCCAGAACAGCAAAAAGTTTCTGGCCCTGGGCCTGCAAACCGCTGCAGGCGTGCCGCTGCAGTGCGACGAACCCGCCGACTTCAGCACCTTCCGCATGGGCCTGTTCGGTCTGGACAAATGGCACCAGGTGCCACGCACGCTGCAGCACCTGCGCGACGCCTTGAACACGATTGCCCCCAAAGCCAAGCTGGCGGCCTGAGGGAAAATTGTCGGGGCTGAAGCCGCCGACCTACACCAGCTTTTGTAGGTCGGTGGCTTCAGCCCCGACATGAACAAAGCAGAACTCGCGCCTTACAAAGTGATGACCGTGCACCCCGTGGTCTTGCGGGCTTCCAGCGCTTTGTGCGCGTCTTGAATCTGCGCCAGCGGGAAAGTCTGGTCGATGTGAATCTTGACCTTGCCACTGGTCACCACCTCAAACAAATCATCGGCCATGGCCTGCGTGCTCTCGCGGGTGGTGATGTGGCTGAACAGCGTCTGGCGCGTCACATAGATCGAGCCCTTGGGGCCCAGAATGCCGGGCGAAAACGGGTCCACCGGGCCCGAAGCGTTGCCAAAGCTGGCCATCAGACCAAACGGGGCCAGGCAATCGAGCGATTTGTCCCAGGTGTCTTTGCCCACCGAGTCGTAGACCACCTTGACGCCCTTGCCACCGGTGATTGCTGTGACCTTGGCCTGGAAGTCTTCCGTCGAATAGTTGATGCAAAACTCTGCACCGTTGGCCTTGGCCAAGGCGCACTTGGCATCGCTGCCTGCGGTGCCGATCAGGCGCAAACCCAAAGCCTTGGCCCACTGGCAGGCGATCAGGCCCACGCCACCGGCGGCGGCATGGAACAGCATAAAGTCACCGGCTTGCAAACCACCCTGAGGCAGCGTGCGCTTGAGCAGGTATTGCGCGGTCAGGCCCTTGAGCATCATGGCCGCGCCGGTTTCGAAAGAGATCGCATCGGGCAGCTTGCACACGCACTTGGCGGGCATCACGCGCACCTCGCAGTAGCTGCCGGGCGGCTGACTGGCATAGGCGGCGCGGTCACCCACTTTCAGGTGCGTCACACCCTCGCCCACGGCTTCGACCACGCCCGAGGCTTCCATACCCAGCTTGAGCGGCATGGGCAGCGTGTACAGACCGCTGCGCTGGTACACGTCGATGAAGTTCAGGCCAATGGCCTTGTGGCGGATGCGGATCTCGCCGGGACCGGGTTCACCCACGGTCACATCGACCAGCTTCATGACTTCGGGACCACCGTTCTGATCGATCTGGACTGCAAGGCTCATGGGAATCTCCTGAATGGGTGAAAACAAACGATGCGTGACTTTGCCACGGATCGCATGTCCAGACAGTGTTCGGGGACAGCTGTGCGACAAAGGGGAAACCCGAATGCCGCTACAGTCGCCGCATGTCACAAAAACTCTCTCCGGGCACCGCCCTGCTGCTGACCGTGCCCCCGCTGCTGTGGGCGGGCAACGCCGTGGTGGGGCGCCTGGTCACCGACCTCGTGCCACCAATCACGCTCAATTTCCTGCGCTGGCTGGTGGCGCTGTTCATTTTGTTGCCGCTGGCATCCTGGGTGCTGCGCCCAGGCAGCGGCCTGTGGACCCACTGGAAACGTTTTGGCCTGCTCAGCCTGCTGGGTGTGGGCTGCTACAACGCGCTGCAATACCTGGCGCTGCAAACCTCCACCCCGCTGAACGTGACGCTGGTGGCGGCCAGCGGACCGTTCTGGATGCTCGTGGTAGGTGCCCTGTTTTTCAAAGCCCCAGTGCGGCGCATGCAGCTGCTGGGTGCCTTGCTGTCCATCAGTGGTGCGCTGGTGGTGCTGTCGCGCGGGCAATGGTCCGAACTGATGGCCGTGCGCCTGGTGGTGGGCGATGTGTTCATCTTGCTGGCCACGGCCTGTTGGTCTTTTTACAGCTGGCTGCTCAGCCGCCGGGACGAACCCGAAGCCATTCGCAATGACTGGGCCGCTTTCTTGCTGGGTCAGGTGGTCTTTGGCCTGGGCTGGTCAGGCTTATTTGCAGGACTCGAATGGGGCCTGACCGATGCCCACATCACCTGGGGCTGGCCGCTGCTGGCCACGTTGGCCTTTGTGGCGGTGGGCCCGGCCGTGCTGGCCTACCGCTGCTGGGGCTTGGGCATTCAGCAGGCAGGCCCGGCGATGGCGGGCTTTTTCGCCAACCTCACGCCGCTGTTTGCGGCGGTGTTTTCGGCGGCCTTTCTGGGTGAATTGCCACACGCCTACCACGCGCTGGCCTTTGGGCTGATCATCGGCGGGATCTGGGTGTCGGCCAGGCGGTGAAGTCAACATTGCGCCGGCTGATTGACGTTGGCCAACGTGTGTGCATAAATGCACACATGCCGCCTTCAAAAATTTACAACTGGAATGCCGCCAAAAATCAGTTGTTGGTCCAGGAACGCGGGATTTCATTTGAGCGTATTGTTTTTGAAATCAGTCTTGGCAACGAACTTGACGTTGTTATGCACCCTAACCAGGACAAGTACCCAGGACAAATGATTTCCATGGTGGAGGTCGATGACTATGTGTACGCTGTACCTTTCATAGAAACCGAATCTGAGATTTTTCTCAAAACCATCATCCCCAGCCGCAAAGCCACGCGGCAATACAGGAACAAGCCATGAAAAAAAAGACTGCTTACGACGACGAAGAATTGGACATTCTGCAAGCCATCGAAGCGGGCACGCTCAAGCCAGCCAAAGACGCTGCTCAGCGCATCAAAACGCACCAGGTCGCTGCTGAGGCCACACTGAAAAAAGACCAGCGCCTGAACATTCGCATCTCAAGCAGGGACCTCAAAAACCTGCAAGCGCGCGCCTTGGAAGAAGGCATTCCCTATCAGACACTGGCTGCGAGCTTGCTGCATAAATATGTCAGCGGGCATTTGGTAAACCAACGCTGAGCCACTGCTGCCCGTCTGTCTGTGGCCCTCCAAAAGCAGGGCCCTTCTAAATATCGCAGCCCGCCCAAAATCTGCCCTGGCTTGAGACAAGCTCAACGCAACCCGGCAAAGCCCCCACCTCTACCGCATCACTGCACCAGCGCGTCCAACGCCGTCACATCTTTGAACACCACATCGTGTGACAGCGCGAAATGCTTGCGCCCGCAGGCGATCTTCAGGTTTTCGGCCTGACGGCGGTCCTGCTCCACGGTGCTGGATTTGGTTTCGGCCACAAAGTAAACGCGTGCATCGCCCTCAAACACCACAGCCCAGTCGGGGTTGTAGGTGCCCAGCGGAGTCGGGATTTTGAAGCGGCCAGGCAGCTTGAAGAAAAAACGCACACGCTCATCGTGGCTGCAATCCTGCGCAAACTGGCTTTCAACGGCGCTGTCGGTCAGCACGCATGAAAACGCATCACCCATGTCGGCCTTGTCATCGTCCAGCGGCTGCGCTTGCAAAATGGTTTTGCTCACGGGCGGCGTCATCGCGTCGGCCACAGGCGGGTACACACTGCTTTGGTAGGTTTCGATCTCACCCCACAACTGGTCAATTTCTTCGCTCAGCGTCATCGCATAACGCTTGCCATTGATCTGGTGGTATTCAATGCCGTCCACCAGCAATTGCTGCAAGCTGTTCTTGATGGCTGCAATGGCGGTGTCCAAAAACGCCTGCGGGTTGACCAGCAATTCATTCAGTCGGCCCGAGCCGTCCAAAATGGCAAACAGCGTGGAACGGGACAAATGCACCCGGTTCTGGATGTAGGCGTACACGTCGGGCACCGACACGGTGTAACCCTTCACATCCGTTTGGGCTACGCGCGTCCTCACTCCATGCACACCGTCTTGCGATATCACAATCGTCCCTGTGCTGGACCGAATTTTGGGCGCAGTCACCCTCGGGTATTGGTGGGTGTTGGCCAGCGCCGCCGTGCATTTCTCAATCAACTCCGGTGTATCCAGCCGCACGCTGTAGCGCGTCTGGTAATTGATCTTTTGCCAAATCGCCTGAAACAGCGCGGCCTCTTCGGCATCCAGTTGTTTGGGTTTGACCTTGACCTTGGCGCGGGCGTTTTTGACGCGCCCGGTAAATTGCACGCCGGTTTCGTCCTCAATCTCTTGCTGCAAAGACTTGGCAAACGCCTCGTAACTCTCATTCGGAATCACCGTGAGCACATTCACCCGTTTGTCCAGCACCCGCTCGCCCGACTGGTTCACGCACAGGCGCAGACCCCGGCCGATTTCCTGGCGCTTTCTGATCACACTCTTGGCTTCATTGAGGGTGCAAATCTGGAACACATTGGGGTTGTCCCAGCCTTCACGCAGCGCCGTGTGGCTGAACAAAAATTGCAGCGGCTCTGCCGTTGAGAGCAAGCGCTCCTTGTGCTGCATGATCAGGTGATAGGTGCTGTCGTCTTTGGCCACCAGGCCCGAGGTGTCCACCCACACGGTTTTGGCTTTGACACCCTTGCCCTTTTTCTCGCCCGAAAAATAGCCGTCATGCACCTGGCTGGCCGCGTGCGGAATCAGGCCCCGGTAGTGCGGCAGGCGACTGTATTTGTTGAACGCCTCTTCAAACCACAGGCCAAACTTGCCCGTGGTGGGCTGGCCGTCGGCATCAAAGGCCCGGTAATTGGCCACCTTGTCAATGAAGAACAGACTCAGCACCTTGATGCCCAGGGGCTGCAAATTTTTGAGCTTGGCAAAGTGCGCGGCCACCGTGCGCTCGATCTGGTAGCGCATCACATCATCGGTCAGGCCGCCTTGCTTTTCGTGCAGCTTCAACACCCGCCCGCCCGAAAACTCGATCTCGCCCGCTTCGGCGTTGATACCGTTCAGGATGTAGCCGTCTTGATAAGCCTCGCGTTGTTTGGACTTGGCAAACAAATCGTCTTCCAGCTTCAGCGTCACTTCAGAGCGCTTCACGCCAGTCTTGGCGTTCACATCAATGGCCACCCGGGCGGTGATGCTTTTGGCCTTGGCCTCGATGCCGAGCAACTCAATGAAGGCCTGGGTGTGGTCGGCATCGCCCAATACGCCATCGACCTCGATCTGTTTGACCAGCCCCAGGTCATACGCCTGCACAGGGTTGAGCGAGTAAAGCAAGTTGTAAGGATTGCGGTGCGTTGCCGAATAGCGCAGGGTGCACAGCGGGTTCAAGTCGAGCAAGGCGGTGCGGCGCAAATCGGTTTCAAAGTTTTGCGGCTCGTCCACGATCACCACCGGGTTGACCGCCTGGATGTACTCAATCGGCGCAAACGCCCGTTCGCCCTTTTGCTTGATGCGAACATTGTCTTTGGCAAAGCTGTCGATGTTGATGACCAACACGCTCAAGGCATCGCTCTGGGCAAAGTGGCGCAACTCGTTGAGCTTGCCGCTGTCGTAGAGCATGGGCACACAAGGCACCTGGGCGTAATCGGTGGCAAAGTGGCTGCGCGTGACCTCCAGGTTCTTCATGGTGCCTTCACGGATCGCCACGCTGGGCACCACCACCACAAACTTCTTGAAGCCGTACTGCTTGTTCAGTTCATACATCGTCTTGATGAAGGTGTAGGTCTTGCCCGTGCCCGTCTCCATCTCCAGCGACAAATGCGGCACCAGGCGCTTGCCCGCCACGCCTGTGGCTTTGTCCACCACTTCGTCGACTTCATCGCCCAACAGGGTGGCGCTTTGCAAAGCGGGGTCGGGCTCACCCCTGGCGTTGCGCAAATTGGCCAGCTGCACCTTTCGCACATTGGCCAACAGCTGTTCTTCGGACAGCTGCAAGGCATTGCCAATGCTGCCGTCGGCCGCATAACGCACGCTCGCGCTGGGCCCCGACAGGGCGAAGTCGCCTTTGGCCAGAGGTTGGCCGTCAAAAACCTGCACCACCGCCTGCACGGCGCGGGTTTGGTAGTCCTGGTGGCTGAACTGGAGTTGCATCGTGTTCGACATGGCAGTCCCCTCAGATCACGGTCAAGCCAATGCCCAGCCCCGACAGCTCCAGCTGCAAGTTGGCCAGCAACTCGTCGGCCTTAGCCCCCTGAAAGCACGAGTTGAGCATGACCACCTGCGCCGGGGCGGCTTGGGTGATCTCGGCTTTCAGGGCCTCGGTGTAAGGGTCAAAGCACAGCCACATGTGGCGGTTGTCGGGCATGAGCACGCGGTGCACCGTGACACCGGCCAGCTTTTTGGGCGCGCTGATGGCGTGTACACCCAGTGCGCCCAGGCCGTGCTTGAGCAGCAGCTCGGCCAGCATGGCGTTGTGTTCTGAACCAGCCTCGCCACCTTTGGCGTTTTGTGCACCTGGCTTTTCTGCCGTCTGGAACAAGGCCAACTGTTCGCGCAGCGCCTCGGGGCTGTTGGCATCGCCGCGCCAGACTTTGAAGTTGGACGGGGCCAGGGTGAAGTGGGCACAGGCCAGATCAGTGGTTTTGTCGGGGTGCTCGGCTTTGAGCCTGGTGATGACTTTGTCGATGCGGGCGCGGGTGATGTCGGCAATGGTGCGGTAACCGGCTTTGTAGGCCTCGCTGTCTTCGTCGAGGACTTCGGGCATTTGGACGGAAATGGATTGGCGGGTGCCGGCATCTTCCAGGTTGAGTTCCATTACCGCGTGAGCTGTTGACCCGCTGCCTGCGAAGAAATCAATTAGCAAACAATCAGGGTCGTCATAGGTAACTGCTTGGCAGAGGGTAGCAATCAAAGAGGAAGGTTTCGGATTATCAAAAATGACCCTGCCAAAAATTCTTTCAAGTTCATCCGAACCATCTTCATTTGTGCCGACACCGTAAGTGTCTGGCGTCAAATGATTGTGCATTTTCTTAATTTCGCCGCCATTTTTTACGTGATTTGGACGGAACGGCGACTTTGAAATTGTTATCAGCTCTTTGTTGCTAATAATTTCATCGAGACGTGTTTGGCTGTATCGAAACTCCCCCTCTAAACGGAAGGAGTTGATATTTTTATTTTCATTGACGTGTACGTCATCAAGCAGGCGAGTGACTATGTTGCCTTCACTCATATCTCCTGCCAAATAGGTTGCGTTGTTTTCAGAAAACCGTACGCTGCCTGGTGGAAACGTTAAGACTCCAAGCGAGTTCCCGGCGTTATTGAGTGGAAATTTCTTTCCCGCTGTTGTTACATCTACAGAAAAAGCGGGCGTTGAGTCACTGTTTCGTGCAATGCACAAAACGTACTCGTACATTGAGGCAACGTTCGAGTGTAGAAATGAAGGTTTTTTCTTCTTCTGCCTTAAAAAGGTGCTTATGAAATTACTCTCTCCATAAACCTCGTCGCATAAGATTTTTAAATTTGTTGCTTCGTGTTCGTCAATGCTGATGAAAATCACCCCGTCATCGCGCAACAAGTTCCTCGCCAAATACAAACGCGGGTACATCATCGACAGCCAGGCGCTGTGGTACTGGCCACTCTCTTTGGTGTTCTTTTTCCACAAACTTTACTTGTTCAAAAAACCCGCTTCGTTTTTCTCGCCCGTGCGTCGCTGGTATTCGTCCAGCGTTTCTGAGTAATCGTCGGGGTACACAAAGCTGTCGTTGCCGGTGTTGTACGGCGGGTCGATGTAGATCATCTTCACTTTGCCGTAATAGCTTTTTTGCAGCACGCGCAGCACTTCCAGGTTCTCACCCTCGATCAGCATGTGCTGCGCTTGCGCCGGGTTGTTGGCGTCGGGGCGCAGGGTGTGGCTGCTGGTTTTCTGGATCTCGCGGCGGGCGGCGCTTTTGCCCGCCCAGCTCAGTTCGTAGTGCTCGTCGCCCGCGATGCGCTCGTCGCCCAGCAGGGCTTTGAGTTTGTCGATGTTCAGCTGCTGGTCGCTGATGAGTTCGGGCGCGGTTTGCGCCAGCAGGGCCAACAGTTCGGCTTTGCGCTGGGCCAGCGCGTCGGGGCTGTGGCCCAGGTTGTTGTTGTTCATGTTGTTCCCTTGGTGTTTTTTGGTGTGTCGTGTGGTCAGGCCACCGACCAGGCGATGGTGAAAAGGCTTTGCGTGGACACCTTTTGGGCCATGCGTTGCATGAGCTGTTCGATCAGCTGTGCGCGCTTGTCCTGGATGTCGTCGGTGACCTGAAAAATCTCTTGCCGCTGTTTGCGCTGCAAGCGTTCGAGCTGGGCGATGCGGGCTTGAATGGCTTGCTGATCGATCAGCGTGGTGGCGTGGCGGGCTTCGCGCTGGGCCACCTTGATGAGTTCTTTGGTGTTTTTGAGCGCTTGCTCGGCCGCCAGTTCCATGTCGTCCGCCCAGCGGTCGAGCTTGTCGCGGGCTTCGGCAAAGTGGGCGTTGTTGGTTTCCAGCGCTTGCGCCACCGTGGCCTGGGCGTGGCGCTCGGCATCGGCTTGCAAGCGGGCGGCGGTGTCGGCGGGCAGCTTCAGTAGGGATGCCGTGGGGGATGCTGTGGGGGATGCGGCAAGGTCTGCGGTGGCCGGGTCGGTGGCCAGCGTCGCAGCAGTGGCCATCAGCTTTTCGCAGGTTTCCTGGTCCAGGCTGTGGCCTTCGTCGGTCTGGGCTGAGAACAGCAAATACTCTTGCTTTTCAAAGCTGTCCACGGTGAGTTTTTGCAGGGTGAGCACGCCCGACTGGCCGCGCAGGGCTTCGACCACCGAGATGCGGGCTTCGTTTTGGGCGGGGGCAAACACCAGTCGTTGCACTGGGGTGTCGGCCGTTTGCGCGGTCTGCACCACCCATTCGCCCAACGGGTGTGACAGGCGGTAGGTGTAGCCGTCCAGGCCCGGTTCGTTGACGGCCAGCGCGCTTGCATCTGGCCCCGGCGCTGCCGGCTGGTGGCGCGAGATCAGGTGATAGCGGCCCGCAGGCACATCGGCGGGCAGGCCCGCAGGCCGGGGCGGTCTCAGGTCAAAGCTCAGGCGTTCGTTGTCAAACCCCACCTGGCCTTGCAGCACATGCTGCGTGAGCTGCCAAAACCGGCGGCTGAAGCGGTCGAGGTGGGTGCGGGTGTCTTGCAGCTGCACACGCAAACGGTCGTGGACTTCGGCGTCAAAGTTTTCCATCAGCTGTCGGCGCGTGTCCTGCATGCGGGCCTGGATGCTGGCGTCCATTTCGGCCCGCAGGGCATGGAAGGCGGCATCAATGGCCGCGCTGGTGCGGCAGGTGCGGTAGATGTCCAGAATGCGTCGCTCAAAGTCGACCCCGGATTCGATGCTGCCCAGCACTTCGTCAGACGCGCCAAACACGCCGTTGAACAGGCTGAACTTGTCGGCCAGCAGCTCCAGCACGCGCTGGTCGGCGTGGTTGCGTTCGTTGAAGAAGTTGATGACCACCACGTCGTGCTTTTGGCCATAGCGGTGGCAGCGGCCAATGCGTTGCTCCACGCGCTGGGGGTTCCAGGGCAGGTCGTAGTTGATGACCAGCGAGCAAAACTGCATGTTCACGCCTTCGGCGGCGGCTTCGGTGGCGATCAGAATCGCGGCGTCGTCACGGAAGTGTTCGATCAGTGCCGCACGGATGTCGATGTCGCGAGAGCCGGTGATGCGGCCGGCGCCCTGGTTGCGGGCCAGCCAGTTGTCATAGATGGCGGTGGCTTGCGGGCCGGTGTTGGTGCCGCTGAACAGCACCACTTGCCCGGCATGTCCGTTTTGCTCCAGGTAGCGCTTAAGGTGTTCTTGTGTGCGTCTGGACTCGGTGAAGATCAGCGCTTTGCGCTGCGCCCCGGTTTGGGCCATGGCGGCAAAGCCCACATCCAGGGCCTGCAACAAGGCGGTGGTTTTGGTGTCGGTGCCGATGCCCTGCGCCCACTGGATCAGGCGGTCGAGTTCGTCGATCTCGTGGTTCAGGCGCTGGCGGTTGATGTGTTCGGGGCTGGGTGGGGCCGCGCTGGTTTCGCCGGGGTCGCCTGCATTCAGGATGTCGTCGAGCAGGTCGGCTTCAATTTCTTCGTCTTCGGCAAAGGTGTCAATCCAGTGGTCGTCCAGCCAGTCTTGCTGGGTCTGGATTTTGTCGTCGCGCAGGGTTTCAAGCCGCTGCTTCATGACGCCCAGGGTGCCCGCAATGGCTTGCGAGCTGGAGGCCAGCAGCTTGCGCAGCACCAGTTCGGTCAGGTGGCGCTGCCTGCGCGGGATGGCGTAGCTGTCTTCGCGGCTCAGGTAGTCACTGACGGCTTCGTAAAACCGGTGTTCGTCGTCGCTGGATCGGAACTTTTGCGTGTGCGGTTTGCGTTCGGTGTAACGGATGTACTCGGTCACGTCTTTGCGCAGGGTGCGTTTGCAAAAGCTGGCCAGGCGTTGGCGCAGGCCCTGCAAGTCACCGCCCACGCCGGTGAACTGGCTGCGAAAGGCGTTCAGGTCGCCAAAGATGTTGTCGTCAATCAGGGTGGACAGGCCGTACAGCTCAAGAATCGAGTTTTGCAGCGGTGTGGCCGTGAGCAGCAGTTTGCGGCTGTCGCCGGTGGCCCAGCGGATGGCCTGGCCGATTTTGTTGCTCTCGCGGTAGGCGTTGCGCAGTTTGTGGGCTTCATCGATGACGACCAGGTTCCAGCCCATGGCCCGGATGTCTTCTTTGATGCGGGTGGCGTAGGCATACGACACGATCACCACGGCTTTTTGGCGCAGGGGGCTCAGGCCCTGGCGCTGGGCCTCGCGCCAGGTTTTGGTGTCGAGCACCACGGCGGGCAGGTTGAACTTTTCTTCGAGTTCCAGCGCCCATTGCTTGCGCAGCGATGCGGGGCAAATGACCAGCAGCTGCCGCTTGCGCTCGGCCCAGTATTGGCACAGCACGATGCCCGCCTCGATGGTTTTGCCCAAGCCCACCTCGTCGGCCAGCATGACGCCCTTGGACAGGGGTGAGCGCAGGGCAAATACAGCCGCCTCGATTTGGTGCGGGTTGAGGTCAACGCTGGCGTTGAACAGGGCCTGTGAGAGTCGGTCCAGCCCGCCGCCAGCGTGCTGAAGCGTCAGGTCATGGGCCAGGTATTTGGCTTGGTGCGGGGTCAGGTTCATCGTCAGGCGTGGTCACCCGGCAAAAACCTCTATTTTTAACCAATAATTACATTTAGCGTAATTAACTTTGACAAATTTGAAGAAATAAAAGCCCCTGCTCGGTTCCAGGGGCTGCAGGAGTCAAAACTCCAGCTGTCGCAGGACAGCAAAGGTCCGAGAGCATTGAACGATGCCCCCAAAGGAACTTTAGGCCATTGTCAAAACGTCCCCGCGTAAGCCCCGCCATCGGCCAGCACGTTCTGCCCCGTCATGTAAGCCGCATGCTGGCTGCACAAGAAGGCACAGATCGCGCCGAATTCTTGCGGGTTGCCATAACGACCTGCCGGGATTTGCGCTTGCTGGATGGCGCGCATTTCTTCCACCGTTTTGCCTTGCTTTTGCGCCATGGCGGGCAGCGTGGCGCGGATGCGGTCGGTGTCGAACTTGCCGGGCAGCAGGTTGTTGATGGTCACGCCCTGGGCGGCGATCTTGCTGCGTGAGGCACCCGCCACAAAACCGGTCAAGCCGCTGCGTGCGCCGTTGGACAGGCCCAGCACGTCGATGGGTGCTTTGACAGCGCTGGAGCTGATGTTGACGATGCGGCCCAAGCCGCGTGCGGCCATGCCATCCACCGTGGCTTTCATCAGCTC
>JACCDQ011397483.1_pt1 | contig 13755 bp, 12 predicted proteins | sample 7446031 | NCBI WGS metagenome assembly JACCDQ01 (sample SAMN15323442, study PRJNA562643) | freshwater metagenome | isolation source: river surface water | place: USA:Blue River Watershed | collected 2017-08-17 | reverse complement strand
GGTGAAGTCCAACACGAGTTTGTCAACGTTACCCGTGAACCGTCTCAGCCGAAGTTTTCCTACGTGGAAAAGTATGGCCGTCCGATTCAAACGTTCCTGGATTTCTGGATTCGCTACGGCATGATGGACCCGGAAACCAAGTTCGCTCTGATGGGTACGTTGTACAACGAAGACGTCAAAGACCTGCTGGCTGATTGGTACTCGGCCACAATCCTGACCTTTGTTCCCGATCCTCTGCACCGCAAGATCGACAAGGCTTGGATCACCACCAACGTCTTTCCGAAAAACGGTAACGGTGAAATCACAGCCAAACGTGACCTCACAACCGGTCAAGAAATCCTCAAGCTGGATATCGAATTCACCGGTATTTCACAAGTGGGTTATGGCGTAAACCAATACGCCCAGACCATCCTGGACAGCATCAACTCCGCCAACGCTGACCCCAACATGAAGGCTTCCTTCATTGACAGCATCTCGTCTGACGTGGATGCTCAAGCCACCACCGGCTACAAGGCTTGGACCGAAGCTGTCGGTTCCAGCTACGTGACCAGCGCTTCTACTGCGTAACACACCGCTCACTCCTAGGACGCCCTAGGAGTGAGTCCGTTATTTTTTGGCTTGTAATTTTTACTAAGGGCAGTCAAATGGACGTGATCAAGTTTACTGAAACCGTGTACTCCGCCAACGGTCGAAAGGGGATCATGACCCCTGACTCCGATGGTTACTACACCGTCGTGGTTGGGGCGTTGAACACCTACAACTCGGCAGGGGAATACTACACCGCTGAGGGCGCCACTGCGTTGTTTGAGAACTCGTCGCATTTGGTGCGGCGTATTCAGAGCAAAGCACTTTATGCTGAGTTGGGTCATCCGAAAAAGACCCCTGAGATGACGATGGAGCAGTTTTACAGCCGCATCATCACCATCGAAGAAACCAACATCTGTGGTCACTTTAAAGAGATTACTCTGGACTTCAAGTTCGGTGAAAAGAACCCACAACTCAATAACCCGCAACTGATCGCTATCATTGCCAAAGTGAAGCCAGCAGGTGCTAAAGCCAACGCACTTCAAATCGCTTTAGAAAACCCTGAACAGAATTCAGCGTTTTCGGTGCGTGGTATAACGGAAAACAAATACGCGAACGGTCGCACTGAACGCCGCCTGACCAACGTCATTACCTTTGACCATGTCGTTGAGCCGGGTATCAGTATCGCGGACAAGCTAATGGCTCCTGGGTTAGAGAAACGTCTGGTCACACTGGAATCGCGTGTCCATGAAGTTATGGATACCATGGTCGACAGAAACGTTTTAAAGAAGGTCTTGACACGCCAGATGGGTCGAGTAGGGATGGAAAGCAACCAAGGCATGTTCCAAGACATCCTGAAGTCGATGGACACCAAACGTTCCACTCATAGACTGGCTGCTTGGTAAACTACATCTGGATATTTTACGGTTACATATATACCTATTGAGTTACTTGTAGCAGTGTTTTAGAATTCTCTAAACGACAAGCTCTCTCGTTCGTCTGATACCCAAATACAAAGACCACCACTGGAGTGTCAGCTCCAGTGGTGGGTTTTCCTTTGTAGGCGGATTTGGACAGAAAGTGCGATGATGATTTACCCAAGTGTGGTCATAGGTCCTGCAAAAACCCATTTTGTTGATTTACACCGTTACTGGTGCAGTCAACAACCACCTCCGCCACTTTATGTGCGGTGTATTAAAAAGTTAAATCATCTCATTATCCACTTTGACGACTCCCTACCTCGCAAGATCATTGGTATTGTTTCTGACATACTGAGTATCTTTGACCAATTCAAGTAACGTGTGAAAAAACTCCCTGAGTCAAAAGACTCAGGGATATGTATTTTTTTTTTTAGAGTTCGATAATCTCCACACCCTTCAGGAAACTGAAGTTTTCCTTATGGCTGATCAAAAAGACCTGTGAGTAAACATCCGAGGTTGCCAGGGTATGAACCAGTTGGGTCATTCGACTGGTGTGGTCTTTGTCCAAGTTAGCCGCTAATTCATCTAACCACATCGGGTATTGATCAAATTTCAACAGCTTGTACAACACCAACTTGAAGCTCAGGTTGACAATCTCTTTCATGCCTCGACTGATCTTGTTGATATCCTCGATCGGGAGTTTGTCTTCCACCTCCACTTTGAACTTGTAGTTCAGAGAATCGCTCTCAACGTCGATCGCTTTCAGAACCATTTTGTAATTCCAAATGCTTGCGATGGTGGTGTTGATGTTGCCAATGATAATATTCAGGAAACTGGACACCGCTTTGGCGATCAGTCCTGTCTTAGGAGACAACTCTTCTAACAGAATGTTCAGGACTTTAACGTCTACACTCACGTCGTCAATCGTCTTCTTGTACCGTTCAATGGTGTATTGGATTGTGGAGTGTTGGTGCAGTTCTTTCTCGACTTCGATCAACGTCACTTTTTGCTTGCTTAGCTCTGAATCAATCTCTGAAATCAAGTCGTTGGTTGTTTTGGAGAGATTGGCTTGACGCAACTGGGTCTTGTGGGTGTTGACCAGGGTTTCCAGTTTGTGAATGTGGTCGTAAAGCGTAGTGGCTTTTTGAACCATGTTGAGATGGTAAGCGTTGTCGTCTTTGTTGGTTTGCAGTTCAGTGGCTTTCTGTTCCAGTTCACGAAGTTGGTTCAAGACTGTTTCGTAGTTGGTGTCTTTGACTTGCTTGAGCAAGTTGATAGTTTCTTCGTCTTGCTGGATCAGTTTCTTGAGTTTTCTGATTTCTTCGATAGCGTGAATGTCCAAAGAAATCACACTCAGCAGACTCAGAATAGCGATAGGGTTTTCAAACACCCACTCTTTTTCATCAACCGTATTCCAGAAAGGCTTCAGAGTGTCGTAAGTGGCGCTTCGGAGAGCCGTGTACTGTCGGTAGAGGGTGAAGTACTCCACGACGGATTGAAGCTCTTCTTCGAGCTGTTTAAGGTCTTGCTGAACCGTTACCTTTTGTCTGAGTACAGTTTGAAGCTTGAGATGGATTTCTCGGGTTAAACGAGGGATGTCTTTCTGTGACCACGTGTGTTGACAGTTGGGGCATGTCACGTTGTCGTCGTGTTGCTTGAGTTCATTCAGTTCTTTGTCGCAGAATGATTCGTCTTGAATTAGCTGGTTCAGTTGTTTGAGATAGCTTTCTTTTTGGACCAACAATTGATCGTAACGGTCTCGGGATATCTTTCGTTTACCGTCGTCTCTTGGGTTACAAGGCAGCCCTCGGAGAATCTCTGGAATTGATAGCTCCAACTTGTAGATAGCTGATTTAAGTGCTTCTGTGTCGGCGTTCAAATCAGTGAAAGTTCGCAAACCTTGAATAAACTGCTGTACTTGCTGGGATCTTGCAGTCCATGTTGCTTCTACGTTCAACAAGTTGGTGTCTTTATTGTCAGATAACGTACGCAGTTCTTGTTGCTTCCTGTCTATCTGGGTGTAGATTTCAGAGAGCTGGTAAGACAGCATCTGAACGGCTGAAGTGTGCGTGATCTTGTAGCGCTCCAAATCACCTTTAGGGTAACTGACCAGCAGTGGGTAATACTTGATTTTGAGCGCTTTGAGTTTTTCGTTGACTTCTTTCAGTGCTGCGGCTGGTTCTTCAATACTGGAACTGGAACGGTATCGATGCAATTCAGTTCGGACCGACAGCAGGTATTCGATAAACTCACGGGTACGGTGCTGGGTGTCTTTGAGTTGTTCCAGACGGTGTTCATTGGTCAACTTCAACTCTTCAGATTGAAGCAACGAGGTCTGAGTCTTCAAAATGGTTTCTTTGATCTTGAGGTCTTCTTTAAGCCGATTGTAATGTTCGATGACCCGATCAATGTTCATGTGTGTGATTGCGCTGAATAGCTTTTTCCGAGCAATCAACGACATGTCGGTAAACGACTCTGAACCGATCAACAACTCATGGATAGTAGGCGTGATCTTGAAGTACCGATATGCCAGTTCGCGTTGGGTAGAGACGTTGTTGGAATGGTTCTCTTCTACCCCATCGACCATGAAACTGAAATGCGTTCCGTCTGTAAAATCTGAGATCAATACAAACTCACGGTGGTCTTTCGTGAAGTGAATTTCTTTGTAGCCGTCTTTGTTGAAGTTGTTCTTGTCCGCAGGTAACGGAGTAAGTTCGTTGAAGAGTGAAGACTTACCCGCACCGTTTGGGCCGGTGATCATGGTCAGCTTGGAATTGAACTCTTGTTCGAAGAGTTCCAGATCTGACAAAGGGAAGCGTTTGAAGTTTTTTAGCTTGAGGTATTTGACTCGCATGGCTACACCTGATCAGTGACTAAAGCATGTCAGGTCGATCAAAACCTTGTATAAAGTAAATGCATCTGAATAATTTATAATCGCATATATACTATTTGATCTTACGTAAAATCGTTCTTCAGTGTTTCAAGAAAATTACAGAGGATCAAAAAGGAGTTTAATATGAACTGGTTTATTGTTTCCACAGAGTCCGTCAAAAAGAAAGAGGACTTGGTCTGGGCGTTTGATAGTGGCTGTGTCCACGTTGAGGCTTACCCCTCAATGTTATATGCAATCCGTCATGAATACGGATCAAAGAGTATCTGTGTCTGCGAAGCTTGTTACAATAAGACTCGTGACGAAGAAGACGCAGAGGAACATACTTGTGCCGACTGCGGCGTACCGTTCCAAGCGAAAAACGGGATAGCTTGGGAGTGGTATGATTTTAATCCACCTCAGGGAGATGAACCCGTTTGGGTCTGCAACTCGTGTCGCACAAAAGAAAAGCACCTGGGCCGCGTACGAAAGGACCGAGAAGATTTCAAACGGGAGCTAGGCTCAGATAACCTACTGATGATGCCAACTATTAATTTGTTGTAACTCACAAGAAACACCCGCAGCTTTAGGCTGCGGGTGTTTTCTTTTTTGTTTACTCGGAGAACTGTTCGTGGACCATCAGGTTTTCGTTGAGCAACATACCCAGAGAAGCCAGAATCAGCCGGTGCTGCATCGTGGTGTCAAACACAATGCGCTTCAGGTCGATGACCGGCAGGATCTCTTCAGGTATGCCGCTCCCCATCACGTACGATTCATTCAGGTAAATCGTCGGCAAAGACTTCTTGTTGTACTTGGTCAACCACTCATTGAAACGACCTCGGAGTTCCAGGTCACCAATACCGTTCAACCAATCAGTCAACGCGGTCTTAGACACCACTACAGTGGGAATCTTGACCACGTCGTAAGGCGGCTCACCCGCGTCACCGTACTTCGGAGAGAACACGTCTATCCACATCTGGTGCCGTTGGTAAGGTGACTTCATCTCGTCTTGGGAATAGGCTTCCTTGTTCTTGATTTTACTCTTTTTAAGGTACTCAGTTTCACCACGCTGAACCGATTCAATAATCTGTTTCTCCAGTGTGATCACTTTGTTGAGGATCTCCTTGAAGTGAAGCTTGCCGGTATCGGATACCGACTTGAGAAGACCTTCCATGATCTCCTTGCCGTGGCTGACCACTTCGACCGGCACCGCGCTGTTCTTGAGATGCACCCCCTTGACTTCCAGCTCAGGTTCTTTAAAGACAGAGCCTTCCTGCATCAAGGTGTAGGCAAAGTAATGTTTACTGACCGGAGCCGGGACGTGAACCGCCCACAGGAACTCGTTCTTCATTGCCAACGTGTTCAGCAACGCATCCTCCACGTTCATGCGCCGAGAAATGATAGCCAACTTGTGTACAATGGTCTGCGACACCATGTACGACAAACAACCCGCCAGCGCAATCGAGGCATCGTCTACCACATACCCGCCACGGTGCCAAATCACCCACTCGTCCAACGTAAAGCAGGTCGAATCGGTATCACTCAACACAACCGTACGACGACGCATGTTCTTAAGACGGAACGAGTTGGCTGGAAACAACTCGGTCATAAAGAACGCGTTGAAGAAGTCTTTCATGTCCATAAAGACACTCATGACGTTCTGTGCAGTCTTCAGAATAGACGCCGTGATCGACGCCTCGTTCATCTTCTCATAGTCTTTGCCATACCCCTTCACGGTACTGAAGTAGATGGTGTGCACAAAGTTCAGAATACTCTCATCGACCTTGTGGATAGACATCGGGTTGTCCATCTTCCGAACATCGTCCACCCGAGTGATCAGGCGGTCTACCAAGTTGCGCATAAACCCATCATTGAACTTGCGGATATGGTACAAGTCACCACAATAACAGACGCCTGCCAGATGGTAAGGAGTCAACGATTCCAGAAACGGAATCACCTTGGTCTGGTAATAACCGTCGTCATCAAAGTACAAGTCGCTGCTGTACTTTAACACCTTGACTGTTTCTGCCACCGAGGGCAGATGCAGATCGTATTTCTCGACAGCCAACTTGATGGCTTTCAGATCCAAGTACGTCGCAATGTAGATCACCGTCTTCATCACGTCCTTCTGAGTCTGGAAGTAACGGTTACCGGCGACGAATTGTTCGTTGCTGGCGTTACTCATGCTCGTCATGGTCCGCGTGATACTCGTCAGCGTGTTGTGTGCTGTCGGGTTGTGCAAGATACATGACGATTGGCCGAACACCCCTGAGAGCGAGTTGTTCCGGGTCTTCTTGACGTTCTGTCCGTTGTTCTTAAGGATGAACGTCTCCATGTCACCGGCTGCCTTAGCGGCTTGGCCAGCTTTCTTGTCGATGCTGCGTTCCTTCACGTTCACCGCAATGAAGTCGGACAACACGCTCTTCTTGACCCGTGTGTTGACGTAGCTGGTGAATGTCGGAACGAGGATGTTCTTGTTAGAGATGTTGTTCCGAATGTACCCCATCAATGTACCGTCTTTCACGACACGGTCACCGTTCTCTTCTCGTTCGAAATACTTGATCGTACGGTCTTTGAACTTGTCCTTGATGATTTGTTTGGCTACCGCTTGAGCTTGTTCGTAACTGACATTCTTCTTGTGTTGGATATAGGTAGTGAGTTGTTCCAGATACCCTTTAACCGGGTTGAGCTGGTTAACGTACTTGTCGTTGGATTGGTAAAATACGTCTTTCATGTCGAATGTTCCTGTCTGTGATCAAGTCATTAAATGTCGTGTAGATTTCCTTGGTTTTGTCTTTATTAGAAAAATACTCACATTACAATGAGTTGAGTAATAAACCGTAGACCCATGCCTACCTACCCTATGTACCCTGTGTGCCTAGAGTGTATTACCTGAAATACCCTGTACGCCTCTGTGCTTACTCTACCTTACTATAAGCAATGTAAGATAGACAACAGACACTGTACTACCCTCTCTATAGGGGCGCAGCCCCTGTAGTAGATAGATAGATAGTTCATACGATCTGAGAACTATTAGAAATCTAATAGAGAACAAACGACCTGATGAGAAGGGCTTGGGAGACCAGGCTCTTCTCCAGGTTCTGTTACGTAAAGAGGGGAAAATTGTGTGACCTTTTCCTAGGAGTATGACATATGTCTGATTTGACAATCGAAGAACAGCAGAACGCTGTTCGGACCAAGAAGGTGGTAGAGAACGCAGTGTCCATGAGCAACATCGTGGAACTGGCTACTGGTGTGATGGTATTGCTGGCGGGTAAAGACACTGCCGATGCCGTGAACGGTCAACCGGTTACACGTGCGGTAGTGGGTAACATCGTTGCCAACCGCATCAAAGAAAAGTGGTTGAAGTAAGGAGAACAGAATGCTGAACAAGTCTTCGGTGTTGATTGGGGTGAACCTGGGTACTGTGTTGGCTGAACGAGGGATGAAGATTGTTCCCAAGAAGACCACACTGTTGGGTGAGTTGGACTCGGCAGTGAAGCGAAACATGCTGTTCCAGTCGGGTCACTCGGCTGGAGCGGAAGAGATCGCTTCCTATATCCTCACGGCAAGTGAAGGGGATATGGTTGAAGTGAGCCGTGATGTATTCGGTGTATCTGACGGAAGGAAGAATTACCAGGAGAGTCCTCACGATACCTTGATGGACAACTACAAGGTGGATTTGAGTCAACTGGTGGCTCGACACATCGCGTTTGCTCGAAACGTGGTGAATGCTGAGATGAACATGCTGCTGGATGATGTCCGGGAAGCTCTGCCGAATTGCAAGTACAATGACGCGGAAGATTTCTTCTCGATCACGTACTACAGCTTGCCGGCTGTCTTTAAGTCGGAACTGATGGACGAGTTACGGTCTTATGGCGGCGGTGGAGGGTATGTTTACAGCAGCTTGCCTCTGTTGAGTCAGGTGAACGCTGACTTTGATGCTTTAGGGTATCTGCTGATCGGTGACGAGAGTGTCGATGCCGTGCTGGGGAACCATCTGGGAACTCTTGGCAAGGAACAACTCATTCATCTGCTCACGGAGAAAATCTCTGAGATCAGTTTGCCGTTGAAAGACCTGCTGAACTACTCGCTGGTCAACTACCTGTTCTATCGGAACTTAACGGCTCGAACTGATTTGAATCTCGGGGTTGGGATGGTGGAGCTGCAAACTCTGGCAGCCAAGAACCGCGACTACTTTGGTAATCAACTGGCAGTCGCGGTATCGGGGTATGAAAGCTTGGTTCGCACTGGCATCCTGATGAGCAGCGACAGCCAGATGAATTTCAGTGTTCTGCGGACTGAACCTTGCCGGATTACTGTTTACCAGGAAACGTTTGACAAGCTGGCAGAGAACGGGGTACCGATCGAAGCGTTGTTTGGTTACATTGCTTCGCTGGACAGCGTGCCGAATATCACGGTGGACGCATTGACCGAAGCCTCGGTGGTGTACCAGCAGAAGTGGGCGTCAGTTCGGAGCATGTATACAGCGACCCTGGTGAACGGTCGTCTGGACGCGTTCAAACGTGTTCTGACGCGTTGCTTTGAAGAGTCCATCAAACGCAAGATGAATGAGGATGAAGCGTCTTTCCTGAACACCCACGCGGGATTTGTGGACCAGACACTCAAACTCGCATACGCGTTTATCGACGACCTGCATCTGAGTGACATCGAATGCTTGGAGAAAGTGGTGTTGGAACTCGTGGCGGGTATCCGTTACCGTTTCACCAACGCTTACTTCATCTTGAAAGAGATGCAAGAGATGCTGGCAATCAGCGAAACCATGACCCCGATGGAAGCGGCTTTGATCGCCTCGACCAAACTGGTCACGGACTTCCTGATGGAAAACGCTGACCTCGTCAAGGTCTGACAATCCACGAGACTCCTGGGGAAATCCCCAGGAGTCTCTGGTATGCTGTGATCATATTTCAGGAGTTGCGATGTTCAATCTCAGCGATCTCACCAAAGGGTATATCGCCACCAACTACCTTCCTGACTTGCTACCCGCCATCGTCCAAGGGTTCACGTTGTTGGAAGAATTTAACGTAGATTTCTACGAAGACAAGTACGTTGACTTAATTGAAAGCGATTCTTTCCTGGACAAAGACACCATCCGTGACGGGATGTTGAACCTGCTCAAGAAAGATTTATACAGTATCATTCAAGCCCACGAAATCAGGCTGAGTGATGACGCCCCCCCTTCTTTGGTGGAGTTGGTGGAAGTCTGCAACTTCCTCTACCGTATACAGCGGTTGGAAGATTATAGTTTACCGGCTTATATCTTGTCGGGATCTCGATCGGACCGTTGGATGTTGGTGGATCTGATTGCTGAGTATACGTTACTGAGCAAGCCACGGATATTGGACATGCTGGAAACGGTCTCAGAGACGTTCATGGAGGGTTTACGTAAATTCATCCACGACAAATCAGAGGAACGCTCTCCGGCCGAAATAGACCGTGTACGACGGGAGTACATTCGGTACTTCTTTCAGTATACCGAGAATGTCGAATCATTGGGTAAACGGTTGTACCGCCAAGGGTACACCAACGTGACTCTGGAAGAACTGAGTCATTTGTACCCAGGGAGTTTTGCAGACTATATCGATGACTTGTTGCTAAAGAATCCCAGCCAAGCAGCATTCGACACCATGAGTCTGTTGATTGTAACAAAAGACCAATACGATGCACCGGTCTTTAAGTTTGCAAAACAAAACGGCTTGCTGACCAACCATCCGGACCACATCACCAAACTCAATGGGTTGTTGATCAAGATGATGAAAGATTTCAACGATTACTTGGAAGCCCAAAAGAAAGCGACGGCACTCTATGGCAACTAAACTGGAATACTTGAAACACTGTGTTGTGAACGGTCAGATCCTTCGACAGAAGCGTTGGTATGTGACCTGTTTTGCTATCCCGGTGTTGAAGGATGAATCCGATTGGGAATCGAACAAAACGCCTTATCGGATCGTGACCAAACCAGACGGCTTGTATTTTGTCTCTCCAACAAACGATACCGTAACGTTAGAAAAGATCGACGACTTCAAACGCAATGAAGCGTTGCTGGATTTTCAGACCTTTATCAACGTGGACAACACATGGCTCCCCAGTATCCCTGGGAAAGCCATGTGTAAGATTGGGGTGTTGGTGTTTAACGCCATGGTGATCTACGAGTCGGTCAAAGACAAACTCGGGTTTATCAATCCCAGCACGCCTGAGAACGATATCAAAATCAAACCAAGCGATGTTGAAAGTGTTTTGGCTGCCAAAGTCAAGAACGATGACGAGTTAAAACCCGGCGACATCACTGTCAAGGAAATGGTTCGTTGCACTGACAACATGGCGTTCTTGGAAGAGATCGCGTTGTTGATCAACGTGGCTTCTACACCCAAAGCGATCACCCCACCTCCAGGGATCGAGAAGATTCGGAAAGACCTCGCCAAAGAGTACGAAGGTCAACTGGACGATCCCATCAAAGTGGTGGAGATGCAGTCCAAGCTGGATGCCATTGACAACGAATACTTGGCTGACGACATAGCCGCCAAAAACATCTTTAACAAGAAAGCCAAGACAGGTCGAGCCAAGCTTTACCTGATGTACGGCAACACCAACGACTTTGTAGAAACTGACGAGAACCGCATTGTGGTTCAACCACTGTCTGGTACGGTGGATGTGTCCCCAGAAAACTTCCCCAAGTACATGAATGACTTACGGTTTGCGTCTTACTCTCGGGGCGCCAGCACCGCGTTGTCTGGTTACAGCTACAAAATTCTGCAACGTTCTTTAGCAGGTCTGTCTATTTCAGACAAACCGTGTGACACCAAAACTGGGTTTATGCGAACTATCGACAAAGGAAACTACAAGAAACTTGTTAACCGGTATATCTTAGACAAGGGATGGTTGCTGGTTCAGAACGAGACCCAAGCCAAAGACTACGTGGGTAAGACACTGACCATGCGAAGCGCGATGCACTGTAAGTCACCAGGCAATACGGTTTGCTATGCGTGTATGGGGGAACTCTACAAAAACACCCCCAACGGCGTGACCAACTTGGCTGCCACTATTTCCAGTGTGCTGATGAACCAGTTCCTGAAACTGATGCACGGTGGCGCTACCGAAACAGCCGACGTGGTCATGGCTGATTTGGTGTCTTGATGTGTGTTAGAAATCATCACAGTTACATATATAGAAACTGGTAATTGTCAGCTATGTCTTGAATATCTTAAGGCGACTACAGTCCCTAAGGTGACGTAAAAATGAGTAACCCCCCAACAGCCGTTACAGCGGCTGTTGGGGAGTACATCACCTTAGTCTTTCTTGAGTGAAAGGACCTACTCATGAACAAGCAAAATTCAAAGACTAAGCAGAAAAATAACACCCAACACGAAGAGCAGCGCCTCGGGAAGTTGGGTCATGAACAGAACCTGCCACATGAATCAACTAAAGTTATCTTTCCACCTTATTTATGGATGTTATTAAGATTTATAATACTTGCGTCCGGTTGGAGTATTCCGAGACTAAGTATAGCTGGTACTGTTCTTGTAATTCTTGACAACGCCAGCCGCATACAGTTCGTTATGGATCTTTATCACAAGTACATCAAGTAATACGTAAGAAGAGGAGACACAAGTCTCCTCTTCTTTTTCTTTTTGTTTAAGCGGTGAGTTCTTTCAACCGGATTTTCCAATCGCTATTAAAGAGGTTAATTACCGGTATACCCTTTTGACTCGCTAACCGAATAGCTGTCCCAGTGCCTCCGGTGTCTTTGGTCACTTTGCTGTGATGTTCTGCGCCATCAGGTGTCCAACACAAAACAAACTTAGAAGGCGTCGTTAAATCTTCACCCAACACTTGTCCAGTGTTTCTGGCGTGTAAAGACCTGACCGATTGTTTCAATCGACTCCACGCGGGATGTAAGGTGCTCGCTAGTTCAAAATGTTGTTCAGTAGGTAGATACCTGTCGCTGTTTCTTCCGTTGAAGGTTTTCCACGGTAACCAGATTTCTTTTTGACCGTTGATAGAGTCTACCCCCATCTCAAACGCAGTATCTGCTCCATCAGCGGCTCCTGATCGAAGAATGTAATTTTGACTGGATAACCAACGAGCGAGTTTAAACATCCCAATGAACACATTCTCAGGTGTTTTTCTGGAACCAATACCAGTGTAATAGGTCATTGCAAGAAAGGTCTCCATTCAACAGGGAATGAGCAATTGGTACCGGCACCCACAAAGAGTGGCGCAATCTGGTAGTGTTTGTACTTAGCCAACCCGCACCCTACTGCTGTAACCCAAAAGTTGATTTCAGGGTGGCTGTTGGTGTAATCAATAAACTGGTTGACAAACTTCTTGATCTCGGAAATAGTTAGCGTTTGAATAAAACGGTTCTTGGTTGGGATCGCATAAGACCGTCCCATGATCCCCGCACCGAGATACATTTCTGCACCAAACATTTCAGCCGCCAGTTTAGCCGCTCCCAGTCTATGCAGTCCAGCTAAGTTACTCCCAAACACAAAAACCCACCCAGCAGTGGGATAAGGAATAGTCCCGTTTTTGTGGTACGTGTACTTCATTTTTTTCGGCATTTTAGTTACCTCTACAAGTTCATACAATCCACGGGTAAATAAAGATCACTTCTTGACCGAAGCCAAGAAGTGATCTATGTTATCAAGCGCCGTAGAAGTTAATCAGACGGGTCTTTTGGTTTTCGGACATGAACCGAGTGACCAGATCAAGGTTGATCTGAGCCAGTGCTTTAGTTCGAGTCTGCGGATTGGCTGTGCTGATGATCAGGGTCACCAGACGACGGAACGTGGTGAATTGGTTCGGAGTACCTGTCCATTCCGCAGGGAAACGGAACACAAAGTTCTCACCAAAGACACCGTTTTGATGCTTCACAAACTCACCCAGAACGGTGTTCCATTCTTGGTTGAACTTGGTCTGGTCCTTGTTGTTCAGGACTGTGATCAGACTGTTAAACAGGCTGTACTGCCAGCGACCACCTTCTGCCGGATTCACCGACTTCTTGGGGTCCATGGCCTCAACGTAGGAGATCAGATCGGTTTGAATGCTTTTCACGGGAACAAATCCTTTTTCTGGTTCAGGAACACTGACGGGAGACACTTCTACAAAGTCTCGGTGGACTTTGATAGACTGCACCATACCGCGTCCAGGAGGGTTGAAGGGTTCCGATTCATAGAGAACGGGATCTTTGTGATCATCAACGGTTAAAGGTTCTTCAGAGGTCACTGGTTGATTGACTTCTTCAACAGACTCGTCAGGTGTATCGGTAGATTGGTTTACCGAATCGAGTTCGTCGCTTTCGTCTTCGACAGTGTCTTGACCGTTTTCACCACGGTAACCCCGCTTTCGTTTTCGAGGCATTGTATCTCCGTCATAGGTCGAAGTGTTTTTCCAGAAGATTTTGACTGCCTGCTTTCCTGC
>JACCDQ011847331.1_pt1 | contig 13761 bp, 5 predicted proteins | sample 7446031 | NCBI WGS metagenome assembly JACCDQ01 (sample SAMN15323442, study PRJNA562643) | freshwater metagenome | isolation source: river surface water | place: USA:Blue River Watershed | collected 2017-08-17 | reverse complement strand
TCATTCTGGATGCCAAAACCGGTACCCAATTGGCCGATCGTTTTTATGATCCTGCAGCAATTGAGCCGGTGGTTGAGTTCAACGGTTTGGAAATTAAATTGAGCCATGCCCCAGCTGTCGGCGACAGTTACAAAGTGGACGGCAACTTTGACGGCCTAGGCAACAACATGAACATGTTGGACATGGTGGATTTGAACAAGAAGCCCACCGCCAACGGCAAAACCATTGCCAACACCTACATTGACCAAATCAACAACGTGGGTAACTTGGCGCAGCAGTCCATCATCACGCAAGAGGCGTTGACGGTGGTGAACGAACAGGCCATAGCCTCACGTGACAAAGTGTCTGGCGTCAACCTGGACGACGAAGCGGCTGCGCTGATTCGTTACCAGCAGGCCTACCAAGCCTGTGCCAAAGCATTACAAGTTTCGAGCGAACTGTTTGACTCTATTGTTCAAATTCGCTGATCGAGGTGAACCACTATGAAAATTTCAACTACGCTTTACTTTGATCGTTCGACCAATCAGCTTGGCAATGTGCAGGGCAATTTGGCGAAGACTCAAGAGCAGCTTTCGACAGGTCTAAAAATTGTCAAGCCCAGTGATGAGCCTGACAAGGCCTCCTTGGTCACTCGTCTCGAGTCAGAACTGTCGCGTCAAGCCAGTTATCAGGACACGCTCAAGTCCGTCAACATTCGTTTAACGGCAGAAGAGACTGCACTTAAAAACACCAGCGATGTGATGTATCGCATCAAAGAATTAGCGGTTCAAGCGGCGAACGATACCCTCAGTGCGCAAGACCGCAAGAGTGTGGCTTTGGAAATCAGCTCGCTGCGCGAGCAAATTCTGAGTTTGGCCAATAGCCAAGACAGCAATGGCAATTATTTGTTCTCTGGCAGTCGTGCCGGTGAGGCTGCATTCAGCAAAGACGCAAGCGGACGTGTCACCTACCAAGGTGACCATGCACGAATGAAAGTCAACGTCGGTGACAACCGAAAAATGAACCTCAACATGCCAGGGTCAGACACCTTTGTCCGTGTGGTGCGTGACGACGGCAAAGGCGGCAAAGTGGGTGTTGATTTTTTCCAAGCATTGGATGATTTGAACCAAGCCGTCTCAGGTGCTGACCGCACCAAAATTCAACGTGGCATTGCAGAACTAGATACCTTGCAAAACGGCATCAGCGAGGGTATTGGACAAATTGGCGCAGATCTGACCGTGGTTGACATGCAAAACAATGTCTTGGACCAAGTTGTTTTACGGCTCAAAACCACGCGTTCTGACATCGAAGATTTGGATTACACCGAAGCCATCACGCGCATGAACAAAGATCAACTGGCTTTGGAGGCCGCTCAGAGCAGCTTTGCAAAGATCTCTCAGTTGAGTTTGTTCAAATTTTTGAATTGAGTCATTCAAGTTTCTCTTTTTGATGCCGACAACTAAAACGGAATTTTGAAAATGGCCACCACCGCATTGAGCTCCTCCACCGCTGCTGCCCTGTCCGGATCGGCCGCATCGACTGCGGCTGCTGCAGCTGCGACGAACAAAGCCAATGCGCAGAAGTTGATCACATCCTTGGGCGCAGGGTCGGGGGTGGATGTGGCCTCGTTGGCTCAAAACTTGGTGGATGCCGAGCGCTTGCCCAAAGAGCAAGCTATCAATACAAAGATCACCAAGAACGAATCTCGTATTTCCGGCTATGCAGCGCTGTCATTTGTATTGAGCGGCGTCAAAACTGCGATGACTGATTTGAAAGATCAAAACAGTTTCAACGCTGTCACCGCTACCAACTCCAATCCGTCCGCATTCAACATCACCACCAGTGCTGCTGCCGCGGAAGGCAGTCATTCGGTGGAAGTGACACAGATTGCCAAGCCACAACGCAATGTGAGCAATGGTTTTGCAAACGCCTCGGTTCACTTGAACGGCAATGCGCCAATGTCTTTGTCGATTGCGGTTGGCCCTACGTCATCCATCACGCCAACCAAAGTCAATACGGCCACCATTGCGCCACGCAACGAAACCTCCACGGTTCAATTTCAAGACCTGTTGGGTGGTGAATCAGTGACCGTCGCCGGCTTGACGTTTATTGCCGCAGCCGACATGACCGCCGCCGAAGTAGCGGCTGAATTTGCAGGATTGTCTGCAGATCCCGCAACACCCAATTCGCCTGCTACGGGCGTGTTTGTCGGTAACTTAGATGGTTTCAATGCAGATGTCAGCGCCGCCGGCAGCAGCTTGGTGTTCACTGCCTCGACCGCAGGATCCAACGTACAAGACATCGATGTGCAAACGGATGCTGCGCAGGCACCCGTGGTCACGACGACCCAAGGCGATGCAGGTGCCCTGGGGTACAGCACGCTCACGTTCAACGACTTAAAGCCAGGCCAATCCGTCAGCGTGGCTGGCCTGACCTTCACTGCCACGGGCGCCATGACGGGCACCCAAGTTGCCGCTGCCTTTGCGGGTATCGCTGCAAGCGGAGCGACACCGGCTAACCCTGTCACGGGCACCTTCTCAGGTAATTTGACTGGTTTCAACGCACAAGCGGATCAAGGCATTGCCTCGTTGCGATTCACAGTGACATCTGATGCCGTTTCTGTGGACAGCATGGCGATTTCTGCTGCGACGGCCAACATCCAGCTGGCTGCCGGCAAAGACACGCCTCAAGATATTGCGGATGCCATCAATGCGTCTGCTGCAGGCGTCACGGCGCAGTTGGTCAATACCGGCGATGGTTCGGGCAGCCCCTATCAGTTGATTTTGACTGGCCCTTTAGGTACGGCGGGTGCGTTCACGCTATCCACTAGCTACGGCGGTGGTTCTGGTTCACCTGGTTTGACATTTTCGAATAACAACCCTGCAAGCCAAACTGCCACAGATGCGATCGTGAAGGTGAATGGTGTCTCTTACACCCGCTCTACCAACACCGTGTCAGACATCGTGCCTGGGTTGACGCTGAATTTAAAAACCCCCACCAACAGTGCCGCCGTTGTTGATTTGACGCGCGACACCAGCAGCATCAAGACAAAAATTAAAGCCTTGGTCACGGCTTATAACGACGCCATCACGATCTTTAAGGAAGTGTCTGATCCCAAGTCAGAACTGGAAACCTATGGCAAAACCCTGATTGGGGATTCAACTACGCGCTCACTCAAGGCACAGCTGCGCAACATTGTGACGGGGCCTTCTTCAACACCTGGGACGTCAGTTGGCGCCTTGTGGCAAATGGGTCTGTCGATTGATCAAACGGGTGTCATGGCCCTGGACGAAACCAAGCTGGATTCTGTGTTGGCTAGCAACTACAGCGATGTGGTGAAAGCCTTCACGGGCAACCAAAATGGCGTAACAGCCTACAGCACCGCGCCTGCAGGCATTGCCGGGGATGCGTTCATCAAAATCAGCGCGCTGCTCAGTAAGACGGGACCGTTGTTGACCCAAAGTGAGTCAGCCAGTACGCAAAACACCAAATACCAAGCCGAGCTCACCAAGCTCCAAACGCGCATGGATGGCCTGTTGTTGCGTTATCAAAAGCAATTCTCTTCCATGGACAGTTTGGTCGGCAATATCAACAGCCAAAAGACCAGCTTGAAGTCGACCTTTGAAGGCATGATGGCCAGCTTGACAGGCAAGAGTGGTTAAAAGTAATCCATAAGAATTTACTTTCTTAAGAATTTACAGATTTATCAAAATTTTTAGAGTCCGCCTCTAAAGTTATTCGCACATCTTCCGATCAGCGTATCTACACGTTGTCCTTGCCGCATTTGGCAAGTCGAAAGGAAGGTCTATATGGTCACAGAAGTTTCTAGCAAAGCGCAGGCGCTGGTCAGCAGCCCTGTTGCGGTGCGCAGTGCGCCTGTTGTTGATCCGATTGCTTCGCAGCCCAAGGTTCAAGAGCGAAAGCCAGTTGAAATCAAAGTTGATGTCGATGCCATGCGAGCTAATTTGAAAGACTCAATTCAAAAGCTCAACGACAGCATGCGTGACGGGGGCCGTAACTTGAACTTTCACATCGACGACAAAGTGGGCGGTCCTGTGGTTTTGGTCAAGAACGCAGAGACCGGTGAAGTTGTGCGGCAAATACCTAATGAAGTGGTGGTTCGCATTGCACACAGCATCGAAGCCTTTAAGGGGTTGTTGCACAACGAACTCACTTAATTTTCAAATTATTTACACAGTCTCTCTAAAGTAAATGAGCGGACTGACGAATCATCAGCCATCAAGAGAACAATTTCTTGAGTTCTTAACCAAACCTCAGTGATGCACTTTTTAGGAGAAACATCATGTCAGTGATCAATACCAACACCAAAGCTCTTGCCGCCCAAGGCTCACTGAGCAATGTGAACAACAAATTGGCCGTCTCTATGGAGCGTCTGTCTACAGGTCTGCGTATCAATAGCGCCAAAGACGACGCTGCTGGCTTGGCCATCACCAACCGCATGACCTCGGACATCCGTGGCTTTGCAGTTGCCATTCGCAACGCCAACGACGGTTTGTCGATGGCACAAACTGCTGAAGGCGCGATCGGTCAAGTCACCGACATGTTGCAGCGTATGCGTGAACTCGCTGTTCAAGCATCTAACGGCTCCATGAACGCTGACAACCGTGCAGCATCACAATTGGAAGTGGCTCAACTCAAAGCGCAAATCGACGACGTCGCCAAACAAACCAACTTCAACAGCATCAAGCTGTTGGACGGCTCTGCAGGCGCAATCAAGTTGCAAACTGGCGTGCGCGCTGGTGAACTGATGACCATGTCTGTGGACTCTGTGCAAACCAAAGACATCGGCTTGGGTTCACGTGCATCGTTGACTTCTACTGGTTTCAGCGGTACCGCTGGTTCACTGGCTAAAAACATGGCTGCTGGTGACTTGGTGTTGAACGGTGTGACCATTCGTGCGTCTTCTGCGGACGACGACGTGCTGTCATCTAGCGACAAGTCATCCAGTGCTATTGCCAAAGCTGCTGCAATTAATGCTTCCAGCGCTCAAACTGGTGTGGTGGCTGTATTGGGTAATACCACTGTGGGTGGTACCGCTATGTCGGGTGCTGGTGCTGCAGGCGCCATCACAATCAACGGTGTGAAAACTGCATCGATTACAACAACTTCTGACATGGGTGCTAACCGTGCCTTGGCTGTCAGCGCCATTAACGCGATCAGCGCCCAGACAGGTGTTCGTGCTGTTGATACTGGTGATGTGAACAAGGGTGTGGTGTTGGTTGCAGATGATGCTCGCAACATTACGGTTTCGTATGCTGGCGGTTCCCAAACCGCAGCCTTAACTGGTGTGGGTGCAGCAAGCGTTTACACCGGTACTTACCAACTTTCCAGCACAACTAACGCACCTATTACTGTGTCATCAACCAGCAACGGCACTTTGGCTAATGCCGGTATGACTGCTGGTACATATAGTGCTAACGTGTCTGCAATGACTTCTGTTGACCGCTCTGTTGCCACAGCAGCGCCATCAACAACGACAACAGGTTTGTTGCAAGCGGGTACTTTGCGCATCAATGGGACTTCGATCGTAGCTGCTTCTACAGCTGACGATGCAGCTTCTGCTGATACCAATGCTGCAGGTACTGCAATTACAAGCTCGACAAAAGCAGCTAGCGCTATTGCTATTGCCGCAGCCATCAACAAGGCAAGTGCCACGACAGGCGTGACTGCTACTGCATCTGCAAACGTCATTACAGGATCATCTTTTACTGCTGCATCTGGCACTGGTAAAAATCTGTCGTTGAATGGCGTCACCATTTCGTTGGCAACATTGACTACATCTTCAACTCGCGACGACGTTGCGAAGTTGATTAACAGCAAAACTGGCGAAACTGGTGTGGTTGCTGTGGATAATGGCAAAGGTCTTACACTTACAGCTGCTGACGGCCGCAACATCTCGATTGGTAGTGATGCTCAAGCTACTGACCTGGGTATTGACGCCAATGCGTTTTACAACCACGCAACCTATGCAACTGCTCAGAGCGGTGCGACAACTACCTACGCTCGTGTGACATTGCAATCAGACAAGTCTTTCACTGTCGAAGGTGGCTCTGATGGCAACGAAAACTTCGCCAAGTTGGGCTTCAAAACTGGTACTTTCGGTGGCGTGGACAACGGTGTCAAAGTGGCCAGCATTGACATCTCGACACAAGCCGGCGCACAAGTGGCATTGACTGCTTTGGATGCTGCCTTGAAGTCGGTGTCGTTGAACCAAGCCAAGTTGGGCGCCTTCCAAAACCGTTTGGATGCCGTGATCTCTAACTTGACCGAAGTCAACCAAAACATGTCTGCTTCACGTAGCCGTATTCAAGACACTGATTACGCTGCTGAAACAACAAACTTGGCCAAGTCGCAAATCATCCAGCAAGCTGCTACAGCCATGTTGGCGCAAGCGAACCAGTCTTCGCAATCTGTGCTGTCCTTGTTGAAGTAATTCAACAGCTAGCCAGCCAAAAGCGAGCCTTCGGGCTCGCTTTTTTATTTGTATTTCTCATTAAAGCTTACCTACCTCATGCCGAATCAGCAGAGACGATTAGAAATTTAAGGCTTTTGCTGTCTGAAATGTGGACTGCAAAACCAACCCGGCGAACAAAAAAGGATTGATCATGTCAATATCAGGAATTTCAAACTACACCATTCCTCAAATTCAAGCGTTATCGACGCGTGATATCCGCTCGCTGGACGCCACAGAAGTGGCCAGCTTGAGTTCCGATCAGCTCAATGCCATGTATGCCGAGCAAATTGCGGCGATTGGTCCAGATGAATTCAAGAGCATCAGCGCACCTACGGTGGCTGCGCTGAGTGTGGATCAAATTTTTAACCTCATCACAGACCAGATCGCCGCGATGGGATCTGGTCAAGTTGGCGCATTGACACCCGCACAAATTCAAGCCTTGGAAACGTCAGATGTACAAGTACTGACATCTGCGCAAGTCAACGGGTGGTCAAGTGCACAAGTGGCAGCTCTCAATACCGAGCATATGGCGTATTTGGATACGCAGGTGATTGCGTCGCTCAATTCAGACCAAATTAGAGGAATCGAAGGCGAAGATTTGGCCCAATTGACCACCGGACAAGTGGCAGCACTTAAATCAAGTCAGCTTAATGTGATGACGAGTGGACAAATCAACAGTCTCACGGCTGCAGAAGTCGCCGCATTGAACTCGAGTCAATGGACAGGTGTGTCTACGCAAATCAGCGCTTTGTCCAATGAGGCCATCGGTGGAATTACTTCCAGCCAGGCGTCTATGCTTTCAACTGATCAGATTGTCGCCATTGGTGAAGATCAAATTTCATATTTGGCGACAGATACGGTGAAGGCGCTTTCATCAGCCCAAGTTCAGAGAATTGAGTCGGCCGATTTGGCTCGGATGTCTGTGGATCAAATCGCAGCTATTTCTACTGCAGGTATCAACCAATTAAGTAACGTTCAAATAGATGCGTTAGGAAATGATCAAATCAATGCGTTGACGACAGATCAAGCTAAAGCATTAGCGCCTGCTGCACTGACGCGAATGAGTTCAGACCAAATAGATAATCTGAACACCGATCAAATTGCCGTATTGACCTCTGCGCAACTGAACTCGATCGATGCAACTGATTGGTCTACATTGAGTTCAGATCAAATCCGCGCCATCAGCACCAAAGCAATTGCTGGTTTGGATGCAACGCGTATATCTAATCTGACGTCGGATCAAATTCAATCGTTAGCTACGGAGCAAGTCAAAGCCCTGACATCAACAGCATTGCGTGATTTGACGTCCAGCCAAGTGATGGCGTTGACTACGGAGCAAGTGAATGTATTGAGTGCATCACAAGTGGTGGGTATCGACTCAGCTGATTTGGTGCAAATGAGTACAGAGCAAATCGTTGCAATCAGCACTGCGGCTGTGTCTGGATTGTCATCGGCGCAAGTCAACCAGCTCACGACAGATCAAATTGAGGCTTTGACAACTGATCAGATTGCAAAGTTCACGACCGATCAAATTGTCGCCTTGAGTTCGACGCAAGCTCCTAAACTGAGTGCGCAACAAATCGCGGCACTCAGCACAACTCAGGTAAGTAAATTAGGTGTGGACAACATAAAAGTGCTGTCATTCGATGCGATTGAAGCGCTTTCAGTTTCGCAGGCGAAAGTGTTGTCTTCGACGCAAGTTGGCGCATTGACTTCCAGCCAGTTCCGACGTTTGAGTACCGACGCAATTGCTGCGTTGGCCTCGGATCGAATTGTAAATTTGACTAACGATCAGGTAGCGGCCATAACCACGGCACAGGTTCAAGCCCTAACAACCAGTCAAATTAGCAACTTAAACGGAACTCAGCTGCAAAAACTCACAACTTCTGCGGTGGGCGTCTTGTCAGCTTCACAGATTAAGGCGATTGACTCCGCAGCGGTCGCTAGTTTGACCACTGACCAAGTCAAAGCCATCAAGGTAGAAGCTTTGGGTGGTATGACCAGTGCGCAGATCAGTCAGCTGGTGGCAACCTCACAAGTTAAAGCGCTGACGACTGCACAGATGGATGCCCTTGATTCCGCGCAATTGAAGGCATTGAGTGGCACACAGATGTCAAATTTGAGTGATCTCCAAATTTCAGCTATCAGTGCATTTCAAGTCAAAGGTATTGACTCTGCCGACCTCAATGGGCTGACCACGGATCAAATGCGTGCTTTCAGTACGGCAGCTATAGGCTCGATGAGTGCTGCAGATCAAGTTGCGAATTTGTCATCGACACAAATCGGTGCTTTGACATCGGGACAGGCTAAAGCTTTGACGGTTGCACAAGCTGCTGCCATCACTTCGGGTCAAGCGGGTGCTTTGACTTCTGATGCAATTGGGGCAATGGGTAACGCACAATTTGCTAGCCTCTCGTCTGCCGCCATCAATAAGCTGACAAATGAAGCAGTGGCTGCCATCACGACAGGGCAAGCCAAAGTGTTGACGACTGATCAAATTAAGGCTCTAAGTTCTGCCCAATTCGTCAATCTGTCAACAGAAGACATCGCTGTATTGGATGGCTCGCAGTATGCGGCTATTTCTTCAACGGTGATTCCTAATTTAACGACATCTCAAGTGGCTGCAATCAGCACCACGACGTTAAATGGGTTGAATGCCAGTGGACAATTTGCAAAATTAACATCTACACAAATTGGCGCTTTGACTTCAGCTCAGGCTAAGGCATTGACCAGTGCACAGTTGAAAGAGTTAGGCTCTGCACAAATTAGTCAGCTATCTGTTGGAGCGGTTGCGGTGCTGACATCAGCTCAGGTAACTGGTATCGATTCAGCTGATTTCGAGGCACTCAGCACGGATCAGCTCCAAGCATTGTCGACATCGAGTGTGGCCTCCCTGAGCAGCGCTCAGTTTAGTAAATTGAACTCGTCGCATTTGGCTGCGTTGACGACTGCCCAAGCCAAGGCGCTGACCGTTGATGAGTTACAAACTCTAGATTCGACTGAAATCTCTAATTTGTCAGCTGCTCAAGTAGCTGTTTTGAATTCGGCTCAATTGAATGGCATCCAATCCGCTGTGATTGGCTCGTTGAGCAATGACCAAGTTCAAGCGCTCGGAACTGGTGCACTTGCTGGATTAGGGTCTGCTCATGTTTCTAAGCTGACTTCTACACAGGTCGGTGCACTTACTACTGCCCAAGTCAGAGTACTGACAAGCGATCAGTTAAAAACCATGACAAGCGACCAGCTGCCTAGTCTGAGTGTCGCTGGCATGTCTGTACTGACCAGTGCTCAATTTTCTGCAATTGACTCAGGTGATGTGAGCAAGCTTGGTGCTGACCAAGTCAAAGCGTTGAGCACGTCGGTGATCGGAAACTTGACCAGCGCACAAGCGAATTCTCTCGTTGGCGATCAAGCAGCCGCTCTGACAACTGCTCAAGTCAAAGCATTGAGTAGTGCGTCCTTAAAGGCCATGACATCTGATCCACTCAGCCGGTTATCTACGGCTGCTATGGCAACTCTCACAGCGAGCCAAATTACAGCGATTGACAGTGCTGACCTAATTGCCATGGGTGCAGATCAAGTCGCTGCTATCAATACGAATGCGCTTTCGAATTTGGCTTCAACTTTGATTGGTGTTTTGACCACAGATCAAACAGCTTCTCTGACGAGCAATCAAGTACGCGCTCTGAAATCTGACCAAATCAAGAGCCTAACTTCTACTCAGACGGCTGTATTGTCGAAGTCTCAATTAGAGGCTATGACTACTTCACAAATTCAAGCCATGGAGTCAGAAGATTTCGCGACCTTGACAGCTAGTGCCATTGCAGGTTTGAACGCTACACAAGCGAAAGTTTTGAGCTCTGATCAAATCAAGGCCTTGACCACCGATCAGATCAGTCAGCTCAGCTCGACTGCTGTGGCTGCATTGTCCAGCAGTCAATTGCAATCAATAGAAAGCCAAGATTTGGTGCAAATGAAAACTGCACAAATTCGAGCATTAAGCCCCACGCAGATTGCTAATTTAAGCAGTAGTAGACAGTTTAATGTGCTGACAACGGATCAGCTGGCTGCACTGACGACCGCACAGTTTAAAACGCTTACCTCAGCCCAAATGGCTGAACTCACGACTGATCAGATTTCTGGATTAACCAAATCACAAATGGCTGTGATGACTTCTGCACAAGTCAATGCATTGTCTGCGGGTGTTTTGAAAGCACTTACGACAGACCAGTTGCGTGCGCTTAATGTTTCGACACTCAGCAAGCTTGCAAGTAGTCAGGCTGCGCTGTTGACGACTGATCAAGTTTCATCGTTGACAACAACTCAAGTACGCGTGCTCTCAAGTGATCAGCTGAAAGCCTTTGATTCGGCTCAGATGGCGAGCATGACGACGGGGCAGATGGCCGCTTTGTCAGCAGCTCAGTTCAATGCAGTTGACTCGGCTGATCTGAAGGCGATGACCGCTAGTCAAATTACAGCTCTGACGACTGCAGCATTGGGTAAGGCTGATTCTGACCACATCGCTGCTCTGACTACAAGCCAAGTTTCGGCACTAAGCACCTTGCAACTCAAATCTCTGGGTGCTGTTGCAATGACCGCTCTGACGTCAGACCAGGTGGTGAGCTTGACTACGTCACAAGTTGCAAGCTTAACTACGACACAATTCAACGCCTTAGATTCGGCTGACGTAAACCTGATGTCTACTGATCAAATCAAGGCGTTATCGAACACCGTCATCAGCAAAATGGGTGATGACCAACTAGACGCTTTGACAAGTGACCAAGTTGCTGCGCTGACTCAAACACAGGTTCGCAGTTTGACAACGGCTCAGATAGTCAATTTGAGCTCTACTCAGGTTGGAAGCTTAACAACGTCACAAGTAGCTGTGTTGACGACGACACAACTCGGGGCTATCGAAGAAGATGACTTTGCTAAGTTGTCTACTGAGGTAATTGCCGCAATGAGCACGGCTCAAGTGGCTGCGTTAAAAACTCAACAAATGAGTAAGTTGACTGCAGATCAACTGAAAGCACTTACAAGCCAACAGGTAGGGGCTTTGAAAGCCACACAATTCAATGCAATCACCGATACATTGGTGAGTTCTTTGAGCTTGGATCAAATCAAGGGCTTGTCAACAGTTGCCATTGCAGGGATAGATGATGCCCATCTGGAGAAATTGACAACCGATCAAATCGTTGCATTCACTACGAATGGAATCAAAGCGTTGAAGACAAATCAAGTGGCAGCCCTGTCAAGTGATCAAATTGCAAGTTTTAGTACGAATGCTTTGCAAGTGTTGTCGTCGGCACAAGTCGCGGCTATCGACATTGATGGCATGGTGAAGTGGGATGCAGATCAGGTGGCTGCACTGAGCACTTCTGGACTTGCAGGTTTGACCAATGACCAAGTGGACAGCTTGACGAACGATCAAATCGCTGCTCTGACGACTTTGCAAATCAAGAGCCTGAAGACCTCGCAAATTGCAGCATTGATTGAGTCACAAATGACTGCTTTAACGACATCACAGCTGGGTGCCATCACCTCAGCGCAAGCGGCTGCTCTTGAAGTAGCAGACTTGGTCGAGTTGAGTACGGATCAAATTAAGGCAATGACCACCACAGCCATCACGGGTCTTAAAACTACCCAAGTGAAAGAGTTGACTGAAGCTCAAGTGGGTGCTCTAACAACGGATCAAACTAGAGCATTGACTACAGCACAAATTGTTGCGCTGACTGTAGACCAAGCTGCTAATTTGAGCGCTGAACAAGTATCGGTGCTTACAACCAAACAAATTAGCGCTATGGAAAGTGCAGACTTCGGCGCCTTGAGTACCGATGGTTTGAGTGGTCTCGCATCGACTCAAGTTGCGGCAGTAACTACAGCCCAAATTCGTGGTTTGAGTGTTGACAAAGTAGCTGCGCTTAGCACCGACTTTGTGGCTGCTCTGAGTGGTTCGCAAGCTGCGGCTTTGAGTAGCACGGTATTGAGCTCGTTGAGTACTGATCAAGTTGCGGCCATGTCAAGCAAAGCAATCGCTGCATTGACGACAACACAACTGACACGGTTCTCCACCGAACAAGTGGAGGCATTGACCGGTACGCAAATTAGTGCATTAACCTACTCTCAAGTCGCCGCATTGACTGGTGACCAGATTAGTGCGTTGACTTCTACTCAAGCGACTGCATTGAGTGGGAATCAAATTACCTCTATCAGTTCATCTGCAATTACCCGCCTGCAGCAAGGAACGCTTAACTCTATCAGTGCATCGTTGATGACGGCGTTGTCTACAAATCAGTTGAAGGCAATGGGTACAGACATTTTACCAATGCTCGCCGCAACACAAGTTGCAGGTTTGTCAGTCCAGCAAATGAACACATTGGCGTCAGATCAAATCACTGCATTGACCACAAACCAGGTCAAGGCATTGACAACAGATCAAGTTCAAGGCTTGAATGTCAATCTGTTTAAGAAGTTGACTACAAGTCAAATTGAAAGCCTTTCTGCAACCCAAGTGAGAGCAATACCATCGCAGAATATCTCGTACATGGGCACAGAGCAAATTCAGGCTCTTAACACCAGCGCTGTGAACGGATTGAGTACAAGTCAGTTCACTCAATTGACCACTGCTCAAATTCAAGCGGTAAGTACCCAGCAAATTCGTGCTTTGACAGCTCTCCAAGTGACTGCAATGACAACGGCGCAAGCAGGGGTGTTGTCAGCAGATCAGCTCTCTGCCTTAGGAGTTTCTGCTTTTGGTGCTCTGAACCGCTATCACATCGAAGCATTGTCGACAACGACTATTGCGGCATTGGAAACTGCGGTGATTAGAAGCATGTCGAACACGCAGATCGCATCGTTTACGACTTCGCAGTTGGGGGCTTTGTCAGATGAGCAGGTGAAATCCATTTCGAGCAGTCAATTTAACGCTTTTAATGTGACTAACTTTACCAAGCTGACTGGCTCACAGTTGCAAGCGATTGATGTGTCAACATTCTCTGCAATCACGCCAAACCTGATTGGTTATCTGACCAAAGATCAAGTGCCATTGTTAACTGTGAACCAAGTGGCGGGCATGACTACTGCACAAATTCGAACCCTTGATCAGGAAAAGCTGGACAGCATGACCTCTGATCAGGCGAGTGCATTGACTGCTGCACAAAAAGCAGCGATCCTGGTGGAGGGTAGAAAAGTGCCTGGAACCTAATCAACCTTTGTTGATAAGTTAGAAGCCGTCCTGCGAGAGCAGGGCGGCTTCTTCTTTTACATATACTTAAGTTATGAAAATTAAATTAGTTGTTGCAACCCGC
>JACCDQ010179135.1_pt1 | contig 13767 bp, 23 predicted proteins | sample 7446031 | NCBI WGS metagenome assembly JACCDQ01 (sample SAMN15323442, study PRJNA562643) | freshwater metagenome | isolation source: river surface water | place: USA:Blue River Watershed | collected 2017-08-17 | reverse complement strand
ATTTTGTAAGTTGTTTGATTGGAAGACCATGTGTTCCGATTGGGCTTGCGTTAAGATAAATTTGGCTGTAACCATTCTTTTGAGCAAATGCTATGGCCTTGTTCATAAGCGCACGGCCAACCCCAGCTCCTTTGTAATAATCATCTGGAACTTCAAGCCATTCGATGATAAACACGCTGCTTCCGTGGAATAACTTATCCATTTCTTCTTCTGAGAAATCATCACCGAAGTACTCTTCCATGTTGTAGATAACATCCATAAGAACCTTTCCAATTACTTCACCTTCATAGATTGCTTCGTAAGAATACTCGGCACCGTTGTCATGAACCAATTTGAACTTGGTGTTATCCACTAGTTCACCTTCTTCGATGATATTTTCGTTAAGTGTTTCAACTTCTTCCACTGACATAAGGGTATCATAAGCTTTGGCTTTAAAGCTATCTAAGATATCCATGAACGGTGTTCTTCTAAGTGTCTTAAACACAAGGTTTTCCAAAGAAAACTCACCACCATTTTCAAGACCAGCGGTTCTATATTTTTTGATTTTGTCTTTAAGAGATGATACTTTATCCACAACGCTTTGGAAGTCTTTGTCTTGATAGTCTTGACGAATGTCTCTAAGGCGGTCAATGAACATGTCGGCTTTGGCTTTGATGACTTTCTTGTTCATCTTGAAGTTTTCACGCTCTGGCTTTAGGACCCATTTATTTCTTTTCACAGAATACACAGCGGTAGCGACAAGCTTTGCTTTGATATCTTGTGCGTAGATTTCAACTGGGTAGTCGAATATTGTAATATTATGTTCTTGATTCCAAAGAGCTTTTTGGGCCCAAAAGAAATCTTCTTTGAATTGGTCACCACCTTCTAGTTCAGAAAAGTCTAGGACGATGTGCAAATCCACGTCAGAGAATTTTGACCAATTAAAGTTGGCAAGTGAACCAGTAAAGATGATGTCTTTCATTTTGACTTCGGCTGGCAAGTTAAGACCCTCATAGAAATCGGTTGCGATTTTTATAAGTTGTGTTCTAACCTTTGGGTTAAGTGTATCGTTTTGCCAGATTTGTGGTTCAAGTGTGTCTTTTATTTTAAAGCTGTTAAGAACGTCTGTTGGTACTTTAACTTCTTTGGAAATATTGTCAGAAATACTATTGGCTATATCATCAATCTCGTCTATGGGTTGAGATGTTGATGGTGCTGTGTAGTTTTCAACGATTATGTTTCTTTTTAAAAATAGTTTCATTAAGTCTAGATTTTTATATAAATATTTAGTACATTGGTTGAAAACGTAAATTATGGTAGAAAAATACATTATAAACGAAACAAATCATTGCGGAAACTGCCCAGAGTGTGGTGCAAGTTGGGACAACGGAGAAGTTGTGGACTATTTGATGGACCCACAAAGGCATTTGGCCCCAACTAGCGATAGGGTGTTGGCTGAAAACATAGCTAGAAGACACTATGGTTGGACACCAGAGAACCAAAAAAGAATAAGCAAGCTAGCTTTTATCGAACCATCGGATGGTGATGATATTGCCAATGGGGTTGATGGGTTTTATCAATGTCCTCAATGTCAGATTGCGTGGGGTACCGAAAGTGGTAACCGCACAGATATCTACAAATCTATGTTGAATGACTACTCCGCTATGACTGCGTTTATGGAAGAGTTAGCGAAAAAACAAAAAAATAATCTGTAAAAAACTTGCATGATTAGATTTTTATTCATACCTTTGTCCTTGTATTATTAACAAAAACAGAAAAATGAAAAAAATCTTTTTACTTTTAGGTTTGTCGGTTGGATTGTTCAGCTGTAATAACCATGACTCTAACAACGTTCGTGTATCACAACCTAACGTTGTCGTTAACCCTACCACAGCCGCAGTTGGTGATAATTTAGACTTACAAGCGTTAGGTCAATTGGTACAAACATCTGCAAGCGCACAAGAAATCGAAACCAAGTTAAACACTGATGGTTCAATCAACAATTTAGACCTTAACGGTGACGGGATGGTTGATTACATCAGGGTATCTGAGTTTGGTGAAGGCACCAATAGAGGATTCTCTTTTACGGTTGACATGCCAGACGGAACAACTAGTGAAGTGGCCACAATCGATATCGAGCAAAACAACGGTAGTGCAAACATGAATATTCATGGTAACCGAGATTATTATGGTGACCACGGATATTACCATTCTTCACATGACATGAGTGACCTTATCATTATGAGTTATTTGCTTTCTAGCCACAGACCATATTACAGTCCTTACCATTATGGAAATTACCCATCTAGTTACAGAAGTTACCGTAGTGTCCCTACAACAACATATAGAACAAAAACTGTAACAAGAACTATCAAATCTACACCGTCTCGAAGTACTGCGACTACAAACACAAGACCAGCTACTACAAAAGCGACAACACCAGCGACATCTAGAACTAGCGCATTGTCTAAACCTACTCGTTCGCAAAAATCATTTACAACAACAAGTCCAGCAAAAGCTAAACCAGTTGTTACTGGCTTCGGTACTCGTAAAACTACACCAACAAGCACATCTACACGTAGAAGCACTAGTTCTTCATGGGGTAGTTCAAACTCATCTACACGTAGAAGTTCTGGTTCATCTTGGGGTAGTTCAAGTTCTAGTAGTAGAAGTTCTGGTTCATCTTGGGGTTCATCTAGCCGTAGAAGTTCTGGATTTGGTTCATCATCACGTAGTTCAAGAAGAAGTAGATTTTAATCATGAAATACACATTACTAGAAAGAGATAAGGTTTCGTACATTTGTGTTGTACTCCTTAACGAGATTATAAACAATCAAGCCTACCCGCCAGTTGCATTGACTGGCGAGGACATCTTTTTAGACCACTATTTGAAGTTGTTGCATTCTAAAGGCATGCTTGACATCAATAACGGTGCTTATGTTCCGACACAAGATGGTAGAGCAGAATTACAAAACTTCTACTCAAAATATAGTGAGTATTTAAGAATGTTCGATGTTTTTTGTGCTGTGGATTTAGAATCTGGTAACTTTGCATTTGAAGAAATAAACAACCCATCATTTAGCGATGACCAATGGATGGATTATTTATCCAATGAGCGTTGGAGCGATGTTAGAGTTGCTGTTGCTGATTTCAAAGGTTTAAATCCAATTGAAATTGTTTTCATGTCATTTTTGACAGAAGGACGTTTTGAAGTTGGTGCTGAGAGATGGCAATACAATCTTACTGGTGAAGAAGTTTGGAGAGAAATCGAAAATATTTGCAACACTGCAATTTCAAGAGAGTATTTGGAACCAGACGGTGTGTTAGAAGACGTTATCAGACAAGGTAGTCAAATCGCATTGGATTTGATTAAAGAAGCTGATGAGTTAAACACACCTCACGAGGAAGAACAAGAGTACATCGAAGAAACAGAAGAGGTAATCGAAGAGTATGTGGAAATAGTGGAAACACCTGTTTACGGGTATGACTATTGGGAACCGTATTACGACCCATTCTACATATCACCAATCTGGTTAGTACCAGTACTTTTATGGTAAAACAAAAAGGGCCCAGTGAGGCCCTTTTTTTATTCTTGTATTTTTAATTCTACATACGTACAAATTTCACCGCTTTCAAATCCTTTCTCAAGCAACAAAGGCAAGCTAGCGTCTTTGCACCATGCGTAAACCATATATCCTTTGTAATTTTCTTTGACGTGTTCCCATCTAGTTTCCCAAAGCGTTCTAAAGATACCTTTTCTTCTATGGTCTTCGTGGACCCAAGCATCCAGAAATTTGATTTTCTTTTCTGGTTCAATTTTCATAAAGATATGCCCGACAACCTCATTGTCTAGCAACGCAATCCAAGCTTCGATTTCTTGGCCGTTTGGTTCTACATGTACGATATTCACTTCTGGTTTTTATCAATAAATACACGGTTTATGTAGAAATTATGTTAAATTAAAATTATTTTTTTGGTGGACGTTTTGTTGTCGTTTTTGTTTTGGGTTTTAGGACAGCAGCAATCTTAGCTTTTGGGTGTACCTTTTTCTTTTTAGGTGCTGATGAAGTGGTTTTCTTTTTAGGTTTTTTTTTGAACTTTTTAACCTCAAACACACGTTCTTTCATCGGCTTCAATTTTATGTTATACGGGGCTTTTGATAGCATGGATATATCTAACTCCCATTGGTGTTTAGAACGTTGCTTATGGAGCTCAAATGCGGCTAGTATATGGTCATCGATTTGTTTCTGAGTCCATTTATTTACCTTTGCAAGTTGAATGAAGCATGCTGTTTGTTTTCCAATAGCGATTGCTCGGCCAATGTGTTTGACTTGGTGACATGTAGGGCATAGTGAAATAAGACCCACAAGCTTTTGAATATGGTTCTCATCGTCATAGTCCCAGATTTCGTGGCACTCAACGTTATGTTTGTAACCTTGTTGTTTACCAGTGGACCCACAAATTTCGCATTTGTTCCCAGCTGCCTCATAGCACATGAATCGTATGGTGTCCCATTCAGATGGTTTTACTGTTGTTCTAACGTTAGAGAAGTGGCATGTTGATGGGACTAGTTCTACAAATAGTTTTGGTATATTAGATTTTGCACACATGGAAATGTTTTTTAAATGTTTTTCTTTTTATTAAATATCCGTGTGTTGCACTTCCGATATCACCAGCATCTTTAAAGATTGGAAATTTGTTGTTTTCGATTAGTGTTCTTAGGTCATCTGATTTTATGAACCATAATTCGTCAAGGTATTTGAAATAGGTGACAAACCATTTTGCTTTGGTCACCGCTATTCCAGAAGGTTTACCTCTGGATTCAAACTCAATAAAAATGTTACCAGTATCAAACAATGGTGCGCATTTAACGTCAGTTTTTACCTCGTAAGTTGTTTCTTTGCCATTGGTAAGCATTTTGATATCATATTGGTTATCGTTGTTGGAACCCAAGTATTTGTGACCTTTGGATTCTAGGAATTTTATGATTGCATCTTCACCATCATTTCCAAGTTTTAAATCGCTTTTAAATTCTAAATTTGCCATATTCAAATATACGAAATTTTTTATTAATAATCAATGATATTTATTAGAAAAAATCATTATGAAACTAAGAATAACAGAATCGCAATTAGAGCGTTTAAGAAGTAAAATTACGGAAGAGGTATCACCTAACGAATATTCTAGGGTGATTAAACCATCGTTTAACACATATGACCTTGAAATTGATGGTCATGAGGTTGAAGCTATCGACTGTGGTGACATAAGGTTAACCTTTAGCATAGGATTAGAGCAAAGAAGTTGGGGTATCAAGGGTATCGATTTGGGTAATATCCAAGGACCAAGCGAAGTTGAAGCAGAATTTACGTACTATGCAACGGACGAAGAAGGTGATTATGTTGCACAAGACAAAACCATGGTTATTTATTTTGACTGGTCTACCGCAAATATTGAAACATCTGATAAAAGTGGTGTTGTTACTATCGATGATGACGTAGAAATTTCGTTAAGAAAGGCTGAAAACGGTAACTTTATTGCAACTGAAATCAATATTACAGTATATACTTTGTAAAAAAATCAAAAAAAAATTTTGTAGTTTGGAATTTTATTCATACCTTTGTCGTCTAAAGATTAAGTTATGAAAAATTTTAGACTACATTTTTTATTTATAGCACTTGGATTGCTATTTGTTTCATGTCAAAAAGAAGTAATTTATCCTAGTGATACTTACAACATTGAATTTTCCCCACAAACTAGTGGACCAGCGGTTACGTTGTGGGGAAAATTCCTAGTTATCGATGCGGTGATGTATGTTGATAACCATGAAACTGGACAAAAGTTAGTTTATCACCACTTTGATGCTAACAAAACATCATCTAGTATGCGTTGGGGAGGGTCATTATACGACATTGAGACCATTATCAAAGATACTACAACTTACTCCTTCTATAAGCCTATGTCTTATCCTGGTTACGGGCGGTTTGTGTTGAATGGTGATACAACCAAACGTTACGCAGTTTATTTCGTAGGACAAAATAGAAGTATTGTTGAAGACCCTACTAGCACCACACAGTTGATGGGTGGTTCTTCCAGACCATTTAGTGGTCAGACTGTTGATTACAACAATAAGATTGTTCGCATGCAGATACAGGAAGTCGAGGGTAGTATTGACGGTTACAATTGCCGTTATTGGACTGAGCTCACACTCAAAAAAATCGAAGAATGGTAATTGTATGGTTAGATATTTAACGCTTGTGATATCAATGAATTAGCGGTGTTGGTGTCACAATCAAACACAGTTTTAAGTGTCTGAATGAGCTTGGTTTTTAGTGGTCTAGCTGATTCACCATCACTAAGTAGATAAGCACCATCATCCAAAACAATCGCACGTTTAAATCTAGAATTTACTTTGATTCTAGAAACTGGGTAATTTTTTTGAAGAAATTTAACGATAAGGTTGTTGTATTCATTATCTAACATAACTTTTTTACTATAAATATTTGATATTTCAATAATAAATAGTACCTTTGTAAAATAAATGAATAAACTGGACAATTACATATATCTGACGATTTGTGAAGTTGCAATGAAGGATTTCAAGAAAACAAATTATTCTTCATTTGTTAACTTCTGCAAGGGTATTGCTTATTCTTTGAACCATGGTAATTTATCATCCAGAGAAAAAGGGTATATCATTTCGGTTTTTAACGTGTTGGATGTGATTTATAGCATGGATGACGAGACGACTAGTCGATACATTTCCGATTTTTTCAATATGGAAAGTGAGCGTATTAGGGCTTTTGAAATTTGTGTTATGGAGACCATGGAATTTTTTCCTATGTCACACAACTAATATAGGGGTTTTACCTTCACCAATCCTTTGGTGTAGTCTAGCTTCTTTCTGTCTAAAAACCCTTTGAGGATTGAAAGGACAAAGTTTTTGTCGTATGGTGGGCAAAATACTTCCTCTAATATCTTCATAGCCTTATCAACTGCTGTTTTCGGACTTCTAACGTTTCCGCAAACATACAGGTAGATAACCACGTGGTCATCTGGAAATTCACGGGCAATAAATTTCCATATTATTTCAGAATCTGACATTTATTTTTGTGTTGGATTAAGTATATTTATATTTACAATTATAACAAAACTAAAAAAACAAGTAAATGGCATTAGAACTTACGAGTGAGAATTTCGAAGAAATGGTTTTAAAATCAGACGTTCCAGTAATGGTTGATTTTTGGGCCCCATGGTGTGGACCATGTAAAATGTTAGGACCAGTGATTGAGTCATTGAGCGAAGACAACAAGGACAAAGCAGTTAAAATAGGTAAACTTAACGTTGATATGTTTGGCGAAATTGCGGCTAAATATAACGTTAGAGGTATTCCATGCGTAATCACTTTCAAAGATGGTGACGTAGTAGAAGACGGAAGACTTACAGGTTTACAACCAAAAGAGAGATATCAAGAAATTATCGATTCTTTGGTTTAATCTTCTTTTAACATTAACAAAAAAGGTCCTAGTTTTAGGGCCTTTTTTTATTTGCGAGATATTTATAGGTATGACAAAGAAATTAATCATAACGGAATCGCAATTTGCTAGACTTAAATCGTACATCAACGAATCAGAAGTGTATTCAAGAGTTGTTAAGCAAATGAAAGGGGACTTGGACGCTAACTACACCCCAACGGAAAACTATGTCCGTGAGGGTGGTGAATACCATGGTCAACCAATGATTAAGGTTAATGTTGATGATGAGGTAATATCACCAGCGGCTTTGTTTGAGTACATGAAGTACAAGTATAACATGGGAGACGAATTTACAAAACAAGTAATCCGAGATTGGGTTGCTGGTACTATTAGTGATGAATACACTCTCTCTAAAAATGTTCCTTTAAAATAACATGTAATGACTCTCAAGGACAAAATAAGGCTTGCGTTAAGGGAACACTATGGTGACTTTAACACTTATTTGGAACATGAGTATGAAAACAAGGTTACTGAAAACCTTATCTTGGGTGACATCGAAGAGCGAAGAGCTTGGGTGACCTATAACCAAGTTATTTTAGAATTCAAAAACACCCTTAAAGACAATCTTAGAGTTAAAGAATTGCAGTATAAACTGACTGACGATTCAGACCCAAATGAAGCATGCATTCAAGTGATTGAAGCTGTTAAACACCAGAGCCCAGAACTGGAAAGGCTTTACAATAAGATTCGTAATTTTTAATAAAAATACAAGCGTAATCAGCAGTTTCAAGATATTTATTGATAAATAACATTTGATAAATTTTACACTGATGGAAGCTAAAAATTTTTTATTGAAAACCACTAAAGGTAAGCATTCTACATTAGACAAAGCGTATAACCGACACATTAATTGTGTATTAGAAAATTTAGATGAAGAGTTAGAAAGTAGATGGGAAACTTATAATCTAATAATCATGCAAATTGTTAAACAGGGTAAGATTGAATGTTTTAAAGAGATTAAATACCGATTAACTGACGGTGAAGACCCTAACCAAGTTATCTTGGACATCATGGATAGAGAGGCTGATGATATGGATGGGTTAATATGGTTTTTGAAACGAAGAATTGAAGAGTACGTAGAAGAGGACTTTTTTAAAAGATTTTTACCGTAAGGACTTGTCTTATTAGAAAAAAAATCGTATCTTTGCGTATTAAAGCAAATTTAGAGATGAAAGAAAACAATATTACAGATAGATTGTCATTCTTGGCTGAGTTGTTCGATGTTTTCGAATGTGAAGGTGAGAATGAATCACAATTGGAGATGAAGTTAGCAGAACTTACAGGTGCTGGTTATTTATCGTCACCAGTGACTAACAATCAAGGTGAGATTATTGCCATAGTGTCTGAAAGACAAAACGGAAAAGAAAGAACGCTAAAAAAAGTTAGTGTTTGTTCAGACGTATTCGGTTCAATGATTTTGGCCGACCCAACTGAAAACAAAATTTATTTGCAGTGGATGCTAAACTTGTTTTCTCGTTTAATCAAAGATGGTAAGGTTAATAGTATCGAAGCCGCTGTTCGTTTGGTTGATGAGGATTTACCCCAAGCAAACAAATACCTTACTTTGTTTGAAGATAACAAACGTAAGAAAAAATTTAAAGAGCTCTGTAAAGGTAGTTATAGTCTTAAAGGTATTTCTGACCCAACGGACATTAACCAATACAAGTCTTTGTCTCAGTTGTTTGATTCGGTGGACCCGTTTATTGAAAAAGATGCGAGTGCGATTGAAAGAACAATGCAGCGATTTGTTGACATCGGTCAAGCCATCATTCCAGTAAAGGATAGAAAGTTCACGCTTTTTATTCCAAAATCGACTGATGCTAGCGTAATCTTTGAAGATTTTGCTAACTGGTGTACGGCTAGAAAGGGTAACGGTATGTTTAATAGCTACACAACTGGTCATAAAAAGCCTAATGGAAAGAACTCTGATATTTATATAATAATTAATAACAAGTTCTTTGAAGGAAAGTCTAAAGAGATTTACCAAATCCATTTTGAGACGAATCAGTTGAAAGATAGTAGAAACGGACAAAACGTTAGTATCTTTGAAAACGTAATCGCTGAAAGTGAAGGAATTAGTAATTTCTTTTACGAAGAATTAATGACTATGGCTAAACACCATAGCAAAGGATTAGAAAATAACAGGTACTTGGATTACTTGATTCAATTTGGCTTTGCTGAAAGTCTTTTTGAGTTATTGGATGACAACACACCATCAATAAGATTTATGACTAGAGAAATACCTAGATTACCAGACATTAGCAAGTTTAAATTACTTGACCAACTTATCATCACGAATGCGAAGATGGTAGAGTTGCACCCGTCTATTGGTAAACTAACAAATTTAGAAATGCTTGTTCTAACGGAAAACAGTATCAAAGAGTTACCGAAAGAAATTGGTGCGTTGAAGAATTTGCAGTTTTTAAATCTAATTGGAAACCCGATTAAAGAGATACCAGCGGAGATTGCCTATTTGGATAAATCTAATGGTGGGTCGTTACATAGAGTCGGGGTAAAAGAAGAAGACATAGGAGCAGAGAATTATCAAAAGCTAAAATCGTTGTTACCAACAACGTTTATTAGTTAATCAGATAAAAGGCTCCGTAAGGGGCCTTTTTTATTATAAACAAAAACAAAAACAAGTGTTATGAAATGGAAAAGAAATGACAAAGTAATTGAAGAACCGATAGTAGATTACTTGGAAAAATTATTTGAAGCTGAATTGGCTAAAGGTCGCATGCTTAAGGTGTCGGTTGGTACCGACTCACAAAAAGCTGGGAAATTTACATATAAATTCGCTACCGTAATCCTTATTACAACAACTGAGGATTTAGGTGGTGGTGTAATCGTAGGTCGTGGTGGTATGATTATTGCCGCTACTTATTACCATGATTTCAAACAAGCTAACAGTAAAGAGTTGGTTAACGAAAGAATGGTATTCGAGGTTGGTAAATCAGTTGAGGTAGCGTATGAAATAGCATCATTGTTAGATTTGTACGATATTAAAATGGAAATACACGCTGACATCAACCCAGACCCAAAACACGAATCTAACAAAGCTTTACAACAAGCTGTAGGTTACATATTGGGTATGGGTTACGAGTTCAAAGTTAAACCAGACGCTTGGGCTGCTTCAACCGCTGCGGATAAAAAATGTTAAAAGGTTCTTTACCCTTATGACCAACTTTTGTATATTTATATAAAAATAGGTCATATGAAAAGATTCGCATTAAAAACCAAAGACGGTGAAGTCGTCAACACCACAACTGCTGATAATGCACTGGGTGCAGCTGAACACTTTGCTTCTTTAAAAAAATTATCAGTGGCTGCTTTGCTTTCGATTTTTGAAGTAGAGCCGTTCATGCGATAGTTTTTTGGAACTTTTTGAAATTTTGGCATATTTATAAGTAAATAAGATTTTATTTAAACTTAGAACATATGTCAAACGTAAACTCAGTTGCAAAAAAAACAGTAAAAATCAAAGAATCTCACCTTGTTGACTTAATCGACAACATTGTAAATGAGGCAGTTGCTGTTAAAAAACAAGAATGGATTAACGAGCAAGCTACTAGAAATTCTGAATCATCAGCTCTTTTAGAAAGCAAAATTGCTGCGTTAGAAGCAAAAGTAAACAGACTTACAGAAGGTAAATAATCACGTTTACCAAACAAAATAATAAAAGTTAGAGTATTTTTTTGAGTACTCTAACTTTTTATTTTATCACTTTAGCAAATTTTACCATATTTATAATTAGAGTTATATTTATGGAAAAAGTTATAGAAAAATTAATTAGAGATACCGAGCCCTTGGTATCGAGCGTTGAACGAGATGAGTTCATCACAGCCAGCGAAACAGCATTTGATTGTGCTTTTGACGGAACTTCAAAGTTCTATCCTTGGAAACTTCCAAGTAACCTTCCTAAAAAATTTAAAATAGGTATTATCGTTGGTTCCAGTGGTTCTGGTAAGTCAACGCTGTTGAAAAACTTTGGTACTGAAGAAACACCAGAGTGGAATCCAAATAAATCAATAATTTCACATTTTGAGACACCAGATGAAGGTATTAAAAGATTATCTTCAGTTGGGTTTAATTCAGTACCTTCATGGTACAAACCATACCACGTATTATCAAATGGGGAAAAGTTTAGAGCTGATTTAGCTCGTAAATTGAAATCTAATGCAGTTATTGACGAATATACTAGTGTTGTCGACAGAACCGTGGCCAAAGCAGCGTCTATGGCGTTGTCCAGATACATTAAGGCTAACGATGTTGAAAATGTGGTACTTTGTACGTGTCACCGTGACATAGTTGATTGGCTTGAGCCAGATTGGGTATTGGATACGGATACTGGTGAATTACTTCACGGTTTTTTTTTGTCCGACCAGAAATCAATCTCAAAATATATCGCACAACAAATGATAGTTGGGGAATGTTTAAAGACCATCACTATTTAGATGGGAATGTAAATAAAGCGGCCAGATGTTATATTGGTGTTTGGGAGGACCAGATTGTTTCATTCTTTGCCAGCATAACCTTACCTAGTGGTACTTTAAAGAATGCATGGCGTGGTCATCGAAATGTTGTTCTCCCAGATTTTCAAGGAATGGGTATTGGTGTGAGATTTTCAACCGCTATTGCTCAACACCATATAGACCAAGGGTATAGATATTTTTCTAGAACGGCTCACCCAAGACTTGGTGGGTATTGGGAAAATTCACCATTATGGAAACCAACTAGCAAGAACAAAAAATTAAGAAAAGATGTTTCAGACGCTAATACATACAAAAATCATGTCTATGATAATAAACGTTTGTGTTTTAGTTATGAATATATTGGTGAAGTGAATCTATGACTTTAAATTCTCACGTAGGAGACGTTTAATAAATGTTTTGGTATTCTCGGTCACATCAGATGTTTTCCAGTCGTTAGAAGCCTTCTTTTCCATCTTTCCTAACCTATCATAATAATCTGGGAATTCGGATACGTGGTCGGTTGCTATTTCAGTCGCTTTTTCTTTGTCGTTAGTGTGTTCCATTTCAACACTGATTCCTTTTTGGATTTGAGCTTTGATTGAATCAACTGAAATGTTAAATTTATCAGCGATATCTTTTAGTGATAATTTGTCTGATTTCCCACCTTTAAGTGTATTGGCTTCTGTAACTGATTCGTTGGCATTTGCATGCAATGCTGCCAAGTATTTATCAACACTACCTTTGGTGCACCCTACTTTTAAATTGTCTTCTTTTTTATAGACACATTTTCCTTTAACTTTGTATGGCATAATATTAATCGTAAATCTCTGGGTTTAATCTACCCCATTTTCTTATAATAACACCAGAAACTGCGTTGGCCTCATTTTCAAACTCGCTACCATCAGCACCTGGGTCTTTGGCATCTTCAAATTTACCATCAATATTTTGTTTATGGTGCACCAATTCATGTGCGATAGAGCGGCAGATATCAATGACAGCTCTATTTTTAACATAAATTCGCATTCTTTTATCACCATTGTTGTAATATGCGGTAGTTCTAATGTCTGGTGTTTTTTCAAACGCTAATTCTATTTTAACATCATCATCGATTTCTAAATATTCTTTAGCAAAATTAACAAAATCAGCAATTTTTTTTAAATCACTTTCTTTTTTTGTTAATAAACTTTCATTCAATGATTTTTTTGGTGTGTTGTCGTGACCACACTTGTGGCAATTGTATAGGTCTTTTTTTGATGACTCTGATTCTTTCCAAGTCCAACCACACTCGTTGCACTTGATGGTTTTATCCAAAGCTTCTCTCAAAAGAGTTTTAATCAGTAATTTACTTTCGTTAAGACCTCTAGGGTATCTAATCATATCGTCTTTAAATTCATAGTGTTTGTATTGACCAGCATTTTTCTTAAACCCAAATTTTTTGTAGAATTGGATAAGTTTGTTTTTGTTCCCACCGAAGTCGGAAGAAGGGGTTAATGCTATGATTTGTTTGTTTTTATCAGCATAGTTGATAAGGTCGGTCATGATTTGTGTACCGATTCCAGCGTTTCTAGATTCTTTGTTTAAAACGATTCTAGACAATATCAAACTAGTTGCTGTCTCGTAAACGTCTAAACCCACAAGATAGTCACCATATTTTTCCTCTAATGCTTTTTCAATGATATTCATATTCATAAATATTAAAAAACCCACAAAAAATTGTGGGTCTCTTAATTATTTACCTTTTTTGGTTTTTTTTGCTTTTAAAATCAGCTCTTGTTTTTCCTTAT
>JACCDQ010092046.1_pt1 | contig 13769 bp, 10 predicted proteins | sample 7446031 | NCBI WGS metagenome assembly JACCDQ01 (sample SAMN15323442, study PRJNA562643) | freshwater metagenome | isolation source: river surface water | place: USA:Blue River Watershed | collected 2017-08-17 | reverse complement strand
TGTTTTTTCGATCGGAGTTTCAAGTGCTCCGCGCCCTTGGAAATGGGTGGACGGGCTTCAGCGTGCGCGTCGAAATGACGCCGTGGCACGACCTTTCTGAAGCCCAGCAAACGCGAATTAAAGCCAGTTTGGCAAGCATGAGCGCGGCGAGCCGCAGCTACAAAAACCTACACGAAATCGCGGCGCTACTGGGCGTTTAGTGCAGCACGTGCAGGGTGCCGGTGAGCACCACAGGCTCCACAACATTGACGTTTTTCGCCTTCGCCACGACAAAATACACGCCGTCGGGGGCCGGGCGGCCACGAAGCGTACCGTCCCAAAAATCCTCGGGTCGGGTGCCGCGCGCCACCACGTCGCCGTTCCGGTTGCGCACCTCCCACTCGGCCCAACCCACCGCCTGGTAGTTCGGTGCCCACGCGTCGTTGCGGCCGTCACCGTTCGGCGTAACGACATTCGGAAGCTCCATTCCAGGGCTACCTAAAACGGTAAAGCACAGCGTGTCTGCACAACCCTGGTTGGTCTGCAGCCCCACACAGATGCGGTACTGGATTTGTGCCGTGCCGTAGGTGTGGCTGAAGGCGAGTTGGGGCGGACCGCTTCCGCCAAAGCCGCGCACGTCGCGCTGGCCGTCGCCCCAATCGACCCACATGGAGCTTCCGGGCGCCAGCGTCCACGGCATCGCGGCAGAATCCAGTCCCACGGTCACCGAAAGCGCCGGAACGTCGTACGGCAAAAGCAAACTGGTGTCGCGGCCCCAAACTCCGCCCGGCGCAGACCAAAACGCGTCAACCACCGGCTGGGGATGCACCGTAACGGCCGGAAGCGCCGCCGTTTGTGCCACACATCCCGAGTCAGACCAGACGGTCAGCGTGGCGCTGTAGGTGCCCGGATTGGCGTAGCAGTGCGTTGGATTTTTCGCCGTGTCGGTCGTTCCGTCGCCGAAATCCCAGAGGCGCGCCACGAGCTGGCCGGTTGCAACGCTGCTCACGTCGTGCCAGGTGACACACACGGGCTCGCATCCGCTGGTGCGGTTAACCCAGGCCAGCGGCATCGGCTCAGGATTGGGTATCAGCCAGGCCGTCTTGGTCGCCGTACACGAGTACGTGAACGAGATGTCGTCGATCCCAAAATCGTTGCCTGAACCCGCCGTAATCACGCCCTGAAGGGCAATTGTGCATACGCCGTTGGCAGGGGCCGTAAACGTTTGGGTGCGGAGGCTCCACGACCCCACCGCGCCCGGAGCAGCCTGGCCCGTTCCCGCTTGAACCCCGTTCACCATAACCCTGAGGCTCCCGGCCGGCAAGGCCAAGCTCAGCACCCAATAGCTCATGGTCACCGTCGATCCCGACGGAAACGTCACGGTTTGCTGCCAAATGGTGCGGTTCGGAAGCACGCTGCCGTTGACAATCATGTAGTTCCCTGTGCCCGTCGTATGATCGCCCCAGGTGCCAAAGTTGGGATGCACGGAATTCGGATTGGGCCCTATTGCGTAGGTTCCTTCGTTCCAAATACTCGCTGGATTGTAGGTGTACTGCGTGGTGAAGCCGGAATTTCCCGCGCTAAAATTTCCGTTGACCGCAGTCTGGCTCCCACTGGTTTGCTTGCTGAGCGTAACCGAGCTGGCCGGCGCCGTCACGAGGGCTCTCGTGGTTGCGCACGTGTCGCACGAAAAACGTCCAGCAGGACTCCATTGAAACGGTCCGCTTCCCACGGCCTGTAGGGTTGCGCTGTCGCCAGCGCACGCGTACACGCTGTCGCTGACCACGTTGACGGTGCACTGGGCTCGCGCGCCCAACGCCACGTAAACGAATAAGATTGCGCTTAATAACCTCTTCATTGCAAATGCCTTAACGGGGCTGTTCCGCCCGACGTGCCCAATAATACCGAAAACCTAGGAATAATGAACATGCCATTAAGAGAACGATTTCGCGGTCCAGCGGAACCGGGGGACCTGGATCCATAATTCCCTGGGGCACCGTCTCTGTCGCCTCGAGTTCGTAATCGAACATTCCCTTGAATGACTCGGCGATGACTTCTTCAGAATTAGATTGGGCTGGCAGCGCCACGGTCCGCCCAATGATTAGGATTAACAAGACCTTTTTCACGGCACCAATGCGTTAACGACGTTACAGCCTGCTGGAGATTCAATCTTGGCGTAGTACACCCCCGCATGGTGCACGTCGAACCTCGTGGCACCGTCAACCAATGCCGCGTGGGCGAGCAGGCGTCCGTCGGAGCCAAACAAAGACACTTGCCCCTGCGTGTTTGGGTCTGCCTCAACAAATAGCGTGCGTTGATTCACGCGAATTCGGGCGTTTTTGGGGCTATTCCAATTCGGCGAATTAAGCCCGGTTTGAGTGCCGACGAGCATGTACTCGCACGTGGCCGTCCAAGCAGCGGGAAGGTCCAGCGGCTGCCCTGCGTGGAGCCCGATCGTTTGGTCCAATTCCACGTTGCGCACAGACCACTCAAAACCAGCGGCATCCTCTTTATAAAATTCTAGCAGCCAAGTGCCCGAAACGCTCGTGGGAAGTTCCATGCGCAGCGGCAGCATTACCTCAGCCCGTCTTTCGTCAAAAACCAGGGCAGATACTGCCGTCGTGTCGGGAACTAGGTACATGTTTACGCCCGATTTCGGCGCAAACCGCTTGGGTATTTGACCCATTTCCACCGAACTCGTATCGACCGGCGTCACCCAAACAGCGTCGGTGTAGGTCGAATCGCTGCTGCTAACCACCTTGAGCTGAACCATGCCTGAAGGCTTCTTTAAGAATCCTGACGAGCTCGAAATCGACCCGCTGCCCGTCATGGTCATTGACCCAACCGACGCCGTTCCACTTAAAGCGCGAACCCAAAATGCTTGAAACGGGGGGATGATGTAGCTCAAGGTTCCGCCCACGTAGGAGAAGAATTTATAGCCCCCTTGTCCGGCATTCAGCCGCGGGTCCCACACAGAGAAATACGGATCCACGCTCGTGCGTCCTAAAAAGCGAAAATCCATTCCGCAGGGAAACGGATTCCCCAGTAAATTCCATCCGTCCACGGTAGCGGTGGTGTGCTGAACGTTCGACGGCGAGGCATTGTTGGCGTAGCCAATGCTAAACGTGCTACTTGTTTTGGGAACGCCCTCTACGCTGATTGTGCCAGAACTCGTTTTAAACGCTGAGCCCCCGTAGGCGCTCCCCGAGGTTACCTGAGCAAAAAATCCGCGCCCGGCATCGCTAAGACCGGACCCTTGCTGACCATATTCACCTGTACTTGCGTCGTACGGAACCAAGTTGGCTGCAGTCCCTCCTTGAAGCTGTGCCCAGGAATTCTGCATCGGCGTCGAAATCTGATGCCAGCCTTGGCCCAAATACTGTTCTTGATAAATGGTACCCACGCCCTCATAAACGCCTTTGAAAAGGAGCGGTGCATAATTTGTAGAACTGGCTAAAAGCTTGATTCGGCCGTCGTTATAAATGTTGTTGTCTGCGCGGACCGGATTCCCCGCCTGAACCGTGAGCTCGCAATTTGGAAGCACCGTAATTCGGTTTGCATAGAGTGCCCCGGCATACGTAGGATTGTTGGGGCCGGCAAGGAACACAAAGTCGTGGTCGGTTGGGGGCAAGCTCTGCTCCTTCCAGTTATAGGCGTTCGCGGGGTCGCTGCTGGTGCTTCCCGTCCACACGTATACGTCTTTGCCGAAGTACGCATACGTTCCCGAGGCAACCGAGGCGTCCTGATCGTAGGGCGCGCCGATAAACAAGGACTCCTGATAAACGTCTACCGCATACCCAAAATTCGCTTGGGCGTTGCGGGACGCGGGAACAAGCTTTTGGTACTGCGTTAGCGTGTTGGAATTAATTCGGGCAATGTACACAGACCCGGAATTGGACAGGTTTCCTTCCCCCGTGGTGGAGCTCGACGTTCCAGTAAGGTCGTGATCTTCGCCGAAGGCGCCGACCACCAGGGTGTCTCCATGAAGCGACAGCGAATGACCAAACTGGTCCATACTCTGGGCATCCGAAGCCGTCCATTTTGCTTCGCTCCCAAAGGTGCCGCTCGACAAAAAGTAGACATAGGCAGCCCCTTTCGTCAGGTTTCCAGGGCTTCCTACGGCGACGCGCTGGTTAGAGACCGAAACAGATTTTCCAAAAAGGTCGTTGGTTCCACCGTCCGACGCCGTAAGCTTTCCCTGCTCAGACCATGTGCTTGCTCCCGCAGTGAACGTGTAGGCCGCGCCGGCATTTTGTGTGCTTGACACGTCGGCGAAACGAGCTCCCACAATGGCCGTGGTGCCGTCAAAATCAAGGGCGCCGCCAAATTCGTCGCCCGCAGCGCGGTCCGACGCGGTTATTTTTTGGCTAAACGTCCACGTTCCGTTGGACAGCGTGAACAGGTATACCGCGCCAGCGTTGGCCAAAGGATTTGCGCCCGCCGCATCCTCGTCTTCTTGAGGCGCGCCCACAAAAAGGGTATTCCCGCTTAGGGCAAGGCTGCTTCCAAAAAGGTCACCGCTTGCACGCACTGGTGCCGTCAGCTTCGCCGTGAAGGTCCACGCACCGTTGACCCGTGTGAAAAGGTAAACGGAACCTGAATTCACTACATAGTTGGCCTGACTCGAGGTAGAAGACGACGTGCCGGTGGCGTCGTGGTCCTCCCCAGGTGCCCCAACAGCCATGGTTGTGCCGTGAATGGCCACAGAATACCCAAATTGATCGAACTCCTGGCGGTCTGGACTTACCAGTTTTTGTGGGTCTCGCCAGTAGCTTCCGAACCGCGACAGCACATAAACGGCCCCCGCATCTTCTGAGTACCCTGCCGAATTCGACGAGCTGCTGGCGGTGCCATTCAAATCAAAGTCGTTACTGGGCGCACCAACCGCAGCCCACAGGTCATGAACAGCGGCTGAAAACCCCAATTCATCCCCTGAATGTCGATCTGCACTCGCATTTTTAAGCACTTCGTTCCACATTTGAATGTGGGCAACATTTTGCGCATTGACGAGCAACGAACTCAGCGCAAACCATATTGCAATACCACCTTTGTGCATGCTCCAAAGTTACTTCGCTCTATTCGCTTGAAATGTCCCCATTTTTAACCCACGCCCTAGGTGAATTGGTAGCGCACCAAAACCCCACCCTAGCCACCTCGATGGCGGCCTACATGAAGGGCCACTTCTCGTTTTTAGGTGTGCCCAAGCCGACACGCTCCGAAATCCAACGGAGGCACTGGCCCGACCGGCCTAAAAAATCCGCAGCCATCGCGGCAATACACGAACTGTGGAACACGCCCTTCCGAGAAGCGCAGTACCTCGCACTAGACCTACTCAAGGCGGAATCCAAGCATTGGGCCCCAGACGAGGCCCTTCCTGCCCTCGAGGCGTGGATCACCACCCACAGCTGGTGGGACAGCGTAGACGCGCTGGCCGTTCACGGCGTCGGGGTGCTGCTGAAACGGCATCCTGAAGCCGTTTGGCCGGTCGTTCAGGGCTGGATTTATTCTGACAACCTTTGGCTAAACCGCACAGCGATGATTGCGCAGCTCGGATTTCGCGCCGAAACGCGCACCGAATGGCTCGACGAGGCCCTGTCTGCACACACCGCATCCAAGGAATTTTTTCACCGCAAAGCAATCGGATGGGCCCTGCGCGACTTCAGCCGGACCAACCCAAGGTGGGTTCGGCAGTGGGTTGACGCCCACCCGGAACTGAGCGGACTTAGTCGGCGTGAGGCGCTGCGGCTTCTCGGTAGCCGCGAAGAAGCATGAACAACCCCGCAAACAGCGCTAAAACGGCCCCCTCAATGCCAATGAGGTAGTACGGCCACGCGCCCTGCACCAAGGGATGGTCCACGGGGGGCGGCTGGTTGACGTACCAGTAGTTGGATCCGAGCGCGGCGTTCACGGCCATCATCGAAAATCCGACCAGGTTGGTCATGCCGACTACGCGCCAAAACAGGTTGCGCGGCAGGCGTGCCCCGCCCCGTACAATTAAGTAAAGCGGAATCACCACCACCGACGAGTGGGCGGTGTAAAACTGCGTAACGTACCCAATGGTCGTAGACGATTCCAGGGCGGGCGTGAGGAAGGCCTGAATTCCGCCCAGCGGACCCCAAAACGCGACAAGCGGCAGTGCCCATTTTTGCTTGAGTACCAAGTGCGCAAAAAGCAGGAACTGGCTAAAGCTGCACATGTGAAGCGGCAGCGACTCGCGCGCATTAAACGTGCCGTCGGCGAGCGCCATCCACCAGTACCAGGATTGGTTGGCCAAAATCGTCCAGCCCAAGATTTTTTCCCATTGGGCAAACTTTGGGTGTCCGGCCCGGGGCGCGAAGCCAAAAAATCCGACAAAAAAGAGGGCCAAAATTCCGTAGCCGGCCCACCAAATTGGGCCGCCAACTTCGACGACCACCATGTCCCACTCGCCCATTACGCCGCTCGGTTAATGCGCTTCCAAAAAAGCAAGGTGAGGACGCCGTAGTGAAGGGCTCCGGCGGCTAAAAACCCAAGAATGTAGAAGGGCCAATCGCCCATGATAAACGGATTATCTACAAGCGGCCGCTGGCACAAAAACATGTAGTTGGCGTCCACTAGGTAGTTGATTAGCCCCACGGGCGCCATAAGCAGCACATTGACCCCGAGCATTTTAGCCCAGGTCCACTTGCCGATCATCCATCCGCGGGCAAAAACAAAATAGAGCGGAATGATAATGATTCCTCCGTGGACGATGTAGTACTCGGCGTACATGAAGGGCGAATCGCCCGCAGTCAATTCTGGGGTGAGCAAACTGTGGAATCCCCCGACGATTCCCCAAAAGAACAGGGGGTAAAATGCCCAGCGGGCGCCAAACGCCAGCAGCAAAATGCTCAGCAGGCGGCTAAACCCGCAAAGGTGCATTTCAAGGTTGTCGTGAACGTTCCAAAGTCCGACTTGGTAGAGGTACAGGTGCTTGGCAACCAAAAGGCCCGCCAACGCGTAACCCCACCAGCGCTCAAAAATGCGGAGCTCATCCCCCTTCCAGGTGCGGGCAGCCCCAAAAACGATGGCCACGTAGGCCGCGAAAATACCGATTCCACCCCACCAGCCCGCAGAGCCGATGGTGTATACTGCGTGTTCAATGACCAAAAAAGACATGTTGCGTTGCGTTTAGGTGCCGTCAATTTAGCACAAAGACGCTACGCTTCACGCATTCAAAAACTTGGCTTGCGTTTTTCGAGAAAAGCTGTGGTGCCTTCGGTAAATTCTGCGGTGCCAAATCGGGCTCCGAATTCGTTGATCTCGGCTTCAAAGCCGGGCCCTCCTTCGGTGGCGGCGTTCACCGTGCGAATAATAGCAGACTGTGCGTCACCCGAAGCCTTGATGAATTGGCGGGCCATGGCTTCGGCTGCCTCCATGAGCTGTTCCGGCTCGTGGACTGCGTTGACCAAGCCCCACGACTCCGCTTTGGCCGCGTCAATCATGCTCGCGCTGAACATCAGTTCGAGCGCTCGCCCTTTGCCCACCAACTGCGCGAGGCGCTGCGTGCCGCCGTAGCCCGGTATCACCCCGAGCGAGGCCTCGGGCAAGCCCATACGGGCCGTAGACGACGCTAAACGAACATGACAGGCCATCGCAAGCTCCAGTCCGCCCCCGAGTGCAAACCCATTAATGGCCGCGATGTAGGGCTTGCGCGCTTGCGCAATGCGGTTAAAAAGCAGCTCGTGGCCGCGGCGAGCCAGCGCTTCGCCCTCGGCTGGGCTGTAGCTCGCAAACTCCGCGATGTCTGCGCCGGCGACAAAACTCTTGGGGCCTGCGCCCGTAAGCACCACTACCCGAACGTCTGTGCGTTCGTCAAGGGCCACCACGTGTTCGTGGAGGGCCTGAATCGTTGGCGCGTTCAGCGCATTTAGCGCTTCGGGGCGGTCAATCGTGAGAAAAGCGATGCGGTCGCGGACTTCAAGGCGAACAGTGGACATGGGGCTTCGTGTTGGGTTGCGTGAATGGCGTACTTTGGCCGCACCAAAGATACTTTCTGTGCTCAAGCGGCTTCAACGTTGGATTCAAGACAAAACCGGCATCGGCGAAAACCGAGACGCACTCGAGGTGCTGCGCTACAGGATAGACGCGGTCGCCGCGATCCAGCAGCAGCACCTGCCCGAATGCCTTAGCCTTCCGTGGACGCCCGCCCTGCCCGCCGGAGTTTCGCCGCTCGTGCACCGGGCCGACGCCATGTTTCGCTACCCCTTGAGCGTTTCGGGCGGAGATTGGACCCGCGCCGCCCAAGAGTACTTCACCACCGGGGCTGATTTTGCCGACGTCCTCCGCTCCGTCCTGCCCGATCCCGACGACGTGCTCGACTACGGCTGCGGGTACGGCCGCGTGGGGCGCTTTTTGCCCAACGTCTTCCCTAGAGCCAACCGCTGGGTGGTCGATCCCAAAGCTGGCGCCATGGCGTTTCAGCAAGCCCAGTGGTCCGCAACGCCCTGGAATGGCCACCACGTCGACCTCATCGTAGCGGGGTCGGTGTTCACCCACCTGAAACCTGACGTGGCTCAAACGGAGCTCGCCAAGCTCCTCAACGCCCTTCGTCCCAGCGGCGCTTTGGTCGCAACCCTTCACGATTTTCAGCCACAAACTTCGGTCCATGCCCTTACCGAAGAGGCCGCACTGCCTGAACTTGAAGATCAACTCGACGCGCAGGACTACGTGAGTATTTCCTTTAGCGCAGCCGACTGGGCGCGGCTAGTCCCTCAAGGATGGACGTGGACGCTGCGGCCCGAACGCTTCGGTGGAACCCAGCAAATCCTTGTGCTTACGCGCGGGGAATCCGAAGCATAACCTCTGTGCCCTGGGCCGACGACGCCTCGATCCAGATGCGTCCGCCCATGCTTTCGACAATGGACTTCACCATGGCGAGGCCGAGGCCTGAGCCCGTCGATTTCGTGGTAAAATGGGGCGCAAAAATGGCCTCCCACCGCGTTGGATCAATCCCTGAGCCGTTGTCGCGGACCGACACCAGCACCTGCCCCTCGTCGTCGCGAACGGACACCGCAAGAGCGGGCGACGTGCCTGAGGGAATCGCCTCTAGTGCGTTGTTGAGTAAGTTATTAAACACGCGGAGCACCGAATCTTCAGTGCCTTTTACTGTCCAATCCCCGGCCGGAAGGGCCAAGTCCAAACCCGGATACGCCAACTGAACGCGCCGCAGCACTTGGTCCAGGTCCACCGGCTTTAGTACGCCGGTAGAAATTTTAGCCAGCTCGCTAAAGTCGCCCGCCACGGCCGCCATTGCGTCAATTTGGGCCAGCATGGCCTCGGAATAACCTTTAATTTCCTCGACGCTCAGCTGGCCCGCACGGCTGGCGTGAAGCTGGGTCATTAGCCGCATCGGCGTCAGTGGATTTTTGATTTCGTGAGCCACCTGCTGGGCCATTTCGCGCCAAGCCTGTTCCTTCTCGGCGTTGGCGAGCGTCTTCGCGTTCTCCTGAGTCTGGTGCACCATGCGGTTGTAGGCGTCCACCAACTGGCCAATCTCGTCTTTGGAGCGCCATGCTACCGGGCGCGGATTGCTGCTGCCGTCTTCTGGGTTGCCCTTCATCGCGTTGCCCACAACCTCTAGCCCTTGGGTAATGCTGCGCGAAAGCAGGTAGGCGAAGTAGGTTGCGGCCACAAACAGCACGAGGTGAAGCCACGCCAATGCCCGGTAAAACGCCATGTCTTCCATCGGGCGGTCAACCCGATCGTCGTAGGGAACCACCATTAACGCCACCGGAAGGCCCATTTCGTCGTCAATCTCCGCGGTGTACAGCAGCATTTCCCCTTCGGGATTGTTGGGGTCTGAAATGCTTAGGATTTGGTTGCGTCGGCTGTGTACGAGTTCCGGCAGCCGGGGCGGCAAGACGCCCGCGTCTACAAGCGACATATTGGACGAGAGCAGCAGCTCCCCGCCCATGGTGTAGAGCGCAACGTCAATTTGGTGGATTTGACTAATGCTGCACAGCTCTTCGTTGAGTACCCCCATGAGGTCCCCCTCGTCAATGTCCTTGCCCAATGCCCGCTGGAGTTCGTGGGCTACGTGGGCCTCCATGGCCTGCTCCTTGCGCTTGAGCCGCTCGCGACGGTATTCGACTTCTTCTGCCTTAAAGTGCAGAAAACTGACAACCCCCGTGGCGCCAAATCCCAGCACCACCAGCATGAACATGGCGATGAAAATTCGGGCGCGGAGGGTCAGTCTCATGGCTTGCTAGCGGTTAGTCTAGCGCCTTATCCAATTTTAGGGCCAAATGGGCGCGGTGCGCCTTGGTTTCGGCATCGTTCCCGGGATTCGTGCGCACTAACTGGCGAATGCGCTGGATTTGTGCGAGGGCCGCGGACTGCGAAGGACGATCGTACCCCGCCGCTGGCTTCTCGCCAAGGCCGGCGATGTCGATTAAGCGGTCCACGTACTCCAGCTGAACGTTTTGGCGGAACCCATTGACCGATGACGTCCAGTCCGCCGCAAACAGCGCGTCGGTAAGGTCGGCCGTCATGGCGGCCACGCTGTACTGGTTGCCGTAAAGCTTGGAGTCCGTTAGGCGCTTCATGACCGCCGGGTGCAGCACATGGGCTAGCACATTGCGCTGAATGGCCAGGCTGCGGTCGTGGATTTTTGGATCCTCCGTTTGGCTGAAGAAGCCGAATCCGCGGCGCTGCTGCTGCAAAAACTTCCAGACGGGGGCTGCGGCGTCAAAGGCGTTGGGCGCGAACACGTACGTGCGAAGTGCGTTCATAGCGCGCTTCTGGTCGGCCAGCGCAACCGGCGTAAACGGGTCTTTGGCGCCCGGCTGGCCTGGGAATCCGCGCTCCACATACACGCCGCCGATGTAGCGGCTTATGGCGGCGGCAGCGTTGTTGATTTCTCCGCCCAAAATCGCGTAGGCCTGAACCAGCTCTTGGTAGCTCTGGCCCTCCGTGCGGTAGCGGTCGAGCAAGCCTCCGTACAAGCGGTTGACGAGCTGCATCCGCTCCACGCCGTAGGCGATGGCGTCGCCCGACATGTCGTTGACGTTCACGCGCGGATCAATGGCCTTGCCCGGCGAACGCATGTCGTCGGCGTCGTTGCCAAACGTCAGCGCAGGCTCGGTGCTGCGAGCCAGAATTTCATTCAGACGAGCCTCTTCGGCGTCGGCGTCGGCCACGCCAGTGCTGTAGCCGTACTCAATAGCCCACAGGTCGTAGGGGCCGGGCTTAGTCGTGAAGTACTGGCCCTGCTTTTTTGGGTCGAGGCTGACGTTCACTGCCGGGTAGTCCATTACGGAGCCCACCAAGCCCACGCGCTCGGTGAGTTCGCGGTTGTGAATGTCCTTGGGAAGGTGCAGCTGCGACGCCTTCATGTTGTGGTTCAAGCCAAACGTGTGGCCCATTTCGTGGAGTACGAGGTAGTACAGCGACTCCTCGAGGTAGCGCTTTTTCTGCTCCTCTGAGGCGCCCGCCGCTGCTAGGGCCTGCATTCCAAAGAGCGCGGACTGCTGCAGGTAGTGGCCCGCTCCACACGATGCGTGGTCCTGATGCTCCTCCTGAAAATCCACCAGACCAAGGTTGTTGTAGAGCGCGGCTTGCTTCAGGCGATTTGCGACAAAAACGTACTCAAACATGATGTCGGCGCCCAAAATCTGGCCGGTGCGCGGGTTGGTAAAGCTCGGTCCGTAGCCACCAAAAGGGGGGAACGGACTTGACGTCCAGCGCAGTACGTTGTAGCGAATGTCGCCAGCGTCCCAGGTTGCGTCGTCGGGCTGCACCTTGACGACGACCGCGTTGCGGAAGCCTGCCTTTTCAAAGGCTTCGTTCCACGCTTCGCCTGCGCGCTGAATCACGTCGCGGAACTCCAGCGGGGTCGTGTTCTCAATCCACCACGTGATGGGCTCCACGGGCTCGCTAATGGGCTCGTCGGGGTTCTTTTTCACCAGCTTCCAGCGGTTAATTACGTCGCGGTAGTTGGCCGCCTTGGGCGAGGTCATGTCGTTGATTTGCTGGCCGAAGTAGCCCACGCGCGGGTCATCACGGCGCGGAGCGTAGTCGTCGGCCGGCATCGCCAAAATGCTGTGCTGCAGGCGCACGGTAACGTAGCGCGAATCGGTGACGTCCGGTCCGCCGCCCACGCCGTTCGGGTTGTCGTACACCAAATCCACTACGACGTCGGTATTCTCCGGGTAGGCGCGCACTTTGGCCACCCGAGACTTGCTCTTGCTGAGTGTGCCCAGGCCAAACTCACGGCTTCCAGGCGCAGAAGGGGCCTTAACGCGGTCCAGGGCTTCGCCCAAGAACAAGCCCGTGGCCTCGATAAGTACCTCGCCCTTGGCGCGGTCTTCCGCCACCACTTTCTCGCTCAGCAGCACCGCTGGGCTAATGTTGGCTTCAGCCGCCTTGCTAAGCGCCGTCGCGGGGTCAAAGTAGTAGGCCGTATTCTGAATCTCGAACTGTACCTGATCAAAGTAGCGGCGAATCGTGAACACCTCGTTGGCGCGGAACGATCCGCGGTTAAAACCCACCGAAGCCACCCCGTTTTCTGCGTAGCTCCAGTAAATGAACTCGCGGTTGAACTGGTCCGCGGTGAGCTTCAAGTAGAGCTTTCCGTCGGTCGTGTCCTGGTACACTTTCATCAGGCCATCAAAGGCCACCGTGTTCTTCAACTTGGCGGCGATGGTCACCTTTTTGTCGGACGGCGCCGCTGCGGCAGCAGCTACCGGAGTCCCTTTGGACTTCTTGGACTTGGACTTGGACTGGCCTTCAGACGGATGCGCGGCGGCAAGCAGAGCGGCGGCCACGAGGGCGGAGCGTACGAGTGCGTTCATCCGACCAAGATAACCCCGGCGCCGCAATTGGTCCACCACCAAAAAAAACAGGCTCCCGAAGGAGCCTGAAAAAACAAAACCGCAGTGGGACCTAGCCGTTCAACGCCTCGGCGCCCCCTACAATTTCCAAAATCTCGTTCGTAATCGCCGCTTGGCGCGCCTTGTTGTACTGAAGCTTCAGGCCGTCGCGCATGCTTTTGGCGTTGTCGGTAGCCTTGTGCATCGCCGTCATCCGTGCTCCATGTTCCGAGGCCTGCGAATCAAGCAATGCCTTGAAAAACTGCATATGGATGTGGGTTGGAATCAAGCTGTTCAGCAAGTCTGCCTTGTTGGGCTCAAACAAATAATCGCTTGACGGCGCGGCCTCCGGCTGGGGAATTGGAAGCACCACCTCGTCGCGCACCATTTGCACCGCGGCATTCTTGAACTGGTTGTACACCACGATCACTTGGTCGTACGTGCCGTCTAAGAACCCGTTCATCGCATTTTCGGCGAGCGCGCGGGCACCGTCAAACGTCACATTGGCTACGACATCAATCTCGCTGCCCGCAAGGTTGTCGAGCTTGCGAAGTTGGTCGCGGCCCTTCTTACCGAGCGCAAAAAGGTCAACGGCAACACCCTGGGCCTCAAGCGCATCCATTACGAGCTTGGTGCGCTTAAGCACCGACGAATTGAAAGCACCACACAAGCCGCGGTTGGCAGTTACGGGAACGACAAGCACCCGACGAAGCGGACGCTGCACCGCAAAAGGATTCTCCGACGCGTCGAGCGTTGCGCTCACGTTGGCCATCAGGACGCCCAATTTTTCCGCATACGGACGCATCTGTACGATTGCATCCTGCGAACGCTTCAGCTTCGCCGCCGACACCATTTTCATGGCCGACGTGATCTGCATCGTGCTGGATACCGACGAAATGCGGTTGCGGAGTTCCTTGAGGTTCGCCATCGCTTAGGTATTAGTTGGCGTAGGCCGGAATA
>JACCDQ011140751.1_pt1 | contig 13770 bp, 12 predicted proteins | sample 7446031 | NCBI WGS metagenome assembly JACCDQ01 (sample SAMN15323442, study PRJNA562643) | freshwater metagenome | isolation source: river surface water | place: USA:Blue River Watershed | collected 2017-08-17 | reverse complement strand
GCAGCGAATAACGCAGCGAAACCAATACCTTCAATAAGTGCAGCTGCAATAAGCATAGCTGTTTGGATTTTTCCTGAAGCTTCTGGTTGACGTGCAATTGCGTCCATTGCTGAACCACCAATTTTACCAATACCTAAACCTGCTCCGATTACAATTAATCCTGCTCCTACAATAGTTGGAATTTGCATAATATATATATTAAAAATTAAACATTCTTTTTGATTTTTGATTGAAGATTAACGATTTTAGATCTAAGAAATTTTTTTCATTATTCAAAAATCTGCAATCTAATGTGCCTCTTCATGGTGATGCTCTTCGTTTCCAGCACCAAAATACAAAGCAGACAACATCGTGAAAATATACGCTTGTAAAAACGCTACCAATATTTCAAGGATAGAAAGTGCAAATGCCAAACCAAATGACAATGAACTTCCAATCCAGCTTTTAAATATAAACATCAAACCAATGATGCTCATCAATACAACGTGACCTGCCAAAATATTAGCATACAAACGAATCATTAATGAAAATGGTTTGATAATTGTACCCAACAACTCTATTGGAGCTAAAATAAACTTCATTGGTGTTGGTACTCCTGGCATCCAAAAAATATGTGCCCAATAATTTTTATTTGCTGAAAACGTAGTAATTAAATACGTTAAAATAGCTAAAGAAAAAGTAATTGCTATATTTCCTGTAACATTAAACCCTAGTGGTGTTAGCCCTAAAAGATTTAAAAAGAAGATGAAGAAAAATATAGTAAGCAAATAGCTCATGTATTTTTTGTAGTTTTTCTCTCCAATGTTAGGAATAGCAATTTCATCACGTACGTATATAACTAATGGCTCAAAGAAACGTCCTGCCCCAGAGGCTATACCTCCGTTTTTAGAATACGACTTAGCCAAACTTCTAAACAAGAAAAACATTAGTAAGGCAACAAACAAAATACCCACTACACTTTTTGTTATAGATAAATCTAACGGCTGTGCATTTGTAGGGTGTCCTGTTTTTTCGTCTTCAATTAATTTTCCTGTTGCGTCTGTTTTATAAATTTTTTCGTGATGTAAAACATAATGGTTTCCATTGTGTTCAGCTACAGCTTCGCCGTGATGAAATTCTCCCGAAGAAAAAACTTGTAGCCCATTGTCCCAAAGAATAATTGGCAATGAAAAACCGTTATGTTCCCCTGTTTCTTTATCAGCATTAAAAGAAAAATCATGGGAATCTAACAAGTGGTGATTGATAAACTCTTTAATTTCAGATTTAATATCGGTAGATTCTGCATGAGCTGCTTCTGTAGGCTCTTTTTCCGCTTTTTCAACGGGATTAGCCAAACTAATCAAAGGAAGACAAGCTACTAAAGCTACTAGTATAAATTGAAGTGGTTTGTTTGAAATCACCATAACAGTTAAATATCTTAGTTTATTTTGGTTTCTAAAATTTGGTGCAAAGGTACATTTTTTCTTAATATTCAAAAGAATATGAAAAATTATTTTTCATTGGATTTGCCATTTTTTTCGGTGTTTTTGTGGTTTTCGTTCAACATTTGCATCGTCACCCCTGTTTCTATTGCTAAAAAAACAACAAATAACACAAAAAAATTAGTTTTCTCTATACCCATTTGAGCTGAAACACTAGCTAAAAGTGGGCGTAACAACACATAACAAAAAACCATTTTTACACTAGTTGTTACTAAAAAAGCCATTCCTGTGACATCGAAATTTTTTTTCTTAATTTTCTGTAAAATCAAAATAACAACAAATGAAGCGCTTCCAAAAAACAAATACAAAACCTCTAGAGAATAATGAAACGTTTCTGTTTTTATTTTAAAAAAATCAAACACCAATCGGTGCAATAAATAGAGCAAGATAACGAGTGGAAGTACGTATAAAATTGGTGTGTTTTTATGCTTCATTTATTCTGTTTTATTGATTTGGTTCACTTGCCGAATCGTATTGTATAAGGCTAAAAAAACTCCTATCAAAACACTTATTTTGTGGTAATAAAAAACCGGGCTCGGGTGTGTTTCGTCCAACCAATTTCCTAAGTACGAAAATGCAAAAATAACAATCCCCATTTGAATAGGTATGTTAATCAATGCTAGCCATTTATTAAATGATTTGTTGTTTTTGTTGATCACTATTCTTGTGTTTCTCTTGATGGGCTTGTATTCATGGTACACGAAGCACTAAAATCGGCTCCTGGTTCCACGGCTAATTTGCCTACGGCTACCTCCCCATAAATAGAGGCTGTTGCTTTTACGTTGAGTAATTCGACCACTTGGATCTTTCCGCTAAAACGACCTTCAATATCTGCGCTTTTGCAATCAATGTCTCCTAAAACTATTCCGGCTGGCCCAATTACAATTTTTCCTTCGCACTGAAAGTTTCCGGTTAATTCTCCATCTAATCTAAAATCAGCAACCGAATAAATATTGCCTTTTATTCGTGTTCCTTCTACTATTCGATTTGTCTTACCTAAAAGATCGGTATAGGATTTGGTTTTTTTTTCAAACATAAATTACTGCTTTTTTGAGGCTAAATAGCTGTCTAGGTTTTTCTTGATTTGGACCACTTTATAATTATCACTCGAAATGATTATTGCGGGTTGATTGATTGTATATTGTTTATTTACAGTCATGTAGTTCACAATATCTTTGGCATACGCTTCTGATTTTATATTATGAATCACTATAAAATTTTCTTTGTCTGTGTACACATCAAAAGAATAGGATCGTTTTTCAATTTTCTCGTCTTCAATGAATTTTTTTATTTTTTCTTCTATTTCTTTTGTTTGAAAATCTGTTTTAGCACCTACTTTAAAAAGTATTTTCCAACTTTTTGCTGTAGTAGTAAATTCCATTTTTTCCAAAACAGGAATTTGATTGCTCAAAATCTCTTTGGCTTGTTTACCCTCTTCAGTATTAGGGTATTGTTCTGCAACTTCAGCTAACGCTTTTTTATAAGCCGTTACACCAGATAGTTTTGCTTGTGTGTTAGCTCTTAGCAGTTCTATCTTAGGAAGAATTTCATCTCCTGAAAACCGAATAACTGCAGTATTTAATTTTTCTAACACTTCTACAAACTGTTCTTCTTGAAACAATTTATACCATTGGTTGTAGGCTGTTTCGGGAGTTGCTGTTTCAGAATCATTTGCCACTACACTTGTTAAAATCTGTGCGTACCGTGAATTTGGAAACTGTGTTACAATGTTCTTTTTTATCGCTTCAGCTTTTTCAGTAGCGGTATTCTGGTAAATTTTATATAAATTATATAGTGTTGGCAATACTAGTTTTTCTTCTGGATTTTGCTGCAATACCTTTTCTAATTTTGCTGCCGCTAAGATGTATTCTTTGAACTTTTCCTTATAAATAACCCCTAATTGATAATACGCAAAATTACGTTCCCGATTCATGCTATCTAATTCTTTGGCATCTGTGGGAAGCTGTTTTAAATAATATTCAATCGAGTATTTTTCTTCTATTGTTGTTTCAGGAGTTGCTGTTTTCAAAACAATATCATCTGATGGATTTGTCTGATTATCCAAAGTGTTGCCCGTAGTAACGGTCATCCTCCAATAACCATTAGAGGTGCGTTTTCCCCAATTTTTTTTGAATTCTATTTGCCCGTAGGCTACCGTGGTTGGGTTGTAAAAATAAAATGTGCTCGCTGCTCCTTTCTCTAATTTTGGTAAAGAACGTGTTGCAACATTAGGTTTTAAAAGAGCGGTTCCTGCAGCTGTGTTTTTTCCAGATTGTTCGAAATTTTTCATGGCTTCTTGCTGCTTCTGGGCTAACGCTTCTTTCTTTTGATCTGCTTTTTTTAGTATTTCAATGTAATTCCCAAAATAAGTTATTTGTTCGTCCTTAGAAAGCGCAACTAGTTTTAAAATACTATCATTTTTAGTGGCTAAAGCATCGTATTTTATAACGTCGTCTAAATTTTTTCTAACCTTCTCTATTTGCGCAAACTCTCTGGTTTTTTTATCTAACTTCACAAGGGTACTGTCGTAATACTTAGCTGCCAATGGAAAATTAGCGTTTTTAAAATACATATTACCCAAGTTTCTATAATTAGAAGCGGCTAAATAATTATTATCCTTGATTTTTCGTAACGATAAATTATAGTTTTCTAACGCTTTTTCTTGGTCATTACTTTTGTCGTAGTACGCTCCTATTTGATGGTAAATCACATCTAGAAAAGGACGATTTTCTCTGTTGCCAACCAATTGGGCAAACATTTTAATTAATTGCTCCTTGTTGCCTTTTTGAAAATCGAATAATTGTGCTTTTCTAGCATAGGCATGGATAACATATTCGCGATCTGCTTTTCGATTCATATCAATTACTGACTGATAACTCGACAAAGCTTGTTCTCTTTTTCCTAATTCTTCATATAACTGGCCTGAAATAAAACAATAGCGCGCTTTTTCTGTATTAATTTTGGTTTGATTTTGCGCTATTTGCAACTTCGCAACAGCGCTATCTTTTTCTTCTAAATTTAGAAACGATTGGGCTAGAACAGCATTTGCATCAGCTATAAGTTGGTGCTTTAGTTTGAAGTCTTTGAGTAATTTTGAGAGGTTTTTAATAACTAGAGCGTCGTTGCCTAAACGCATATTGGTTTTTTCCCTCCATATTTTAGCTTCATAAATAGTACTGCTGTTAGGGTATTTGTACAAAATATAATTGAACGCATCCAGAGCGGGCACAAAACGCTGGCTATAATACCGTGCCTTTCCCAATATTAAATACGCCTCGTCTGTTTGATAATTGTGTTCTTTACCCCCAATGTTCATGGAGTGTTTTTGAATTCCTTTAGTAGATTTGGTTTCGGCTAAATCAAAATTAGCATTGGTAATCGTGTCTGAAATGGAACCGTCTGAGAGTTGCATTTTTTCAACCGGTAATCGTTTCCAAAAATCATTTTTGCTCTTATTTTTGATGTCGGCAACCCCTTTGTCAAAAGCAACACCTCCGTTATACAACACATTGTACTTTGTGGTCAAAGCATGGTAATTTCTTGATGCAAAAGTATTTTTCTTAGTAGAACAAGCTACTAAAACTAAGAAAACAATACTACTAAGGATATGTTGAGATCTTTTGATTTTCAATTGGAAACGATTTATAACTTAAACTTCTAAAGTCTATTTTTAGTGTATAGAAGGGTAAAATTAATATTATTCTTTGAAACTTAAATCGATTTTTGAAATTGATTTTTGAAATTGCCTTTGCTAACCTGATTTTTATCATTTTCTAAAAACCCCGTGGTTTACTATATTTGTCAAAAATTACAACTATGCCTTCTTTCTTAAAATTAATAGTCAAAGAAGTGAAACGCGAAACCAAAGACGCTGTTTCCATCCTTTTTTCAGTTCCCGGAGAATTACAAGCTGATTATACTTTCGTTGCGGGTCAATACATTAACTTGCGACTAACATTAGACAATCAAGAAATTCGTAGAGCCTATTCTATTTGCTCTGCTCCCAATAGTGGTGAATTACGCATTGCGGTCAAAGCGGTTAAAAACGGTTTGTTTTCACAGTTTGCCAACACCCAACTTAAAGCGGGTGACGTACTTGAAGTAGGAAAACCCGAAGGAAAATTTACTTTTGAACCACAAGTTGATCGTCAACGTAATTATGCTGCTTTTGTAGCGGGAAGCGGAATCACGCCTGCTATTTCTATTTTAAAATCGGTGTTGCAAAGTGAACCTAAAAGTACTTTTGTTTTAGTGTACGGAAACAAATCGCCTGAAGAAACAATTTTTCACCAAGAATTACACGATTTACAATCGCAATATGTAGGACGTTTGTTTGTTCAGTATGTGTACAGCCAAGCCAAGGTAGATAATGCTTTAACGGGACGTATCGATAAGTCGACTGTGAATTATATTTTGAAAGAAAAACATGCGAGTTTGGATTTTGACAAATTCTACTTGTGTGGACCTGAGGAAATGATTAACACAGTTTCCGAGGCGTTGAAAGAAAAAAATATTAAAGAATCCGCTATCAAATTTGAATTGTTTACGGCTTCTGCCAAAGAAAATACAATCGAACAATCGTTAGAAGGACACGCACAAATCACCGTGATGGTAGATGACGAAGAAACAACTTTTGAAATGTCGGCCAAACAAACCATTCTGGATGCTGCCTTAAAACAAGGTATTGATGCTCCGTATTCGTGCCAAGGCGGAATTTGCAGTAGCTGTTTAGCTCGTGTTACTGAAGGTAGTGCCGAAATGACTAAAAATTCTATTCTAACAGATAAAGAAGTGGCTGATGGATTAATCCTGACTTGCCAAGCACATCCTACTTCAGCTACGATTCGTGTGGATTTTGATGATGTTTAGACATTTACCGCAAAGACGCTAAGGCACAAAGTTTTAAAAATAATTATATATACAAAACGAGAAGTGATTACTTCTCGTTTTTTTAATTTTTAAGGATTAATTCTATTCTTGCCACTACCTGTTCAGGAAGAATGGTGCGCATGGCATTCTCATAACCCGCTACTTTTTTATTGCCATAAACCGAAGTCGGCAGTTGTGGGTATTGATTTCTATCAGAAACTAAGGCGTTATCCAGCGTTTGATTAAAAGGTAAAAAACCCGCATACGGATGCGTCGCACCCCAAAGAGTCACCACAGGCACACCCAGCATCGCTGCAATGTGCGCATTGCCAGAATCCATAGACAGCATCACGTCTAAATTACTTATCAAATGCAATTCTTCTTGGAAGGGAATTTTACCTGCCATATTCCAAACATTGGTTTTGTTTCCAACAAGCGTTTGCAATTGTTCTTTCTCTTTTTGGCCTCCGCCAAATAGAAAAACAGTGTGGTTTTTATTGGTCGCCAAAGCATCAATTACTTCCTGCATCAAATCCAACGGATACACTTTAGTGTCGTATTGTGCAAAAGGCGCAATCCCAATTGTCTTTTGAGATTGGGTAACAATCGAGGCTAATTCTGGTTGATGAATTATTGCTTTTCCGGGAAATTGTGGTTGAGATAATTGGATTGGAAAACCTAAACTTGCAAACACCAATTGGTGTCTTTGAAACATCGACGGCAAGGGCTGAAAAATTTTATTCTCAGCGCGTGTCAACGCTTTTTTCTCAGCGCGTCCTTTGTCTACAAAAGCTGTTTTTTTGCCGCTTAACACAAACAAACTGCGAATTACTTTAGAACGCAGTACGTTATGCAAATCAGCAAAAACATCAATGTCTAACGATTTCAAATCTTGGAACAAACGCCATAGACCATTTATTCCTTTGTGTCTTTCTTTTTCGTCAAATGCAAAAAAATGTACATTTGGAATAGCCGCAAAAAAAGGTTTGAAAAACGGACGTGAAATTACTGTAATTTTTAGCTCGGGATATTGGTTTACCAAAGCTCTTAAAACAGGAACCGTCATGGCGACATCTCCCATTGCGGAAAGTCTCATGACGGCTATATGTTGAGTTTTTTTGGACAATTACTTTTTGTATAAAAACCATTAAGAGATTAAGGCTCATTAAGTTTTACTTCATTTTCTTAATCCCTTAATGGTTAAAATATAGTTTCTTATTTTTTGTTTTGGTACAAAACCGGATTCAAATCATCGTCGTTATACATTTTCATCTGCTTGTACACTTTCATGAATTTATTTCCGTTTTCAATATCTGCTAGTAAATCGTCAATAGCAGTCGATAAATCGGTGCGTTGTTCTAATAAAACGTTTAGTTTTTCTTGGCATTTGTCTTTATGCTCTTGCGAAGCATCTGGACGACTTACCTCTTCTTGCATGTGGTAAATTTTCAAAGCCAAAATAGACAATCTGTCAAAAGCCCAAGCCGGACTTTCTGAGTTAATTTTGGCCTCTGCTTTTGCTTTTACGTGGCTGTATTTTTGCAAAAAATAGCTGTCAATGTATTCTACCATATCTGTACGTTCTTGGTTAGAAGCGTCAATTCGTCTTTTCAAAGTCAAAGCAGCTACGGGGTCAATATTCGGGTCGCGAATAATATCTTCAAAATGCCATTGTACGGTATCAATCCAATTTTTGAGATACAATAAATGTTCAAATTGATCCTTTGGAAAAGGATTGTTAATCGGTTGATCCACATTATCAAATTGATGATAGTCTCGGATACTTTGTTCAAATACAGAATAGGCTAATTTTGAAAACATCTCTTTATAAATTGATTCACAAAGATACTTTTTTATACATTTATAGGGTTGAAAAAACGATTAAAGTTTTATAAAACCATTCTAAATTTAATTTATGCAAATTCATCATCTGTCTGAAAAAAATAGCGTTCTGAATCATTTTTTAGGTCAAATTCGCGACGTCGCTATACACAACGACAGCCTGCGTTTTAGAAAAAACATGGAGCGAATCGGTGAAATTATGGCCTACGAAATGAGTAAAAATCTAGAGTACCAAGACGTAGCTGTTACAACACCTTTGGGAACTAAACCAACACATTATATCAAAAATCCTTTAGTGGTTTGTTCTATTTTGCGCGCCGGACTCACCTTACATAATGGGTTTTTAAATTACTTTGATGCCGCCGAAAACGGTTTTATTTCGGCCTACCGCCACCACCCTAACAACGATGATTTCTTCGAAATTGTAGTCCAATACCAAGCCATTGCCGACATTAACAACAAAACAGTTATTTTGGTTGACCCTATGTTAGCTACAGGTCAATCTATTGTGGCAGTTTATAATCGCTTAATAGAACGAGGAACTCCTGCCGAAATCCATATTGCGGTAGTTATTGCAGCGCCTGAAGGAATTGCGCATTTACAAGCTGAATTGCCCGATACTTGCCATCTTTGGATTGCGTCTACAGACGATTGCCTTAACGAACATAGTTATATTGTTCCTGGCCTTGGCGACGCAGGTGATTTAGCCTACGGTCAAAAATTATAGTTGGCTCACAAACAAATACAAACCACACAATACAACCGTAATTAATACTATTTCTTGCTTGAATTTGGTTTGTATATAATCAAGGTGTGCACTTCCTAATAGTGCCAAAGGCGCAATGGTTAGTAGTAATAAATCGCTGCTTTTGTTAGCCGAAAGCACAAACACCATGGCTCCAATAAAAAAGGAAGCTACAATTTTTTTATACGAGGTTTGTGTCATTGAGGGACGATGAGACAAACTAATAAACATAGCAAAAACAAAAAACAAAGCCACCGAAACATAAATCGAGAAAGCAATGTTTTGATTGGTATTTACAAAATAATCTATTGCAAAATTCGTCTGAGTATTTCGGTGCAAATAGTCAATGGTATTCATACCAAAATAAGAACTGAAAAAAAGGAAAAATATACCCACCGCAATAAATGCAATAAATGGCAAAACCCAATTAGTGTAATCTCTAGAAACATGAAAAATAATCGAGATAAACACTAAGATCAAGAACAAAATACACCAAAAACTAAACAACGAGGCTACAAAAATCCACAAAGAGGCGTCAAATATTTTTTCTTTAGACGCTTTCATGGACTGCAACGAAATTAATCGGCGCAAGGCCAATAGCACAAAAAAATTAGCCAACAATAGATTCAAATTGTTGAATATCGTTGGAAAAAATAAAAGCAATGTCAAATAAAAAAGGGAGGTGTAGCCGCTATCTCTAGTCAAGCCGTTTCGTTTACCAATAAAACTGGTTAAAAAAACAGACGCCAAAATAACCAAAAAAGCAAATCCTTTTTTTAGGATTACAACCGCCGAAGTCAGCCAAGACAAATCTTGAATTTGGTAAGTAAAAAAGAAAAACAACACTAAAAATACGACCAAAGCGTAATTTAATGGTGTAGATTTTTTAAAAACACTTGTAATCATGAGGATATTTTATACTTTTGTGTTGGTAAATATACTACTTGTTTAAAACAAGTTCAAAAAAGATTCATTTTTTAAAGACTCGTTTCTTTTACTATACTTACTCAAAAAATAAAAACAATATAATTTTATATCATTATGAAAGCATTTTTCGAAGGAATTCAATTCTTATTTGTAGATGTATTATTTGCTCCACTTGATTTTTTACGCTCTTTAGAGTTGTCTTCATGGACTGCTGCTAACGCGATCAACTGGATCTTTATGCTAATTTGTGCCGCTGCGATTGTATATTGGATCAAACAATTGCAAATTTTTGATGCAGCAGGTACCGAAAATCAAGATACTACTGCACACTCTTTCTTGAAATAATAAAGAAATCAAAAAAATATTGGAAACCACTTTAAGTCGTTTCCAATATCTCTTCTAAAATACATCTTATCAAAATTTAACTTAGCTATGTTTTGGTAAGATTTTTTTATGGCCTCTTCGAAGTTGTCGCCATACGAAGTAATGGTTAATACACGCCCTCCATTAGTCAACACTTGATTGTTTTCTAGTTTCGTTCCGGCGTGAAATACAATAGAATCCGATATGTTTTCTAAACCTGAAATTACTTTTCCTTTTTCAAATTCTTCTGGGTATCCTCCCGAAACCACCATAATGGTTGTGGCGCTTCTTTCGTCTACCTCTAAAGCAACCTCATCTAATTTTTGATTGGCTACAGCCAAAAACAATTCTACTAAATCGGTTTTTAATCTTGGAATCACGACCTCGGTTTCTGGGTCGCCCATTCGCACGTTGTATTCAATTACAATTGGTTCTCCTTTTACATTGATTAACCCAATAAATACAAATCCTTTGTACGGGATCCCATCTTTTTGAAAACCATCAATCGTTGGTTTTACAATGCGTGTTTCGATTTTTTCCATCAAAACCGCGTCTACATACGGCACTGGAGAAACCGCTCCCATACCGCCTGTATTTAGTCCGGTATCACCTTCGCCAATACGTTTGTAGTCTTTGGCTGTTGGCAAAATTTTATAGCTCTTACCATCCGTTAAAACGAAACAACTCAATTCGATTCCGTCCAAAAATTCTTCGATTACGACTTTAGCACTCGCTGCTCCAAATTTTTGGTGTACCAACATATTGCGCAATTCTTGTTTAGCTTCGGCCAAATCCTGAATAATCAACACGCCTTTTCCGGCCGCTAATCCATCTGCCTTCAATACATACGGCGGTTGTAGGGTTTCTAAAAATTGACAGCCTTGTTCTACTGTTTCGGCAGTAAAACTATCGTAGGCTGCAGTTGGGATATTGTGTCTGAACAAAAATTCTTTAGCAAATTCTTTACTTCCTTCTAATTGGGCGCCAATCGTAGATGGTCCAATTACAGGAATATGTTGCAAGGCTGCATCATTCAAGAAAAAATCGTATATTCCTTTTACCAAAGGGTCTTCGGGTCCTACGACAACCATATCCACCTTTTCTTTCAAGACAAAGTCTTTGATGGCTGGAAAATCAGTAGGGTTAATCGTAATATTAGTGGCTATTGCTGCAGTACCTGCATTTCCTGGCGCTACAAAAAGCGTGTCGCAAAGCGGACTTTGAATCATTTTCCATGCAAAGGCATGCTCTCTTCCGCCTGAACCCAATAGTAAAATAGTCATAGTGTGTTGTATTTAGTTGCTTGTCCGCCTTTTGGAGGATGGTGCAAAAATAAAGGCTTTTGAACGGAAATAATAATTAATTTGTAAAAATTATTCTGATTCAAAAGCCAATAAAATTGTTATTTAATATAATTCGAAAAGTCTTTGTGTTCCTCTTTGGAGAGTTCTTCTGGCGATAAGGACTTGAAATACTCGTAGGTTATTTTCATTCCTTCAGCACGGCCTACTTTTGGCTCCCAGCCTAACAAGGTTTTGGCCTTAGTGATATCCGGCTGGCGTTGCAAAGGGTCGTTTACCGGTAGCGGATGGTACACCACTTTTTGATTGGTTCCAGTCAATTTGATGATTTCATCGGCAAAATCCTTGATGGTAATTTCGTCTGGATTCCCAATATTTACCGGATACACATAGTCGGAATGTAACAACCTAAAAATTCCTTCGACTTGGTCGTCTACATAACAAAACGAACGTGTTTGCATACCATCGCCAAAAATAGTTAAATCCTCACCGCGAATGGCTTGCCCAATAAAGGCTGGGATTACCCTTCCATCATTGAGGCGCATTCTTGGTCCGTAGGTATTAAAAATACGCACTATTCTTGTTTCTACACCATGAAACGTATGGTACGCCATGGTGATTGATTCTTGGAATCGTTTCGCCTCATCGTACACGCCTCGTGGCCCAATGGTGTTCACATTACCGTAGTATTCTTCGGTTTGTGGATGCACCAAAGGATCACCATAGACTTCTGAGGTAGAAGCAATCAAAATGCGTGCTTTTTTTACGCGTGCCAAGCCTAATAAATTGTGTGTCCCTAACGAACCTACTTTTAAGGTTTGGATAGGAATTTTTAAATAATCAATCGGGCTGGCTGGCGAAGCAAAATGTAAAATGTAATCTAAGTTTCCTGGAACATGAACAAATTTAGTGATATCGTGATGGTAAAATTCGAAGTTTTCAAGCTTAAATAAATGCTCGATGTTTTTCAAATCGCCCGTAATCAAGTTGTCCATCCCTATAACAAAATAGCCTTCTTTGATAAAACGGTCACAAAGATGCGACCCTAAAAATCCTGCTGCTCCTGTTATAAGTATTCGTTTCATTTGATCGTTTTTAGTTTTTACTCTATATTTTTAACCACATAGAAACATAGATAAAAATCTAGGAAAAGAAAAAGATAGACGTTCTACTTTTCGCATAGTCGAACTATGTGAAAAACACATGTTTTTCTATAGCCTTCTCTATTTATTTCAAAAACCTATATTTCTATGTGGTTGCCATTTTATTTATAAAAATAAGCTTCTTATTTTACATTAAAAATTTGTTCCAATATTTTGATGGTAATCAAATAGGTTGGTTTTACTCCGGTAGTTCCTAAACCGCCTGAGGCTAGTGTGCTTCCTGTTTCTAAAGGGTTGTCAGACGCATAGTAGGCATAACGTACCTTAATGTCTTTAGGAACACTTTTTCTAATTCTCGAAGCCGATTGAATGGCTTTTTGATAATAGGCTCCTTCCATTTCTAGTCCTATTGCGCGCCAGGTGGATTCGTGGAAAAACTTCAACAACTCTCTGTTTTGTAACGAGGTTCCTAAAACAGTTACCATTGGCCCTGCATATACTGCAATATCGTTGCCTTCAAACATTTCAGCAGTCAATTCGTTTTCAAAGAAATAATTGTCTGCAGTTCCTTCGTTGATATGGGCGTTAGGAATCATAATATCTCCCTTACCTCCTTCTAAAATTCCCGCTTTCCCCATAATAGAGATGGATTGAGCATTTAAAAAAGTTTCTTTTTTGTACGGTTTAAACAACTCATCAATGGTTTCGTAGGCTTGCTCTCCAAAGGCATAATCCATCACAATTAGTACCGGTTTTTCGTTGCCTATAGTAGCTGTTGGGAAAGACGTTTTGCTCCAGTCTATTTTAGCGGTGTCAAAAATCTGAACATCGATATTGGTTCCTGATGTGTCTGGTAACGAAATCATTCCTTGTTTTAACGCCACCGATTCTACCAAGCTGCGAACCTCATTAGCTCCTGATTTGCTTAATTCCTCATAAATCACAAAATCCGACTGGTTTTTGAATTTGGTTTTCAAAGCTGGAACAGCAAAAATGGAATTCATCACCGAGTGCATATTGGCGCTGATTACATGGATTGGTCGGTCCAACAAGTTATTTGCTTTTAAAACATCTTTAATATTGGTTGCCCAAATTTCTCCATAAATGTGATGCCCTAAACGCTCTCTCAACACAGGACT
>JACCDQ010491660.1_pt1 | contig 13772 bp, 10 predicted proteins | sample 7446031 | NCBI WGS metagenome assembly JACCDQ01 (sample SAMN15323442, study PRJNA562643) | freshwater metagenome | isolation source: river surface water | place: USA:Blue River Watershed | collected 2017-08-17 | reverse complement strand
ATTATCGACGATTGAGCAAAGATTATGAATTTTTGCCCACGACTAGCGAAATGATGATTTTTGCCGCTATGATACATCTCATGGTTCGACGATTAAAGCCCAAGAATCAGGCTGGTTAGGCCCGCTTTAACTTTTCAAACAGGTTCTAACGCGCCCAATCTCCTCCTAGGGATGACTCTCTCCGGATTAACGGCTCACAGTCAAGAAATTGTCAGGTCAAGTTATAATGAAGTCAAACTTTAAGATAAATCCTTCTATCCCCACAAAAGAGCAAGTTTTGACGCTCTCTATCCGTATTTTCCGCAACAGTAAGCCCTTGGTACAATGGAATGAGCTACTGCATTAACCCCTCTTGTCCAAATCCTAAAAACCCGAATAACGTTCAAGTTTGTCAAGCCTGCGGACATAACCTGCGACTGAATGGCCGTTATCAAACCCTGGGACTCTTAGGGAAAGGGGGATTCGGAGCCACCTTTGCCGCCGCCGATGTGGGATTGCCAGGAACCCCGATTTGTGTGGTCAAGCAGTTACGACCAGGTACGGACGATCCTAGTATCTTCCGCATGGCCAAGGAATTATTTGAGCGGGAAGCCCAGACCCTTGGTAAAGTGGGTAATCATCCTCAAATCCCTCGATTACTGGATTATTTTGAAGAAGAGCAACAATTTTACTTAGTTCAGGAATACGTTAAAGGTCATAACCTGCATCAGGAAGTCAAACGTCATGGCCCCTTTAGCGAAGAGGGAGTCAAGCAGTTCTTGACCGAATTACTGCCGATTTTGACCTATATCCATGGGCAAAAAGTCATTCACCGAGATATTAAACCGGCGAATCTAATTCGTCGTCAAACGGATCAAAAATTAGTCTTAATTGACTTCGGGGCCGTTAAAAATGAAGTGAATACGGTGTTAGCCAATAATACTTCGGCCCAAACTGCGTTAACAGCTTTTTCGATTGGGACGGCTGGTTTTGCTCCTCCCGAACAGTTAGCCATGCGCCCGGTCTATGCCAGTGATATTTATGCAGTGGGCGTGACCTGTGTCTATTTGTTGACGGGTCGGACTCCCAAGGAAATTGAAATTAATAATCAAACGGGGGAAATGGAATGGGATCGTTACATCACGATTAGCGAATCCTTTGCCAAAGTGTTACGGACGATGTTAGAAATTTCTATTCGGCATCGTTATAAAACAGCCCAACAGGTACTGGATGCGATGAATGTGCTTCCCTATGAGGAGGGGATGAAGCAGTCTTTACTCGCGACTCCCCCCAAGGGCGGGGCTAGTCCTAGTACGGGGCGGACAGAACCTCAAACGGGTTTTTCCTCTTCCTTTGGAACAAGTTTAAATACGGGGATTAAAACGGTTAATCGTTCTGAGGTACAAACCAGTTTTAATACCCAACCTCAAACCAAGCTGAATACTAGGGGAACCTCCGGCGTGGGCAGTCGGAGCAGTCGCGCCGATGAGGGGATAGCGACTCGTTCTCCCCGGCATGATGGCGATCGCGGAGCGGCTCCTACACCGATCGCCAATGGTGGCATGGGCTTTAACATGGCGGTTAAAGGGGGCGGGGGCCGTAGTAGTAATCGGCGCGGGGCCCCAGAAAATACCAGTACCGCGAACGAACCGATTCAATGGACAAATAAGTCGTTATTGAGTGCCTACGAAAAGGGACAACGGGATTTTGCCGATCAAGATTTACAGGGATTAGTCCTCACCAAAAGTTTTATTCCGGCCATTAATTGCTATAACGCTAATCTCAGCCGGGCTAACCTGGAAGGGGCCGATCTGACCCGGGCCGATTTTGGTAAAGCGACTCTGGCGGGAACCTCTTTCAAAGATGCCAATCTCAATGATGCCTATTTTGGCTATGCCAATTTAGAGGGGGCCGATCTCCGGGGTGCTAAGTTAGCCGGGGCCAATTTTAAATATGCAACGTTACGCGGGGCCAATCTATGCGGGGTGGATTTAAGCCTGGCCCAGATTAATCAGGAGCAGTTATCCCTGGCTAAAACCAACTGGCGGACGGTCATGCCCAACGGGAAACGGGCCATGTGGTAGATCCCTAACCGAAAACCCGATAACCCCGTAGTGATTGCTACCTCCTTTCGCTTAAAACTTCTTTACACTGGGGGAAACTGACGCGAGGTGTTTCTATGATGAATCCTTCCCTTTCCTCTACGAAGCCCAGGGTGGTCATTTTGGGGGGAGGCTTTGGGGGTCTTTACACGGCAACCCACCTGAAAAATGCCCCGGTTCACGTCACGCTCATTGATAAGCGCAATTTTCATCTTTTCCAACCGTTACTCTATCAAGTGGCCACTGGCAGTCTCTCGCCGGCCGATATTGCTTCGCCTTTGCGGGTTGTTCTGCATAACCATCACAATACCCAGGTGCTTTTAGATGAAGCGATAGATATTGACCCGGAAGCTAAACAGGTGATCTTAAAGGATCATGAACCCATTCCCTACGATTTTTTGGTGGTGGCCACCGGGGTCAGTCATCATTATTTTGGTAAGGAGGAATGGCGATCGCTGGCTCCGGGGTTAAAAACCATTGAGGATGCCCTAGAAATGCGTCGTCGAATTTTTCTGGCCTTTGAGGCGGCGGAAAAGGAAACCGATCCCCAGCAACAGCAGGCCTGGTTAACCTTTGTTATTGTTGGCGGTGGCCCAACCGGAGTCGAGTTAGCCGGGGCGATCGCCGAAATTGCCCATAGTGATTTGCGGTTAAACTTTCGCAGAATTGATACCCGTCAGGCAAAAATTCTCCTAGTTGAAGGGCTAGACCGGCTGTTACCCCCCTATCCCCCGGCTCTTTCAACTAAAGCAGAACAGGATTTAACCCAACTGGGAGTGACTGTCCAAACCAAAACCCTGGTGGTCAACTTAACTGCCGATCAAGTGACCATGAAACAGGGGGAAGACCTCCATACCATTCCCTGTCGGACTGTGCTGTGGGCCGCTGGGGTTAAAGCTTCCCCGTTAGGTGAAATCCTCGCTCACCGCACCGGGGCTGAATTAGACCGGGTCGGTCGGGTCATCGTCACAGAAGACTTAAGCTTGCCTCGTTATCCTAATATCTTTGTCTTAGGGGATTTAGCCCATTGTCCCCAGGATGGTCAGCCATTACCCGGTGTAGCCCCCGTCGCCATGCAACAGGCCGCCTATCTATCCCGTTTAATCCCGGCTCAATTAACAGCGAAAACCCTGCCCCCCTTTCGTTATCGGGATTACGGCAGTTTAGCGGTGATTGGCCAAAACAAAGCAGTGGTCAACCTAGGCTTTACCCAATTAACCGGGCTATTGGCCTGGATGATTTGGGTTTGGGCCCATATCTATTACCTGATTGAATTTGATAACAAGTTAATTGTGATGTTGCAATGGGGATGGAATTATTTTGCCAAGGGACGAGGGGCCAGGATTATTACGGGAGAAGCCCAGGGTTTGCCGGCGGCTCAGAAAACCCAATCCCCGGCCTAAGCATGGGTTAAACCCTTGGCCATTAAACTTGTTGGGGGCTTTGCCAATCTAACGGCAAATAGATCGTTAACACTTCTTCCTGTTGCGATCGCTGTTTGATAGTCAATTTTCCCCCTAGGGCCTGAAAGAGGTTTTTGGTTACTGTGAGATTGAGACTTAAACAGCCCGTATCCGGCTGGAACATTAAGAGATCTCCCAAGGCTTTTAAGGGATTAGGTAAATAGTTGGCCTGGGTATGAAATTGAACTTTGAGTTGAGGGCCCGCCGTACTGACCTGTAACCGAATTTTGCCCCCCTGGGCTAAACTCCGCACAAATTTTTCGATGAGTCCTGTCAAAATCTGGTCTAACATTCCTGGATTACTGACCACCTGGGGTAATTTTTGGGGTAACTCGACCACCAACTCCACCTGATGACGTTGGGCCTGGGCTTGCCACCGGGGAATGCGACTTTCCAGCATTTGATCGAGGGACGTTAACACCAGGGTTACGGGGGGAGCCGGTTGGTGATGACATTCCAATTCCGTCGCTCGAAAAATTAATTCCATGCGGTCAATTTGCAAAGTACATTCTTGATCGATCGCTTGCAGACGTTGGCGCACATCATCGGCCAAATTTTTCTTCCGCAGTAACAGGCGAGTCAGTGTCCGAATACTGGTTAAGGGAGTCCGAATTTCGTGGGTTAGGGCTTGTAAGAGTTCCACATCGAGGGAGGGAGCAACCGGGGTTTCGGTGGTTGGCGGGGGAAGGATCACCGGTTGGGGTAGGGGTTCCGGTAAACCGGTGAGGGCTTTCAATAATTGACGGCTGAAGTCACTAACCAAACGATAGTCGGGAGTTACAAAGGAAACCTGTTCTACTCGTTGATCGAGGGTAGAGAGTTGGGGCACAGCCCGCAAGTTTAAGCGCGATCGCAGGGTTAACCAGGCCAATTCCAGGCGATCGGGTTCAAAGGAAAAATCAAAGACCGGTAAACCTCGTTCATCTTCCCCTAGTACCATTAATAGTCCAAAGGAAGAGGTTAAGACAAAACAAAATTGTTCGGTTGCCAGGGGGTCTTGGGAAAACAGGGGTAATGCTTCCGTTGGAGGAGAACTGCCCGGTAAATGGGGCGCGGGGGTACTGGGTAACAGGAGCAATGTTTGCCAGTCATTAGGGGTAAAAACCCCATGGTAAAAACCTTGGAGCAGATCCGGATGACTAATGACAGGAATGGGGCCGGTCAGAATCAAACCCCGTTCTGAAGAACCGTCCGAGGGCTGGATCATTAATAAAAGTTGTTCTAACGCCGCGATCACCGCCCGCCATTGACGCTGAGTTTGATGACACGCCACCCAAAAATCCTGCTCCGAGGGAGGATCAACCAACGTTGTCAAAAAATCCGGATTCCGCCCCCTGGCTTGGAGAACATCCCACAACCGTAAACAAGCACCCTGCACAACCATGGCCGACCACTAATCCCAGTAAACACGCTGAATAACTCTGGTAGTTAGAGTGTAAAGGGATTTTCTAATTTTCTCTAGCCGTAGAACCGAACCGACCAGCGCGGATAATCCCCCTGGGTTCATCCTCAAGGGATTTGAGTCTCTTGTTAGCAAGACTGGTGGAGACCTCACCACAATGAAAAACCCTAGAAAAAGAGGATGCGAGAAACCGATTTAAGATTCGCTGGAGAAACCGTTAGATTCTTGAAAAGCCACTTTTTGTAAAAACTCCTCCGTAAGCTTCAGAAACGCCTTTGATCCAGCCGTACTGGGCATGGCCGTGACAACGGGTTGGAAGGTATCTACCGCCTTAGCCACATTCACATCCATGGGAATATTATTGGTAAAAATTTGATGGGGTTGGAAATCCATATTGACCCGTTTCATCACCTGATTGTAATAGCGACTTAATAAATTTCCCCCCGATAAAATGAAAATGACCCCAATGAGATTAATATTCAGGGGATCATCGGAAGCGCGATGACTATCTTTGAGTTTAGCAATCCGTCTTTCTAATAGCTGAATCCCAACAATAGATAAGGGTTCGGGTCGGGCCGGCAGTAAATAGAAATCACTGGCCGCAATACCGCTACGGGTTAACAAATTATAGCCAGGAGCGCAGTCTAAAATAATAAAATCATACTCATCTTGAATGGGCGCTAAAATCTTTTTAATTAACGCCCCTTCAAATTGATTCCAGACATTTTCAAAGTTCAAATCTGCCTGTTGTTGAGCTTCCTGATGGAGTTTTTCCGATACCAAATATTCATCATATAATTCAATATCACCGGGTAGTAATTCCAGACCTTCAATGTCACAAATAGCCGGGCAAATAATATCAGAAATTTCTAATTTACTATGGGGATTGGGTTGAATTGCATTCTCAATTAAATAACTCAGGGTTTTGCGTTTTTTCCGAATTTGGGCAAAGTCATGGGGAGCCATCAAACTTAAGGTGGCACTAATTTGGGAATCGAGATCAAGAACTAAAACCCGCTTACCGTAATATTTTGCTAAACAGGTCGCTAAGTTGACGGTTAAGGTGGTTTTGCCTACGCCGCCTTTCATATTGACGGTACTAATAATGCTCACCATTGAGATTAGGCTGGATTACGAAAATTTTAAATTTTAGATAGTTTAACAGAATCCCCTAGCTCTGACTAGCAAATGGGGCTAAAAGTTTCAAGGATGGTCATTGGGCTTTGTTAGATGACCGGTTGAAATCCATTGGTGAGAATCATTAGTTCGACATTATTCCTGATCGGTAATGATGCGTAACCGCACAGATTTTTCCCCGGCTTCATCCAGTTGGACTTCAATAATTTCCTGGGTCAAACCTTCTAAAGCGGTTAATAAAGATCGCAAATTGGGGGTGCTGGCTCCCGTATTCACATAAAGGCGATCGGAAAGGGTTCCCAGTCGTTTCCATGTCGTAAATAATTTAGCAACGAATTGCTCTAATTGGGTGGCTTGTTTCACTAAATCGGCGGCTGTATTTAAACAATCTAATCGCAGGGCTTCTTCGAGGGCTAATTCCAAATCTAGGGGGAATTTTTTTAAGGTTTGCACTTGGGCCGCGGCATCTAAATATTTCGATAAATTGCGGGCAGAACTGGTTAATTGTTTGACCGTATCCACATCCGGGCTGGCGGCCACTTCTTGCTGTAAGGAGGTTAAATGACTTTCCGGTAATTTTTCAAACTCTTTGACTAAAGGAGCTAAATGACGAGTCGGTAAACTGCCTTCCGACGCTTTTTCTTTGACTTCATCGGGTAACAACTCCGAACTCATGGCTGTCCATTCATCGGATAATTGTTTGACTTCTCGACGGGTAATGCGATCGCCGTGATGGGCCGCTTCCGAGACTAATTTCTGTACTTCAGGGGCCGATTTAGCCGTTTCAATAAAAGCCCGTTTACTAAAATGATTAATGGATTGGGGATCGAGTTGACCTTCGGCTAGTAAAGTATCGGCACTGTTGGCTAATTGGATTAACGCATAGGCCTGACTTTTGGTGATTTCCCGTTGCTTTAACCAGTTGAGAAACCCGGTTCCGCGACCATCTCCCCCCACCTTTTCCCGATCGCGGATAGCCCGCAGAATCCGACCCCGCCAAATTTCCGTTTGCAGATCAAAGCGATCGCAGATTTGCCAATAATTATCTAATTGGTCTTGAAATTCATGCTCTTGCAGGGTTTCATCCTGGGGATCGGGCAAGGCAAAATGCAAATCCGTCGGCAGTTCTAACGCGGCCACAATATCTTCGGAGGAGGGAGCAAGCTGAACCATAGTAAATTGGGAAAAATCAGAAACAATCTGGCAAGATCAGACAGTCCTTTACAGTATCACAGTCTTAATCTCAATAATCGAGATATAAGAAGATTTCAAGCAAAAATGTCTCTCACTTGAGCTTCCCGTTGACAAATCCATTCATAAATATCTGTTAAGGTTTTTCTTGCATCCCGTTTTGGTTGCCAGCCTGTTGCTGTAATAACTTGACGAGAATCCGTGATAAAGATAGGAACATCTCCAATCCGATTGTCTGGTACTGGTGTGATCTCTACTTGATTACCTGTAATTTCTTGGCAAAGCTGAGTGGTTTCATACAGTGAAAGGGTATTCGTTATTCCCCCACCCACATTAAATGTTTGACCGTTGAATTTATCTAACTTCTGAATCTGTAAGTCAATAAGATCTAGTAAATCTTCTACGTGTAGAAAATCTCTAACTTGCTTACCTGTTCCTCCATAACCGATGTATTTTAAATTTTTTTGGAAGTAATGAAAAGCCATCCACAAGGCAAAAACCCCTTGATCTACTTTTCCCATTTGCCAAGGCCCTGTTAGCACTCCACAGCGATTAATCAGAGTTTTCAATCCAAAAGTCTCTCCATACTCAGTAATCAGTAATTCTGAAGCCAACTTGGTCGTCCCATAAAGAGAACGTGCCTTATCTAAAGGAAATTCTTCAGAAATACCGTGACTAGATGCACCCACTAAAGATTGTTCTTCTAAAAGTTGAAAGCGAGTTTCTGTTTCTGAATATTGCAACTTATTAAGATAAGCAATGGGATAGACCCGACTGGTAGATAGAAAAATAAAATCGGCCTGAGTTTGACGAGCTAATTCTAAGCAATTAATCGTTCCTACCAGATTCGTTTGTAACAAATAACCAGGGGAAACATATCCTGCTAAAACCGAAGGTTCAGCCGAACATTCCAAAATCAAATCAGGTGTCAGTACTGACGGATCTAAATCTTCTTTATTTCTCACATCACCATGAACAAACTCAATCTCTGCTTGCTTGAGGTGTGGCAAATTCAATTCTGAACCCCGTCGCTTAAGATTGTCTAAAGCCGTTATTTGCCAATCGGGATAACGCTGGGCCAACCCCAGTGCCATTGTACTACCAACAAAGCCCGCTCCACCTGTGATTAAAATCCTTCTACTCATACGTTTATTGCTAATTTTATCTAAGGTAAACTTACACTGTTTTTCATGGTGATTTTTTCTTTTAGCCAATTAGGTAATGTTAGAATTACGGTATAGCTAAAAAAGAAGAATAGTAACCAATTGATAAGTTCATCTAGGTTATAAATCTTGCCTTCTATATTACTTAACCATGTAGTCAAAACAATTCCTGTTAATGCTAAAGTGGAAAGAGTAGAAATTTGACTTTTTGTTTTACTCCATAACAAAATTTGTGGGACAGTAAATAACAAAAAAATCAATCGATAGTCCCAATTGTTGCCTATAAAAAAGGTTCCTATATATATACTAGATCCGACACGAAAAGCATCGATTTGATTAAGGTTTAAATCATTAATTTTATTTAATCTATCATCACGTCTAATCAAAAACAATGATATTAGTATAATTAATGACAATAAAAATATCATCAGGGGAGTCATAATCCATTTAAAAGAACTAGCAAAATTTCGGTCTGTAATAATATCAAAAACTACTTTACCACCGTAAGACAAAACTTTTGACCTTGGTGTTGCCTTGCTTACAAGTATTAGGCTATTAAAATTAGCAATAACATATATTACAAACAGGGTTATTGTGGATGTCAGAAAAAAAATAAATTTTTGTTTTTTCATCCGTAGAAAGCTCAAAATAGTAAAAATAGGATATAGCTTAATAATAGATGCAAATATTATCATCACTAAAGAAAGATAATTCAGATATAAATAATTAGTTTGCATTGCTAATAATGCAATTCCTAAAATCATAAAAATAATCAAATCGTTGTTACCTCGCTCTACAGCTAACATGATTGAAGGAGAACACAAAATAAGACCATACAGTAAAGCTTCAGTATAATTTAATCGTTTAATAACCAGAAAAACTAAAATTAAAAAAAGTAATCCACACAAAGTTCCCATTATTATTGTACTATTTTGGTTGATTCCCCATGACGCAACAATTGACCAAATACGGGGATAGTTCATTGGACGTTGCCAAGGATCACAAGGGTTCTCAATTAGAACATCATAGCCTAAACGAATACATTCAGCCCCAGCAGTGATAACCCTCATGTCAGCAAAAGGAGGCAACATTTTAGGTACTTGTGGATAAACGAAATGAGAGTACCATGATTTAGGATAGTCAGAAGAAAAGCAAGCAATTAGGATCGGAATGAAATAGATAATTAGAATGGCCAGCAACAAAAAGCGTCCATCCTGTTTCGATATTTTAGATAATTGATGGGCAAGATAGCTTTTAAGCATATTTGTATCTTTGTTTAGTTAACTAGAGTTTTAATTTGCTAAAAATTAGTTTTTTTACAATAATCACCTCTAGAGAGGTGTTTTTCGAGCCAGAGAAACAAAACAATAAATAGATAACGACTCCCCATTTCCTTTATTTTTAACTTGGATAGCCCAGTTTTACGATTTTCCCAAGTGATTGGAATAATTTTATAAGAGTAGCCCCTGATAATTGCTTTAAGGGGGATTTCAACTGTTAAATTAAAGTGGTGAGATAGGAGTGGTGAAACTCCGTTGATAACCTCTCTACGATAGGACTTAAAAGCATTAGTTGTATCATTTAAATTCAATCTAAATAAGATTTTGATGAATAGATTAGCCATACGATTAATATACAACTTGTGGGGAGGATAGTCAATAACCTTACCTCCTTTAATAAAACGGGAACCAAATACACAGTCATAACCTTCTTGCAAATAATTGTAATAATCTACAATATTAGTAGGCGCATCAGAACCATCTGCCATGACAATAGCTACTGCATCCCCTTGGAAATTTTCGAGACCACATCTTACAGCAAAACCAAAGCCATTAGGATAGTAGTTATTAATATAGCGTACTTTACTATTTTGGGAATTTAGCTGTTGCAATAATTTTTCTGTGTGATCACGACTGTTATCATTAACAACCAAAATTTCATAGTTAATTTTTTCTCGATCTAGCAAGTTGGCAATAGATTGTACTGTTTGAATGATAGAACCCTCCTCATTGTGAGCAGGAATCACTAAAGAAAACAAATCAATTTTACTTGAAGAATTATCTGTTTGTAGGGGACGAGAAACGATTACACTAGGTTCCAGCCCTTCTGGACAATAAATATCTGTACCTTCTTGTTTTTTGAGTACTAATGAGTCTACCCTATGTTTAAAAACGATATTGTCGCTAATCATGTAATTAATGGCGGCACTGACTAAAACCCCAATCAATGTGTTAATAAGGTAATTTACCCCCAACCAATTTAAAATAGGAAAAATCAGAAAAATACGGGCTAAAATAGCTGTTCCAGCCGCAAGATGGTAGAGAGGGATTTGGCGAAATATAACCTCTCTAATTTTCCATGAACCACCAGTCCAAACCCATATCCGATAAATAAAGAAACTGGCAAGCAATGATAATTCAATGGCAATAATATTGGCTAGATTTCGTAAGGTTACGGTATTAAATCCTAGCCACTCAATAAGGACAAAAATTAAGAATAAGTTAATGAGTGCGGCTACACCACCACCAATAAGAAACTTAACAACTTTTTTTTGCAATAGTTTTTTAAGCATGACTTACACCGACCAGATTATAAAATGCCCTATTTCCGCAAAGATGCACTAGGACGTGACGCAATAACGAACATTTGCTCCCTATTAAATTCCAGAGAAATGGCACTTTTAGATAAATTTTTAGTAATTTGGTGGAAGAAGGTCTTCCTTTCGTTGAAAATGGTAGAAATTTAGGAATTATTTCTTCGATAGAAAATCCAATTGCCTTGAGACATTCTTCTAAGGAGCTGTCTGTAATTGGGAGATGGTGATCAATAAAATCATAGTATTCTTTATAGGAATACTTAAAGTTTGGTTGAATAACTAGCAGTTTTCCCCCAGGCTTAAGACGATTGAAGCAAAAATATAAAACTTGAATTAATTCCTCTTTGTTATTTAAGTGTTCAAAAAAGTTAGATACAAAAATGTTGTCAAAATAGGACGATGGAATAAGACTTTCATCAATATTATCAACAACATTAAGATGTAAAATTTTTACGTCTGAATTGGCAAAATTTTGAGAGTCAGGATTTAAGTCAATTAGAATTTTTTCTTTGGCTGTAACCTGATTAATGAATTCACAATAACCGCCTGCTATATCAAGCACTCGACCATTTTTGTTAATATATTTCTGTAAGAAAGAATCAATTAAAACTTTCCACAGTGCGTTTTTTGCTCTTCGCTGCTTATGGTCAAAGCGATTGGCATACAATGTTTTCAAATACTCTGCTTGCATCATTGTTAATTTAGAATCACTGAATTAGATATAAGAATTGGATGGAATAAAATCACAATTATGAATATTAAAAAACTAAACCCACCGAGTAGTATTTTCGGTAAAGATTTCCTGAAGAATGTCAGATACTTGGTAGGTCAAATTCCAGTCTGGGTAATGTTTCTGAAATTTCCGAACATCACTAATCCACCAAATGTGATCCCCAATTCGATTATCCTCTACATAATTCCAGTCTAATCTTTTGCCAGTAATTTCTTCACATTTTTGAATAGCCTCCAACATAGAACAATTGCTAAAACGACTACCTCCAATATTGTAAACTTCGCCGATGCGAGGATTTTGATAAAAATGATAAAAAGCATTGACTAAATCGTAGCTGTGAATATTATCTCGCACTTGTTTGCCTTTATAGCCAAAAACTTGGTAATTTGCTCCTGTTATTGTGCATTTCATCAAATAGGATAAAAAGCCATGCAATTTAGTTCCAGAGTGGCTTGGCCCTGTTAAACACCCCCCCCGAAAAGAGGCAGTTTTCATATTGAAATAACGTCCATACTCTTGAACTAAAACATCTGCCGCAACTTTAGAAGCACCAAACAAAGAATGTTTCGTTTGATCAATGCTCATGGTTTCATCAATCCCTTTTTGGTAGATATGATTGTTGTCAATTTCCCAGCGTAAGTCCTGTTCAACTAACGGCAATAAGTTAGGGGTATCACCATAAACCTTGTTCGTAGAGCAAAAAATGAAGACGGCGTCTGGACAGTGTTGGCGAGTATTTTCTAGTAAAACTAAAGTTCCGTTGGCGTTAACCGTAAAGTCAGTATAGGGATCACCTGCCGCCCAATCGTGGGAGGGTTGAGCCGCAGTATGGATAATCAGACGAATATCCTGACCATAGTTGCTCAAAAGTTGATTAATCGCTTCTGAGTCACGAATATCAACAGAGTGATGAATATATTTATCGCCATAGGTTTTTGAAAGGTAATCGCGATTCCATTCTGTTGAGGCATCTGCTCCAAAAAAAACAGAACGCATATTATTATCAATACCGACGACGACAAAACCGCGATCGCAAAAAAAACGAACTGACTCTGAGCCAATTAATCCAGCCGAACCTGTTACTAAAATGATTTCCATAAAACATGCTAGCTTAACATCGAAAAGTTCTAAGTAGTGCGAAATTAAAAGTGCGCACAAGTTTATTTTATCTTGGCTTGTTTTGCAAACTACTTGTCGGCAGTATTGCTTGCCGTCAATATATAGCATTGAATTTAAAAAGACAAGCATCTTGCCTTAAATGTTACAGAGCTTAATACCAAATCTCAAAATGGATGACATACTCGATCCGCTCTGTGTAAGGCTTTGACCTAGCTTATCTATGACAAAGGTTTTGAAAAATGGTATAAAGGTCGACATATTTTTTCGCTCTCAGGCTATCTTGTCAAAAGTATTTTTCCCTATTGTTAAGTAAAATGAAATGGCTCTACCAAACTTATGAGGTAAAACTAGATTATAAATCTCTAATAAAGTTCGTGTAAAGTTTATGCTATAATTGCTTAAAGCCTTGCTCATAAACGGCTTTAAAGTATAGTATAGAGTTTTTTGTTTTCTCCAAAATCATTTTATTGCCTTTCCGTTATCATTATACTTTAATAAAATTAACCTATGCCTTCCAATAGTGAATTAAGCCTTTTAACTAAATGTTTAGACTGAGATGATGTAAAAGTCATCAATTTTGGATTTATACCTGAGTTCGGTCTAGTCATTTCAGTGGAGAATAAATGCCCAATAGTAGAATGCCCTAAATGTCAAAGCAAAACGGGTAAAGTAAATAGAAATGATAGCCAGTTGATTAGAGATTTACCGATGATGGGTAAAATGGTTCATTTAAATATTAATCGTCGTCAAATGAGATGTCAAAAGTGCGGTCATAAATTTGTCGAAGAATTAAGCCTAGTTCCGCATGAGTTTGTGGCGAGAAGAAAGTAGAGGACGACGACCATTGAGAGAAGATGCAATCAGGAGATTACGAAGCCAATTGTCAT
>JACCDQ011148538.1_pt1 | contig 13775 bp, 12 predicted proteins | sample 7446031 | NCBI WGS metagenome assembly JACCDQ01 (sample SAMN15323442, study PRJNA562643) | freshwater metagenome | isolation source: river surface water | place: USA:Blue River Watershed | collected 2017-08-17 | reverse complement strand
CCATGCCCATCGGCATGCCGGGGTGGCCGGAGTTGGCTTTCTGGACGGCGTCCATTGCCAGTGCGCGAATCGCATTGGCCATCTTGCGAGTGTCTGGGGATGAGCTCATATTGCCAAAATTGAATGGTAAGGAGGGGGCAAAAGCGGGTTCCGCACCGCCGACCGAAAAGCCTGCGATTTTACCAGAGAGGCCTCGCGCGCTTAAAATCATCCGACTAGCCAATCTGGCATCACGCTGCGAGAACTGCATGCCCCGCTTTTACTGCAACCTCCCCCTCGACATCGGCCTGCAGCTCGACCTGCCTGAGCAGGTGTCGCATCACCTTGCCGTGCTGCGCATGGCGGTCGGCGATACCGTCATCCTGTTCAATGGCCAGGGAGGTGAATACTGCGCAGTGCTGACCCGCGCAGAGCGCAAACGCTGCAGCGTCGAGATCAAGGCCTTTGACGCCCGCGAGGCCGAACCCGGCCATGCGCTGACGCTCGCGCAAGCCCTGCCCGAGGGTTCGAAGATGGACTGGATCATCGAAAAGGCGGTCGAACTCGGCGCCACCTCGATACAACCGCTGGCAGCGGCGCGCTCGGTGGTGCGCCTGTCGGAAGAGCGCGCAGCGAAGAAGATCGCGCACTGGCAGGCGGTGGCGGTCTCCGCCGCCGAACAATGCGGGCGTAACCGCGTACCGTCGGTCGCCGAGCCGCTGCCCTTCTCCACCTGGATCACCCAGCGCGACCTGCATCCGCGCATCCTGCTGTCGCCACGCGGCACGCAGTCGCTGTCCGACTGGGCGCGCCATCATCCGCCGCAGGCGATGACGCTGATGGTCGGTCCCGAGGGCGGTTTCAGCACTGACGAAGAAGCTGCCGCCATAGAAAACGGCGCACTCTGCCTGTCGATGGGCGAGCGTGTCCTGCGTACCGAGACCGCCGGGCTGGCCGTGCTGGCGGCACTGAATGCGCTGTGGGGTGAATTCTGAGCGTGGGCTGGTTGTCCCGACTGCGGGCCGCGTTTGGCCGCGCACCGGCGCAGATACCGGAATGGCTATGGCGATCAACGCTGCAGCAGCTGCCCTTCCTCGACCGACTGGAGGCCGCCGACACGGCCCGATTGAAATCCCTGTGCGAACAGCTGCTCGACAGGAAGCCTGTATCGGGTGCGAAAGGCTTCGACGTCAGCGACGATATCGCCGTGCTGATCGCAGCGCAGGCCTGCCTGCTGGTGCTGCAACTCGACCTGGCGCTGTATGACGACCTGTCGGCCATCATCGTCTTTCCCGAGGCTTTCGGCGTGCTGCAGCAGCAGGTCGACGAGGCCGGCGTGGTACATGAATGGGAAGAAGAACTGGCCGGCGAAGCGGTCGATCATGGCGGTGCGGTGGTGCTGTCCTGGCATGACGTGGCACAGCAGCAGGAAGCGGGGGCGACGCATAACATCGTGATCCACGAGTTCGCGCACAAGATCGACATGGGCCGCGGCGCCGCCAACGGGTGTCCGCCCTGCCTGCCGGGACGGCACGATCCTGCACTGCTGAACGACTGGCCGCAGGTTTTCAGCGCCGCCTACGAAGATTTCTGCGCGCGAGTCGACCGGATGGAAGCAAGCCTGCCTGCCGATTTTGACCCTGACAGCGACGATGACGCCGACCTGTATGAACAGCTGGCGGACAGCTTGCCGCTGGACCCGTACGCATCGCGCGATCCGGCCGAATTCTTTGCGGTCGCCTCCGAAGCGTTTTTCGTCGCCCCTGAACCGCTGGCCGAAGCCTATCCGCAGGTTTATCAAAAGTTAGCAGCTTACTATCTGCAAAACCCGCTCGAAGGCGGCGGATGCGGCCGATAACGGTGGGGAAACCCACTATAATCGACGGTTTTGAATTGCGGCAGGAAGCAGCCTACCGATGAAGGTCTTTCGCGGACTCCCCAATGCCGAAGCGCGCCGCCCGTGTGCGCTCACGATCGGCAATTTCGATGGCGTGCATCGCGGCCACCGTGCGCTGCTGGCGCGCGTGGCCGACGCAGCGGCGCGCCTCGGACTGGATAGCGCGGTGATGACCTTTGAGCCGCACCCGCGAGAGTACTTCGCGCACCTGTCCGGCGACGAAAGCCGTGCGCCGCTGCGCATCGCCAATCTGCGCGACAAGCTGCAGGCGCTAGAACAATGCGGCGTCAACCGCGTGATCGTCGAGCACTTCAGCGCCAGCTTTGCTTCGCTGTCGCCGGAGCGTTTCATTCAAGACGTGCTGGTCGACGGCCTGCACGTGAAGTGGCTGATCGTCGGCGACGATTTCCGCTTCGGCGCCAAGCGTGCCGGCGATGTGGACATGCTGATTGACGCCGGCCGACGCCATGGTTTCGAGGTTGTCGCCTTGCCGACCGTGATGCACGACGACACGCGCATTTCATCGTCCGCCGTGCGCGCCGCGCTAGCCGATGGCGATTTCGCGCGGGCCCATGACCTGCTTGGCCATCCGTATGCGATCTCGGGCCATGTGCAGCACGGTCGCAAGCTGGGACGCACGATCGGCTTTCCGACGCTGAACCTGCGCGTCGCGCACAAGCGCCCGGCGGCGTCCGGCATCTTTGTCGTGCAGGTGCACGGGCTGGGCGAACGGCCGCGGCCGGCCGTCGCCAGCCTCGGCGTGCGCCCGACCGTCGAAGACAACGGCCGGGTGCTGCTCGAAGTGCATTTGTTCGACTTCAGCGGCGACTGCTACGGCAAGCTGATTCGCGTCGAATTCCTGAAGAAGCTGCGCGACGAAGCGAAATACGACGACCTTGACAGCCTGACGCGCGCGATCGATGCCGATGCTCGCGCCGCCCGCGACTATTTTGCGCAGCAAGACGCTGCGTGACCACCGAATACCCCATAGCCACCGAAGCCCAGCCATGTCCGACAACAGCAAGAAGCCCGACAACAAATACCCGGTCAACATGACCGAGACGCCGTTCCCGATGCGCGGCGACCTGGCCAAGCGCGAACCGCAATGGGTCGCGCAGTGGCAGCAAAAGCAGATCTACCAGCGCATCCGCAAGGCGTCGGCCGGGCGGCCGAAGTTCATCCTGCACGATGGCCCGCCGTACGCGAACGGCGACATTCACATCGGCCACGCGGTGAACAAGATTCTGAAGGACATGATCGTCAAGACACGTCAGTTCGACGGCTTTGACGCGCAATACGTGCCGGGCTGGGACTGCCACGGCATGCCGATCGAGATCCAGATCGAGAAGCAGTTCGGCAAGCACCTGCCGACCGCTGACGTGCTGGCAAAATCGCGCGCCTATGCGGCCGAGCAGGTCGAGCGGCAGAAGAAGGATTTCATCCGGCTGGGCGTGCTCGGCGACTGGGCCAATCCTTACCTGACGATGAATTACGGGAACGAGGCCGACGAAATTCGTGCGCTCGGCAAGATCCTTGACAAGGGCTATGTGTACCGCGGGCTGAAGCCGGTCAACTGGTGCTTCGACTGCGGCTCGGCACTGGCCGAGGCTGAGGTCGAGTATCAGGACAAGCGCGACCCGGCCATCGACGTCGGCTTCCCCTTCGCCGAGCATGACAAGATTGCGCAGGCCTTCGGCCTGGCGTCGCTGCCGACCGACCAGGGCTACGTCGTGATCTGGACCACCACGCCGTGGACCATCCCGTCGAACCAGGCGCTGAACGTGCATCCGGAATTCGACTATGCGCTGGTGCAGACCGAGCGCAACGGCGAGCCGCTGCTGCTGATCCTCGCGAATGATCTGGTCGATGACTGCCTGCAGCGCTACGGTCTCGAAGGCCGCGTGATTGCAACCGCCAAGGGCGAAAGCCTGTCGTTGATCCGCTTCCGTCATCCGCTGGCCGCCGCAGACAAGGGCTACGATCGCCTGTCGCCGGTCTACCTCGGCGACTATGTGACCGCCGACTCCGGCACCGGCATCGTCCACTCCGCCCCGGCCTATGGTCTGGAAGACTATGCGTCGTGCAAGGCGCATGGCCTGAAGGACGACGAGATCCTCAGCCCGGTGATGGGCGACGGCCATTTTGCATCGACGCTGCCGCTGTTCGGCGGCATGACGATCTGGGAAGCATCGAAGCCGATTTGTGCGGCGCTCGAGCAGGCCGGCTCGCTGTTCAAGCTGGTGATGTTCGACCACAGCTACATGCACTGCTGGCGCCACAAGACGCCGATCATCTATCGCGCGACCTCGCAATGGTTCGCCAGCATGGACCGCACGCCGAAGGCCGGTGGCGCGGCGCTGCGCGAGACGGCACTGGCAGCCGTCGAGGCGACTCGCTTCTATCCGTCGTGGGGCAAGGCCCGACTGCACGGCATGATTGCGAACCGTCCGGACTGGACCCTGTCGCGCCAGCGCCAGTGGGGTGTGCCGATGGCCTTCTTCGTGCACAAGGAAACCGGCGAGCTGCACCCGGACACGCCGGCGCTGCTGGAAAAGGTGGCGCAGCGCGTCGAGCAGCACGGCATCGAGGCCTGGCATCAGCTCGACCTGAATGAATTCCTCGGCGCCGATGCCGCTCACTACGAGAAGAACAAGGACACGCTGGACGTCTGGTTCGATTCCGGCGCGACGCACTTCACGGTTCTGCGCGGCTCGCACAAGGACGAACTGCAATTCCCGGCCGACCTGTATCTGGAGGGCTCGGACCAGCACCGCGGCTGGTTCCACTCGTCGCTGCTGACCGCGTCGATGCTGGATGGCTGCGCGCCGTACAAGGCCCTGCTGACGCACGGCTTCGTGGTCGACGGTGAGGGCAAGAAGATGTCGAAGTCGAAGGGCAACGTGGTCGCGCCGCAAAAGGTGTCGGACACGCTCGGCGCCGACATCCTGCGCCTGTGGGTCGCATCGACCGACTACTCGGGCGAGCTGTCGATCTCGGACGAGATCCTGAAGCGCGTGGTCGAGAGCTACCGCCGCATTCGCAATACGCTGCGCTTCCTGCTGGCGAATACGTCGGACTTTGATCCGGCCAACGATGCGGTGGCGATCGGCGAACTGCTCGAGATCGATCGCTATGCCATCGCGCGCATGGCCCAGCTGCAGGACGAGGTGCGCGCGCATTTCAATGAGTATGAATTCCATCCGGTGGTCGCGAAGCTGCAGATGTACTGCTCGGAAGACCTCGGCGGCTTCTACCTCGACATCCTGAAGGATCGTCTGTACACCAGCGGCGTGACCTCTTCCGCGCGCCGTTCGGCACAGACGGCGATCTGGCATATCACCCAATCGCTGCTGCGACTGATGGCGCCGATCCTGTCGTTCACCGTCGAGGAAGCCTGGTCGGTCTTTGCCGACAAGGCGGCTTATGACGCGTCCGGCGAAACCATCTTCACGCAGACTTTCTATGCGCTCCCGGCTATCGCCGACGCCGACGCCTTGCTCGGCAAGTACGCCACACTGCGCGAGATTCGCGCCGGCGTACTCAAGCAGCTGGAAGAAGTGCGCGCCTCCGGCGCGATCGGCTCGTCGCTGCAGGCCGATGTGGAGATCCATGCGGCCGGCGACAGGCTGGCGCTGTTGCAGGCCTTGGGCGACGATCTGAAGTTCGTGCTGATCACGTCGGCCGCCCAGGTCGTGCCGGCAAACAGCGAGGCCGACGAAAAGGTCGTGGTGAACGCATCGAAATACCGCAAGTGCGAGCGTTGCTGGCACTACCGCGCCGATGTCGGCGCCGATGCCGGCCATCCGGCGCTGTGCGGCCGCTGCGTGTCCAACCTGTTCGGTGGCGGCGAAGCGCGCCGCGTGGCCTGAACCTGAAGGCGAACGATGGCAAAGAAAAGTTCAGGCATGGCACTCTGGCTCGGCATTGCGACCATCGCGGTGCTGCTCGACCAGCTGTCGAAGATCACGATGTCACGCCTGCTGGCCTATGGACAGTCCGAAGCCATCACCAGCTATTTCAACCTGGTGATGGTGTACAACCAGGGGGCCGCGTTCAGCTTCCTGTCCAATCAGGGCGGCTGGCAGCGCTGGTTCTTCAGTGCGCTGGCGGCCGGCGTGTCGCTGTTCATCGTCTGGATGCTGAAGAAGAACGCCGGCCAGCGCATGTTCTGCTGGTCGCTGTCGCTGATCCTCGGCGGCGCGGTCGGCAACCTGATCGACCGCATCGCCTATGGCCATGTGATCGATTTCCTCGATGTCCATGTCGGCGGCTGGCACTGGCCGGCCTTCAATGTGGCCGATGGCGCGATCACGATCGGTGCGGCATTATTCGTGCTGGATGAACTGCGGCGCGTCAATCGCTGACGTGCAGATCTGATGAAACTCGCTGGCAAGAAAATCGTTCTGGGCCTGTCCGGCGGCATCGCCTGCTACAAGGCGGCCGAACTGACGCGCGGGCTGGTCAAGGCCGGTGCGCGCGTGCAGGTCGTGATGACCGAAGCCGCCTGCCACTTCATCACGCCGGTGACGATGCAGGCCCTGTCGGGGCGCACGGTACACACTGACCAATGGGATGCGCGCGTCGGCAACAACATGGCGCACATTGACCTGACCCGGGACGCCGACGCAGTCGTGATCGCTCCGTGCTCGGCAGACTTCATGCGCAAGCTCGCGCACGGCGCCGCCGACGACCTGCTGTCGACGCTCTGCGTTGCGCGACCCGCGTCGGTGCCACTGCTGGTTGCGCCGGCGATGAATGTCGAGATGTGGGAGAACCCCGCGACCCGCCGCAACGCGGCACAGCTGCGCGCCGACGGTATCACGCTGCTCGGGCCGGCCGCCGGCGAGCAGGCCTGCGGCGAGACCGGACTGGGCCGGATGATGGAGCCGGCGGAATTGCTCGATGCGCTCGAGGCCTTCTTCCACCCGAAGCTGCTGCAGGGTCGCAGCATGCTGATTACCGCAGGTCCGACCTTCGAGCCCATCGATCCGGTGCGTGGCATCACTAATCTGTCTTCAGGCAAGATGGGCTATGCGCTTGCGCGCGCAGCGCAAGCAGCCGGTGCCGAGGTCACGCTGGTGTCGGGTCCGACGGCACTGACGCCACCGGCAGGCGTACGCCTGCTGCCCGTGACGACGGCGCGCGAGATGCATGGCACAGTGATGGCGAACATCGCTGGCCAGCAGATTTTCGTCGCAGTCGCCGCAGTCGCCGACTGGCGCATCGCGGAAGCCAGCGAACAGAAAATCAAGAAACAAGACGGCGGACTGCCAACGCTGACCTTCACTGAAAATCCCGACATTCTTGCGGCCGTCGCTGCGCTGCCGACGCCGCCGTACTGCGTAGGCTTTGCCGCCGAGTCGGAAAACCTGCTGCAGCACGGCGCAGCGAAACGCTTGCGCAAGCGCATTCCTCTGCTGGTCGGCAACATCGGCCATCACACTTTCGGCAAGGACGACAACGAACTGATACTGTTCGACGTCGCCGGCCATTATTCCCTGCCGCGCGCGAGCAAGGACGAGCTGGCCGTTTTGCTGGTCGCCGAAATCGCTAAGCGCCAGACTGCCGCTTCAAACAGCTGACATGAAAAACATCGCCGTAAAGATTCTCGACGAACGACTGCGCGAGCAGATGCCTGCGTATGCAACGCCAGGCAGCGCCGGACTTGATTTGCGCGCCTGCGTCGAGGCGCCAGTCACCATCGAACCCGGCAGCACCCACCTGATTCCGACCGGCCTCGCGATTCACATCGGCGATCCCGGCTATGCGGCAATGATCCTGCCGCGCAGCGGCCTGGGCCACAAGCACGGGATCGTGCTGGGCAATCTGGTCGGCCTGATCGACTCCGATTATCAGGGCCAGCTGATGGTCTCGACCTGGAACCGTGGCAATACCGCGTTCGTGCTGAATCCGATGGAACGTCTGGCGCAACTGGTGATTGTGCCAGTGCTGCAGGTCGGCTTCGAGGTCGTCGAGGAATTCGAGGACAGCGAGCGTGGTGCCGGCGGCTTTGGCAGCACAGGCAAGCACTAGTCCGGACCAGGGTGCGTTCAGATGCTGATCCGCACGCTCCTCCCGAATGCTTCGAGGGCCCTCCTCGCTGCCGCTCTCGCCAGTGCAGCGATGCTGCTGGCCGGGTGCGCGTCGGATGCCGGGCGACCGGCAGGCAGCAATGCCAGCAGACTCCAAGTTGACCAGGCTTTCGACGCACTGATACGCCGGCAGGACCGCGTATATCGCGTGATCACGCCGCTGCTCGTCAGGAACACCGCGTTGTGCAAACCGGTCGCGCGTCCGCTGCTCGGTTTCACCGCGAAGAATCGTTATTCCTATCCGCCAGAACTGCGCGGCGCCGCCGAATCCCGGCTGAATCTGGGCGACGCATTGCAGGTTCTGCAGGTACTGGACGGCAGTGGCGCGATGCGCGCCGGCATACGGCGCGGAGATGTGCTGCAGACGATCGAGGAACAGCCGTTTCCGCAGGGTGTTCAAGCCGAGACGGAGGCTGCGAAGCTGGTGCTGCCACTGATGCGTAGTGCGTCCGACCTCGACATTACCCTGACACGCAAAGGCGCACCGATAGCGCTGAAAGTACCGCTGACGCCGGCCTGCGCATTCGCGATCGAGATCGGCAATGCCCCCCATGTAAATGCCTATAACGACGGACGGCGCATCATGGTAACGGCCGGCATGCTGGATGTTTTGTCTGACGCCGAGCTGGCCACCGTGCTGGCGCGCGAAGTCGCGCACGGCAGCCTGCGCCATGCGCGCACGATGCAACTGACCTCGACGATTGCCGGCGTGATCGATGCACTGCTGCCGGTTCGTCCCGATCTCAGCAGTTTTTCTGGCAGCGCCGGCCTCCGCCCCATGGACGCGCATCTTGATCAGGAGGCCGATCGCGTCGCGCTTTACATGCTGGCCCGCGCCGGGCTTGATCCGTCACTGGCGCCGCGCACGCTCGAGAAATTGTCACTGGCCTATCCGGCCACGGTGACCAGCGCCTATACCGCGAACCACCCTTGGACTGCCGAGCGGGCATCGCTGATGCAGGCAACGCTGACTGAAATTCGCCAAAAGCAGGCCGCCCGCAAACCGTTGCTGCCCTGATCCCGCGGTCGCCTTCCTTGTTGTCTTCCCTGTTGCCTGTGCAGCCGTACTGATTCCTGCCCGCAAATGAAAAACCCCCGCCGCAAGCGGCAGGGGTTTTCGTGACGAGGCTCAGAGAGTCCCTTATTCGACTTCGGCTGCCTCTTGCGGCGGTGCCGCCGGCGGCGGCGGTGTGTCGCCTTCGTTGAACTCGAGCCTGATCTGCTCGCTCTCGTCCAGCTCGACTGCCACACGACCACCGCTGACCAGACGACCGAACAGCAGTTCGTCGGCCAGGGCCTTGCGGATCATGTCCTGGATCAGCCTTGCCATCGGGCGCGCGCCCATCAGCGGATCGAAGCCCTTCTTCGCGAGGAAGCGGCGCAGCGATTCGCTGAAGGTCGCATCGACTTTCTTCTCGTGCAGTTGCTCTTCCAGCTGCATCAGGAACTTGTCGACCACCCGCAGGATGATCTCCTCGTCGAGTGCACGGAAGCTGATGATGGCATCCAGGCGGTTGCGGAACTCCGGCGTGAACATGCGCTTGATGTCGACCATCTCGTCACCGGGCTGCTTAGTCTCGGTAAAGCCGATGGTGCGCTTTTGCAGGCTTTCGGCACCCGCGTTCGTGGTCATGATGATGATCACGTTGCGGAAGTCGGCCTTGCGTCCATTGTTATCGGTCAGTGTGCCGTGATCCATCACCTGCAGCAGGATGTTGAACACATCCGGATGCGCCTTCTCGATCTCGTCCAGCAGCAGCACCGCGTGCGGTTTCTTCGTGATTGCCTCGGTCAGCAGGCCGCCCTGGTCAAAACCAACGTAACCAGGAGGCGCGCCGATCAGGCGGGACACCGCGTGACGCTCCATGTACTCGGACATGTCAAAGCGGATCAGGTCGATGCCGAGAATGAAGGCCAGCTGCTTCGCCACCTCGGTCTTGCCGACGCCGGTCGGGCCGGAGAACAGGAAAGAGCCGATCGGCTTGTCAGTCTTGCCGAGACCGGCGCGTGCCATCTTGATCGCCGATGCCAGCGCTTCGATCGCAGGATCCTGGCCGAACACGACATTCTTCAGGTCGCGATCGATCGTCTGCAGCTTGGTGCGGTCATCCTGATTGACCGACTGCGGCGGGATGCGAGCGATCTTGGAAATGATGTCTTCGATCTCCGACTTGCCAATGGTCTTCTTTTGCTTCGACTTCGGCAGGATGCGCTGTGCAGCTCCCGCTTCGTCGATCACGTCGATGGCCTTGTCCGGCAGGTGGCGGTCATTGATGAAGCGCGCAGACAGCTCTGCCGCCGTGGTCAGCGCCGATGCCGAATATTTCACACCGTGATGTTCTTCGAAGCGCGATTTCAGGCCACGCAGGATCTGCACAGTCTGCTCGACCGTCGGTTCGTTGACATCGATCTTCTGGAAGCGCCGTGACAATGCGTGGTCTTTCTCGAACACGCCGCGGAATTCATTGAAGGTAGTCGCACCGATGCACTTCAGCTGTCCCGATGACAGTGCCGGCTTGAGCAGGTTCGATGCGTCCAGCGTGCCACCGGACGCCGACCCGGCACCGATGATCGTATGGATCTCGTCAATGAACAGAATTCCGTTCGGATTGGCCTTCATCTGCTTAAGCACCGCCTTCAGACGCTGCTCGAAGTCGCCGCGATACTTGGTGCCGGCCAGCAGCGCACCCATGTCGAGCGAATAGACGACCGCATTTTGCAGGATCTCCGGCACATCGCCCTGCACGACCCGCCATGCGAGCCCCTCGGCGATCGCGGTCTTGCCGACACCGGCTTCGCCCACTAGCAGCGGATTGTTCTTGCGGCGACGGCACAAGGTCTGGATCACGCGTTCAACTTCGGCTTCACGCCCGATCAGCGGATCGATCTTGCCTTCTGCCGCCAGCTTGTTCAGGTTGACCGTGAACTGATCCAGCGCGCTTTCTTTCTGCGGCCCTTCGGCTTGCGCTTCCTCGGCTGAATCGGTGGCTTTCTGCGGCTCGGACTGCTGATCCTTGCGGACGCCGTGCGAGATGAAGTTCACCACGTCCAGGCGCGTCACACCCTGCTGGTGCAGGTAGTAGACGGCGTGCGAATCCTTTTCGCCAAAGATCGCCACCAGCACGTTGGCACCGGTGACCTCCTTCTTGCCGTTCGACGCCGACTGCACATGCATGATCGCGCGCTGAATCACGCGCTGGAAACCCAGCGTCGGCTGGGTATCGACCTCGCTGGTGCCGGGCACAGTCGGCGTGTTGTCGGTAATGAAATTCGACAGCGTCTTGCGCAAGTCATCAATATTGACTGCGCATGCACGCAGCACTTCCGCAGCTGAAGGGTTGTCCAGCAAAGCGAGCAGCAAGTGCTCGACGGTGATGAACTCATGCCGGGCCTGTCGTGCTTCGACAAAGGCCATATGCAAGCTGACTTCGAGTTCCTGGGCGATCATGCTTCCTCCATCACGCACTGGAGCGGATGTCCCGCTTTCCTCGCGTGGGTTAATACCAATTCCACCTTAGTGCTGGCGATGTCCTTTGGATAGACACCGCACATTCCTTTGCCGTCCCGATGCACCTTGAGCATGATCTGCGTCGCTGTTTCGCGATCCTTGTTGAAGTATTCCTGAATCACTGCCACGACGAACTCCATCGGCGTGTAATCATCGTTCAGAAGCACCACCTGATACATGGGTGGTGGCTTGATCGCTGCCTTTTGCTCTTTTGGTACGAGAAGCGTGCCATTGTCGCTGTTGGTTGCCATGCTTCTATTCTATCGCCCTCATAGGTTGCGTGACCTGACCTGCGTGCGGTCTCCGCATTCATTTCGATATTACGCGCTTTCGGAAAGCTCCGCAGACCCTCAATCAATCCTGCCTCAGGAACCATCGATCGATTCTGATTCCGACTACCTGAAATAAGGTTTCCTTCAGCGCGGCAGTCTTGACTGTTTGAACCGGCGATTCACTTGACTTTTCCATTTTTTGACAGAACAATGCAAAAAATCAATATGTGTTATTTAGCACTTGTTGGTTTCAGGAGGAGCAATAATGGAGGGGGTCAGCATTCTGCGGGTCTTCTTGCTTTTAGGGCTCGTGTTTTAAGTCAAAATTTGAAAGACGTTTTTATGGCTAAAGGTAAGGTCAAGTGGTTTAACGATGCCAAGGGTTTTGGTTTCATCACGCCGGATGATGGCGGTGAAGACCTGTTTGCGCATTTCTCGGCAATCACCATGTCCGGCTTCAAGACCCTGAAAGAGGGCCAGGAAGTCTCCTTTGACGTGACTCAGGGCCCGAAGGGCAAGCAAGCGTCGAACATCCAGGCAGTCGGCTGAGCGGCAGCAGACTTCCTGCTACTCCTCTCCAGAACCCCCGGCATGCCGGGGGTTTTTTATTGGCCGGTTTATATTCATTGCAATGGACTAAACCGGCAGAAAAAGGTTCAGATAATCCATTTGTTTTCTTCCTGAGAAAACTCTGTCACCAAAGAAAAAGCCGGACCAAAGTCCGGCTTTTTTCCAATGCATTAATAGATTACATATGGGCGATCATGACATCGCCGAAACCCGAGCAGGAAACCTGGGTTGCGCCCTCCATCAGGCGGGCAAAGTCATAAGTGACTTTCTTCGAGGTAATGGATTTTTCCATCGAGCTGATAATCAGGTCAGCGGCTTCCGTCCAGCCCATGTGGCGCAGCATCATTTCAGCCGACAGAATGACCGAACCCGGGTTCACATAGTCTTTGCCTGCGTACTTCGGTGCCGTGCCGTGCGTCGCTTCAAACATCGCGACCGAGTCGGACAGGTTGGCGCCCGGAGCGATACCGATGCCACCCACCTGTGCAGCCAGTGCGTCGGAGATGTAGTCGCCGTTCAGGTTCAGCGTTGCGATGACGCTGTACTCGTTCGGACGCAGCAGGATTTGCTGCAGGAACGCGTCAGCAATCGAATCCTTGACGATGATTTCCTTGCCCGTCTTCGGATTCTTGAAGCTGCACCACGGGCCGCCGTCGATCAGTTGCGCGCCGAATTCTTTCTGCGCGAGCGCATAGCCCCAGTCACGGAAGCCACCTTCGGTGTACTTCATGATGTTGCCTTTGTGAACCAGCGTAACCGACGGCTTGTCGTTGTCGATCGCGTACTGAATCGCCTTGCGCACCAGACGCTCGGTTCCTTCGCGCGACACCGGCTTGATGCCGATACCCGACGTCTGCGGGAAACGAATCTTCTTGACGCCCATTTCGTTGATCAGGAAGTCGATCAGCTTCTTCGCGCCGTCGCTGCCTTCCTGCCACTCGATGCCGGCGTAGATGTCTTCCGAGTTCTCGCGGAAAATCACCATGTCGGTCTTTTCCGGCTCGCGCAGCGGCGTCGGAACGCCCTTGAAGTAACGCACCGGGCGCAGGCAGACGTACAGATCGAGTTCCTGACGCAGCGCAACGTTCAGCGAGCGGATGCCACCGCCGACCGGTGTCGTCAGCGGACCTTTGATCGACACGACATAATCCTTCAGGACTTTCAGCGTCTCTTCCGGCAACCAAACGTCAGGACCGTAGACCTTGGTCGATTTTTCGCCGGCATAGATTTCCATCCAGCTGATCTTGCGCTTGCCGCCATAGGCCTTTGCAACCGCCGCGTCGATCACCTTGATCATGACCGGGCTGATATCCACACCCGTACCGTCACCCTCGATGAACGGAATGATCGGATTGTCCGGCACGTTCAGCGAAAAATCGGGGTTGACCGTGATTTTCTGGCCCTCGGCGGGCACTTTGATATGTTGGTACATCGTAATCTCCGAAGATTGGCGGATG
>JACCDQ010091607.1_pt1 | contig 13777 bp, 8 predicted proteins | sample 7446031 | NCBI WGS metagenome assembly JACCDQ01 (sample SAMN15323442, study PRJNA562643) | freshwater metagenome | isolation source: river surface water | place: USA:Blue River Watershed | collected 2017-08-17 | reverse complement strand
GACGACCACCTTGGCTGACGACATGCACATCGTCCAAGTGCAAATCGATTTTGTTTTGGTCCAGGTCGGTGATGCCCGCGTAACCCACGGCAGCCAAGATGCGGCCCAAATTGGGGTCGCTGGCAAAAAATGCGGTTTTAACCAGCGGCGAATGTGCAATGGCATATGCCACTTTCAGGCATTCTTCCGTGGTCTGCCCACCCTCGACCCGCACCGCGATGAACTTGGTGGCCCCTTCGCCGTCGCGCACAATGGCGTGCGCCAAGGTCTGAGCCACCTCGGCCATGGCGGTTTGCAGGGCTTGCCCATCGGGGCTGGCCCAGTCGGTAACAGGGGCATGACCGGCCTGCTGGGTGGCCACCACCACAAAGGAATCGTTGGTCGAGGTGTCGCCATCCACCGTGACCCGGTTGAAGGACACATCGGCCAGGGCCTTGGCCAACTGCGGCAACAAACCGGGAGCAATATTGGCATCGGTGGCCACAAAACCCAGCATGGTGGCCATGTTGGGGCGTATCATGCCCGCGCCTTTGGCAATGCCCGTGACCGTGACGGTTTTGCCACCGATCTGCACCTGCCGGCTGGCGGCCTTGGCCACGGTGTCGGTGGTCATGATGCCCTCTGCTGCCTTGAGCCAGTGGTTGGGCTGCGCATCGGCCAAGGCCGCAGGCAGCCCGTTGATGACGCGGTCCACCGGCAGCGGTTCCATGATAACGCCGGTCGAAAAAGGCAGAATCTGCTCGGGTGACACGCTGAGTTGCCGGGCCAAGGCAATGCAGGTGGCGCGCGCGTTCACCATGCCGGGCTCACCTGTGCCGGCGTTGGCATTGCCGGTGTTGATGACCATGGCCCGCACACCGTGCCCCGCGGCCAAATGCTCGCGGCAAATTTGCACCGGGGCCGCGCAGTAGCGGTTTTGCGTGAACACGCCACCCACAGCACTGCCTTCGTCCAGCAAAAACACTGTAAGGTCTTTGCGGTTGGCCTTGCGCACGCCGGCTTCAGTGACGCCAATACGCACCCCCGGTACGGGCAGCAAGCTCGCCGCATTGGGCGCAATCCAGTTCACAGCCATGTTCGACTCCGTTCAATACCTCAGGCAGCGCAGTTTCAGCTCAGTTGGCCGTGGCAGTGCTTGTACTTTTTGCCACTGCCGCAGGGGCAGGGGTCGTTGCGCCCCACACGCGGCACATCGGCAGCGGCAACCCCGTTCAGCAAGCCGCGGTCGGTCGTGGTTTCGGCCTCGCCCGTTTCGGTGGGCGCGGTGTAGGTGACGTTGCTCAGTTGTTCTGCTTGGGCTTCCATTTGCTGCGCCGCAGTGCTCACCTGCTCTGGGCTTTGCACCTTCACGTTCATCAGCAGGCGGGTCACTTCGTTGCGCACCATGTCCAGCAACTGACCGAACAGCAAGAACGCTTCGCGTTTGTATTCCTGTTTGGGCTGCTTTTGGGCGTAACCGCGCAGGTGGATGCCCTGGCGCAGGTAGTCCAAGGCGCTCAGGTGATCGCGCCAATGGCTGTCGATGTTTTGCAACAACACCACCCGTTCAAAGTTGGTGAAACTCTCGCGGCCCACCAAGCCCACCTTGGCTTCGTAAAGCGCGTTGGCGGCTTCCAGCACCTGCGCCAGAATGTCTTCGTCGGTGATCTCGCTGGCATCGGCCAGCTGCTGCACCAACGCCACCGCAATACCCCACTCCTCCGCCAACACCTTTTCCAGGCCGGGCAGGTCCCACTGTTCTTCAACGCTCTCGGCGGGCACATAGGCACGCACCACATCGCTCAGGCAGCCTTCGCGCAAACCTGCAATCTGGGCGCTCATGTCCTGGGCATCAATGATGTCGTTGCGCTGCTGGTAAATCACCTTGCGCTGGTCGTTGGACACGTCGTCGTATTCCAGCAGTTGTTTGCGCACGTCGAAGTTGCGGGCTTCTACCTTGCGCTGCGCGCTCTCAATGCTGCGGGTGACAATGCCGGCCTCGATGGCTTCGCCCTCGGGCATTTTCAGGCGGTCCATGATGGCGCGTACCCGGTCGCCAGCAAAAATCCGCATCAGCGGGTCGTCCAAGCTCAGGTAAAAACGGCTGGAGCCCGGATCGCCCTGGCGCCCCGCCCTGCCCCGCAACTGGTTGTCGATGCGGCGGCTCTCATGGCGTTCGGTGGCAATGATGCGCAAGCCACCCAGTGCTTTCACCTTGTCATGGTCCAGCTGCCACTGTGCGCGGGCAGCTTCTACTTCTTGGGCTTTGCTTGCTTCGTCAATGCCTGGGTCGGACTCGATGGCCAACAGCATTTTCTCGAGGTTGCCGCCCAACACAATATCGGTGCCCCGACCCGCCATGTTGGTGGCAATGGTGATGGCGCCGGGCCGACCGGCCTGAACAATGATGTCTGCCTCGCGGGCGTGCTGCTTGGCGTTGAGCACCTCATGCGGCAACTGGGCCTGCTTGAGCAATTCCGAGATGATTTCCGAATTCTCGATCGACGAAGTGCCCACCAACACAGGCTGGCCGCGCTCGTGGCATTCGCGTATGTCTTCGATCGCGGCCTTGTATTTCTCGGGCGTGGTTTTGTAAACCCGGTCCAGCTCGTCTTTGCGCTGGCTGGGGCGGTTGGGCGGGATCACCACAGTTTCCAGGCCGTAAATTTCCTGAAACTCGTAGGCTTCGGTGTCGGCCGTTCCGGTCATGCCCGACAGTTTGGAATACAAGCGGAAGTAATTTTGGAAAGTGATGGAGGCCAGGGTTTGGTTCTCGGCCTGAATCGCCACCCCTTCCTTGGCTTCCACCGCTTGGTGCAAGCCATCGCTCCAGCGGCGCCCCGTCATCAGGCGGCCGGTGAATTCGTCCACAATGACGATCTCGCCCCCTTGGTTCACGTAGTGCTGGTCGCGGTGGTAAAGGTGGTGGGCCTTCAGGGCCGTCACCACATGGTGCATGAGCGTGATGTTGGCCGGGTCGTACAACGAAGCCCCCTCGGCCAGCAAACCCGCCCGGCTCAGCAGCGCCTCGGCGTTTTCGTGGCCTTGTTCGGTCAGGTGCACTTGGTGGGATTTTTCGTCCACCGTGAAATCGCCGGGCTTGGTGACACCTTCGCCCGTGCGGGGGTCTTCTTCGCCCTCTTGACGCTCCAAACGGGGCACCAGCTGGTTGATGGCCAGGTACATGGCGGTGTGGTCTTCGGCCTGCCCGCTGATGATGAGCGGCGTGCGCGCTTCGTCGATCAGGATCGAGTCCACCTCGTCCACGATCGCGTAGTTCAGGCCCCGCTGCACACGGTCGGCGGCCTCGTACACCATGTTGTCGCGCAGGTAGTCGAACCCGTATTCGTTGTTGGTGCCGTAGGTGATATCAGCCCGGTAAGCGGCCTGCTTGTCTTCGCGGGCCATTTGCGGTAGGTTGATGCCCACGCTCAGGCCCAACCAGTTGTAGAGCTTGGCCATCCACTGGGCGTCGCGCTGCGCCAAATAGTCGTTCACGGTCACAACGTGCACACCCTTGCCCGACAAAGCATTCAGGTACACGGGCAATGTGGCGGTCAGCGTTTTGCCTTCGCCGGTGCGCATTTCGGCCACCTTGCCGTTGTGCAGGGACAAACCGCCCACCAATTGCACGTCAAAGTGCCGCATTTTCATCACGCGCTTGCTGGCTTCGCGCACGGTGGCAAAGGCTTCGGGCAACAAGGCATCGAGGGCTTCGCCGTTGGCCACCCTTTGTTTGAATTCAGCGGTCTTGTTCTGCAGGGCCTCGTCGCTCAGCAACTCAAACTGCGTTTCCAGGCTGTTGATCCGATCGACCGTTTTGCGGTAGGTTTTGAGCAGGCGGTCGTTGCGACTGCCAAAAATTTTGGTCAGAAATTGGATGGCCATAGGAACGGCGCCAACGCAACCCACACGAGGCCATGCATTGGCAAGATAAGAGTTAGGTACCGCTTGGAAATACGCCAAGCCGCCTGCGGCCTTTTGGCCGAATGCCGGCATTTTAGCGGTGGCGTGGAAAGTACAAGAAACATGCGCGCCACCGCCCCATAATCTCCTCATGTTCAGTCTGCAACAAGCCGTCCAAGCATCGCCTGCCTTGGCCCAGGTGGCCGAGCGGGTGCGGCAGTCACAAGCCATGCTCACAGCCATACAACCCATCTTGCCGGCCGGCCTGCGGGCGCATGTAAAAGCCGGCCCGGTGGACGACGAATCCTGGTGCCTCTTGGTCAGCAACCCCGCCGTCGGCACCAAACTCAAACAGCTCGCCCCGGCGCTGCTGGCGGCCTTGCGCACCGCTCGTTTGCCAGCCCCACGTTTGCGCATCAAGGTCCAAGTTCGCTAAATCACAGGGCCGCTATGCACCCCACCGATCCCAAAACGCTGCTGATTCACAACGCGGCCTGCATCGCCACCCAAAACGACCAGGGGAGCGAACTTCGCAATGCTTCCATTTTGGTTCGCGGCAACACCATCGAAGCCGTCGGTCCGGCAAGTGATTTGCCACAAACCGCAGACACCGTCATCGATGCGCAACAGCATTTGGTCATTCCGGGGCTGGTCAACACCCACCACCACATGTACCAAAGCCTGACACGGGCCATTCCCAGCGTGCAGGATGTTGAACTGTTCGGCTGGCTGCGCGGTTTGTACCCCATTTGGGCGGGCCTGACGCCCGAAATGGTGTTCGTGAGCACCCAGACCGCCATGGCCGAGCTGCTGCTCAGCGGCTGCACCACCAGCAGCGACCACCTCTACATCTACCCCAACGGCGTGAGGCTGGACGACAGCATTCACGCTGCGCAAGAGATAGGCATGCGTTTTTTGGCCACCCGAGGCAGCATGAGCGTGGGGCAATCCCAAGGTGGGCTGCCCCCTGACGAGGTGGTGGAACGCGAAGACGACATATTGAAAGACACGCAACGCCTGATAGAAACCTTCCACAGGCCCGAGCATGGCGCCATGATCCAGGTGGGCGTGGCACCCTGCTCGCCTTTCAGTGTGAGCCCGGATTTGATGCGCCTCAGCGCTGAGCTGGCCCGCAGCTTCAACGGCCAAGGGGTGCGCCTCCACACCCATTTGGCTGAAAACGACCACGACCTGGCCTATTCAAAAGCAAAGTTCAACCGCACCCCCACGCAATACGCCCAAGATTTGGGGTGGCTGGGCAGCGACGTCTGGCACGCCCACTGCGTGAAGCTGGACGACGAAGGCATCAGCCTGTTTGCGGCCACCCGAACCGGCATAGCCCACTGCCCTTGTAGCAACATGCGCCTGGGATCGGGCATTGCCCCAGTCCGGCGTTTGCTGAATGCAGGCGTCCCTGTGGGTTTGGGTGTGGACGGCAGCGCCAGCAACGACGCAGCCCACATGGTGAACGAAGCACGCCAAGCCCTGTTGTTGGCCCGAGTGGGCCGCGCCCTGCAACCACCCGAAACCCATATTGACCCCGCCACCGGGCAAAGCCGCACCTACTTTGGCTGTGATTTGGGGCCCGCTGAAATGACCGCACGAGACGCCCTGCGCCTTGCCACACGCGGCGGAGCCCAGGTGCTGGGTCGCCCAGACATTGGCCAGATTGCACCCGGCATGTGCGCCGACTTGGCACTGTTCCGGCTCGACACATTGGCCATGGCGGGTGGCGCGGTACACGACCCCGTGGGCAGCTTGTTGTTGTGCGCCAGCCCGCCCGCCGAACACACCATCGTCAATGGCCGGGTGGTGGTCCAAAGCGGCCAATTGACCACGGTCAACCTTCCCCAACTGTTGCGCCGGCACAATTTGTTGGCCACCCAACTTGCTCAACAAACCCGAATATAAATTATGATTTGCATTAGATAAGAGAATATTTAATGCATATTTTTCATTTATTTTTTATATTTTGGCTGAGCGTACTTTCGCAAACCCTGCACGCCCAGTCCGTGCAAAACACGGCCAAGAAGCTCACAGTGGGGGTGGTGCCGCAGTTCAGCGCGTCCGAAATCGCCCGCAACTGGTTGCCTTTTCTGACGGAGCTGAGCGCAGCCTCCGACACGGTTCTGGAGCTGAAGGCTTTTCCGTCCATCCCACAGTTTGAAAAGGCCTTTTTGGCCGGCGAAACCGACTTGGTGTTCATGAACCCCTACCACGCCGTGATGGCCCACAAGGCGCAGGGTTACGTGCCTTTGGTGCGGGGCTCGCAAATGCTGCAGGGCATTTTGGTGGTCAACCGTGCCAGCAAAATCAACAAAATCCAGCAGCTGGCAAACGAATCGGTTGCCTTCCCGTCGCCCAATGCCTTCGGCGCCTCGCTCTACATGCGGGCCTTGCTTCAAACAGAGGGTGTGCCTATAGCGCCGGTTTACGTCAGCACCCACAGCAACGCTTACCGACAAGTTGCCACAGGGCAAGTGGTCGCAGCCGGTGGCATACGCAGCACGTTCGAGCGCGAGTCGCCTGAGCTGCGCAACCAGTTGCGGGTGATGTTTGAAACACCCCCTGCCGCCGCCCACCCGCTGGCGGCCCACCCACGCGTCAAAGCCCCAACGCAACAAGCGCTCGCGCAAGCCATCATTCATATGCAACAGACGGAAGTGGGTCAAGCCCTGCTCAAAGGAGTGGGGTTGGCACAACCGGTGGCGGCCCAATACAAGCAAGACTACGCACCTTTGGAACGCTACGGGCTTGAGCGGTTTGTGGTGCTGGAAAGCAACCAACCTTGAAAACCAGCATATCCTTGTCGCAAAAATGGCGCACCTTGAGCTTGCAAGTGCAAATCTTTTTGCCTGTTTGCACCGTTCTGGCGGTGGGGCTGATCTTCTCTTATGGGTACACAGAAAACCGCATTCAAAAAGCGGCAGCCGTAACCGCCCACCGCTGGTCAACCGCTCTGGTGCATGCAGCCGGCGCGGCCAGTGCCAATGCCCTGCTGCTGAACGACTTGGCTTCCTTGGAAGAGGTGCTGTTGGCCACGGTAAAACTGCCCGGTGTGCTGCAAATTGAGGTGCTGGATGCCCACCACCAAACGCTTGTGCGTTTAGCGCGCAAAACGGCCGAGAGCAGCGACATTCGCGTGCTCTACCGCCCTGGAGACAGCCCAATTCCACCCCAGCCCGCCATGGGGTTGAAGCCGTTGCCTTGGGGCGACCAACAAGCTTGGCTGAGCTGGGAACCCATAGGCCAAGGGGTTGCCCTGGGTTACATCGGGTTGGTGTTTCAACACGAGACCCACCAGGCGGAATTGCACGAAATACAGCTGGAGCAGTGGTGGTTGCATGTAAGCGTCGGCCTGTTGACCCTGCTGACCGCGTTCTACCTGCTGCGAGGAACACTGCGGCCCTTGAGACGCCTGACGCAGCACGCCCGCAATTTGCAACAAGTCACCGGAAAACCGCTGGAACACAACAGCAACAGCCGGGAAGTAAGTGACTTGACCGATGCCGTGAACACATTGCACTCGCGGCTGCGCAGCAAAATCCAGCAGTTGGCCTTCAGCGAAGCCAACTGGATAGCGGCGATCGAAGGCATGCCCGATGGTGTGCTGGTGCTTGCCCCCAACGGCCAGGTCCAAATGATGAATGCCGCCGCTCGAGAAATTTTGGAAGTCGAAATTGGCACCTACCAAAACCAGGACGTGCGTTTGTGGTTGCCGCAGTTTTCTGCCGAATGGACGGACGCGCTTACACCCACCACCCAATTCCAGGCGTCGCAAGAAGTCCAAACCGTGCAGACCCTGGCCATGCGAGGGCGCTCCCACACTTTTTTGGCCGAGGTCTCGCTTTCCTTCGTGAACGAGGCCGGGTTGTCTCAATACATCTGCCTGCTGCGCGATGTGACGGAACGCCATCGAATCCAACAAAAACTGGCGGAGCGCACGGCCCGTTTTCACGCGGTGGTGGATTTGAGCCCCGACGGCATTGCGGTGTTTGACCACCAAGACCAGCTGGTGGTAGCCAACCCTGCCTTGGGCGAGATGCTGGGTTGGGCCCAAGCCATCGACTGGGAGGACCTGTCACTCACGGCGTTCGAACGCTATTTCGCGGGTTTGAGCGAAGACGGGCGGAATTTTCCGCCGATAGCAGGCGGCAACGCATCAACCCACCCAGAGATTTTGGTGCTGCACAAACCCCGCCACAGGGTGTTGGCGCGGAGTTGGCGCCGGCAAAGCGGCAATCAGGCAGAGACGGTACTGTATTTTCGCGACATCACCCATGAAACCGAGGTGGATCGGATGAAAAGCGAATTTCTCAACAGCGCCGCGCACGAGCTGCGCACGCCCTTGGCCAGTGTGTACGGTTTTTCGGAATTGCTGCTGCGCCGCCAAATGTCTGCTGAGAAACAACGCGAACTCATACAAACCATGCACGAGCAAGCGGGCCGGCTCAGCCACATCATCAACGAACTGCTGGACCTGGCCCGCATAGAAGCGCGACGAGGCCAAGACTTCGACATCGTGCCCTGCCAGGTGAGCGACCTGGTGCGCGACACGCTGGCGAGTTTGGTCATGCCCGGCGACACCCGGCAAGTGCAATGCCACTTTGAAAACGAAGCCCTGTTGATGTGGGCAGACCGTGAAAAGACCCGCCAGGTGTTGCTCAATGTGCTCACCAATGCCTACAAATACTCGCCCAACGGCGGTGCGATTGAGCTGCACGCTTGGCTGGACAGTGGCAACCCTCATCAAACCTGGGTATGTGTTCGGGTGACAGACCGAGGCATAGGCATGACGCCCGAGCAAGCCAGTCATTTGTACGAACGCTTTTGGAGAGCGGACACTTCTGGGCACATACCCGGCACCGGCTTGGGGATGAGCCTGGTCAAAGAGGTGATGCAGCTCCAAGGCGGCGAAGTGGAGGTGCACACCGAATGGCAGGTCGGCACACAGGTCACGCTTCGGTGGCCACAAGCCCAAGGTCGCCAGCACTGACCGTGCAAGCGCGCTATTTGAACTGAACAGCAGAGGCACTGCGGGCAAAACCGCCTGAATTAGGCCCCACAATACAGGCCATGAACCGCCTCAGTGTCAAATCTGACGATTTACGCGACGCCACCGCGTTGGTGGTCGACGGAAACCCCACTTCTCGCTCTATTTTGGTGGCGCAATTGCGCGATTTGGGTGTGCGGGCCGTGGCGCAAAGTTCCCGAATTGGCGACGCCAGGCGGCAGTTGGAATTTCGAACTTTCGACGTGGTCGTGTGCGAACAGCACTTCCCCACCGACGCGGGCACCGGCCAAGACCTGCTCGATGACCTTCGCCGGTGCGGGCTTTTGCCTTTTGCCACGGTTTTCATTATGGTCACCGCAGAAGCGTCGTACAGCAAAGTCGCAGAAGCTGCCGAATCGGCCCTGGACTCGTATTTGCTCAAGCCCTACACCGCCAACCGTTTAGAGGAGCGGATTTTCCAGGCCAGGCGGCGCAAATTTGTACTGCAAGACATTTTTTTGGCGATCGAGAACCAGGACTTTCAGCGCGCCTCGCGTTTGTGCTTGGAACGGTTTACCAGCAAAGGTGATTTTTGGCTGTACGCGGCCCGCGTCGGTGCAGAACTGCTGCTGCGAACCGAACAATTCAAAGAGGCCCAGACGCTTTACGAAGCAGTGATCGATGCCAAAACCCTGCCTTGGGCCCGACTGGGCGTGGCCCGGGTGCAGCTGGAAGCCGGACAAACCCAAAAAGCGGCCACCACGCTGGAGAGCTTGATCAGCTCGGAACCGGGTTACGCCGACGCCTACGACGTGATGGGACGCGCCCAAATCGAGCTGGGCAATTTCGATGCTGCCCTGCAATCCTGCAAAATGGCCACCGACACAACGCCCGCCTCGATCAGCCGTTTGCAGCGGCACGGGATGCTGGCCCACTACTGCGGCGACACCAAACTGGCCGAGGAGATGCTTTCGCGCACCGTGCGCCTGGGCCTTGACTCGAAAATGTTTGACCCCCAGTCTCTGGTGCTGCTGGGCTATATGCGCTTGAACGCAGGTGACCGCAAAGCCTTGCAACGTTGCGTGGACGACATACAAAACATTCTTGAACGCAACGACGCCACGGTGCGTTTGCAGCGGTTGAACCAAGTGCTGCAAATCATGTTGTTGATCCAAGACCATCAAACCGCCCGAGTGCTCGAAGGCGTGCGGGGCATGATGGCCACGTCGCACCTGGAAGGTTTTGATTTTGAAGCGGCTTGCAACCTCTTGATGCTGTTGGGCTTGTTGGCACAACGCGCTATTCAACTTGACGAGGTTGAAGATCACATCCAGCTGCTCGGTTTGCGTTTTTGCACCTCCAAGGCCCTGACCGAGCTGCTGGCCAAGGCCGTGGTGATGTTTCCGCCCTACGCCGAAAAACTGCTGGACATACACGGCACGGTCCTGAGCATCATTGAAAAAGCAATGCGCCAGAGCTTGGCAGGCAATCCCAAGGCGGCCACCGTTGAATTGCTAGAAGCCGGCACCAACACCCGAAACGCCAAAATCATCGAATCGGCATGGGGGGTGCTCAAACGCTATGAAACCCGCATAGAGGGCGCAGCGGAGTTATCGGCGGACATTCAGGGGCTGCGTTCCCGCTACAACACCATTGCGTCCAAACCCGTGATAGGCGACAAAAACCTGCGCCAGTCCGGGGGGGTCAGCCTCCGGGTGATGGACGCCAAATCAGCTGAAACCACCCCCGCGTGATCCGCAAAGTCGGGGTCACTGCACCGGCGCACCAGCCTGGAACCAACGGGCCAGCACCGCTCGCTCTGCGTCTGTGATGGCGGTGGCGTTGTTCAAAGGCATCACCTTGGTCACAACCACTTGTTGGTACACCATTTGTGCGTGCTGCGCCAGTGCCGCCGGCGAATCCAAACGAACGCCTTTGGACTGCAATGCTTCACCATGACAGAGCACGCACCGTTGCTCAACAATGGCGCGCACTTCTGCAAAACTCACCGGTGCCGGGGCAGCGGCTGTGGCCACCGGCGCGGGCTTGAGCCACACCACCAGCCCCAACAGCACCACCACACCCATGGCCGCGTACTTCCAGGGGTGGCCGTTGCGGCCCAATTTGTAGCCATGGCGCATCACAAAAAACTGGCGTATGGCCGCCCCAGCGAACATGAACGCAATCAGCACCACCCAGTTGTATTCGTGCGAATACGTGAAACTGTAGTGGTTGCTCAACATGGCAAACAACACCGGCAAGGTGAAGTAGGTGTTGTGCACGCTGCGCTGCTTGCCCCGTTTGCCGTGAATAGGGTCCACCGGTCGCCCTGCCTTCAGGTCGGCCACCACGGTGCGTTGCCCAGGAATGATCCAGAAAAACACGTTGGCACTCATGGCGGTGGCCAGCATGGCCCCCGTTAACAAGAAGGCAGCGCGCCCCGCAAACAGGTGGCAGGCCAGCCAAGCCGCTGCGCACACCAACACCAGTACCGCAGCGCCCACTTTGGCATCGCCATTTTTGCTTTGTCCCCAAGTTCGGCAAATGCCGTCGTACAACAGCCAGAACACCGCCAAAAACGCCAACGCTGAAGTAATGGCCGCGGCTGGTGACCAATCCATCACACGCGGGTCGATCAGGTAAACGCTGGGGCTCCACAAATACGAAGCCAGAAACAAGGCAAAGCCGCTGAGCCAGGTGGAATAACTTTCCCAGTAAAACCAGTGCAAGTGCCCGGGCAGTTTGGGAGGCGACACGTTGAACTTGACCGGGTGGTAAAAGCCCCCGCCGTGCACCGCCCACAGCTCACCGCTCACCCCTTGGCGCTTGAGGTCGTCGTCCTCGGGGGGCGTGAGGCTGCTGTCCAAAAACACGAAATAAAACGACGAGCCGATCCATGCGATCGCCACTATCACGTGCAGCCAACGCAACAACAGGTTGGCCCAATCAAGCAAGTAAGTTTCCATGGCACCTCTGCTTTCCTGCAAGCACGTAACGTGCCTGGAGGTTGTGCATATTGGTTCACCACTGCGGGCGCTGTGAACCCTGTAGGCCGCGCTGTTTTCAATGTATTGCGCCGCTGCGACCACGGAAGTCAAAGTGTATACAATTTTTGCAGTCCAAGACTTAAGGGTAACCACCCATTTTGGTGCTGCCGGTGGTGGTTTGGGTGTTGCTGCACCTGCGCAAAACAGTTGCCATAGTTGCACTTGGTTACACCACAGCGGCCAGAACTGGGCGTAGCATTGGAGCCTGTAACAACTGCCAGCAGGTGATGAATATGCGTTTACTTCACACAGCCGTTTTGAGTGCCCTGGTTGCCTTGGCCGGTGCAACTGGCGCTGTGGCTCAAACCACATCAACCACCCCACCGCCCGTCGAACCCACGGAAGCCGAAATCGGCAACATTGGCAACGAAGAGATTTTGCGCCTGCTGGTATTGGCTCAACTGAAAAAGCAAGGCATTGCCAACCCCACCGAAGCAGACATAGCCGCAGCCACCGCAACACTGACAGCCCAGCGCACCAGTGGCATGGGTTGGGGCGCGATGGCCAATGCCATGGGCTTGCGGCTGGGTGAGGTCATCAGTTCAGCCAAGCGTTCTAACCCAGAGAAACCGCAGTCTGCCGCTGCGCCCAACAAACCCACTGCAACCGCATCCAACGGCAACGGCAACGGCAACGGCAACGGTAATAGCAACAGCAGCGGCAGTCGCGGCAGCTCGGGCAGTCGAAGCAAATAAGCGGTCCATTCGCCGTCTGCTTGCTCGCCACAGTGTTTGCAAGCAAATGCAGGTGCTGCTCGTGGTCCAATGCACCTCATGCGCGCTCTCGATCATGCCGAAACCCCCGTGCTCCGCGACATTGTGTTGGTGGGAGGCGGGCACAGCCACGTTGGTGTTTTAAAAAGTTTTGGCATGCGGCCCATGCCCGGTGTGCGGCTCACTGTCATTTGCAACACCACCCACACACCTTACTCCGGCATGCTGCCCGGTTATGTGGCCGGGCATTACGACCACGACCAGGTGCACATAGATTTGAGGCGCCTTGCCGCCTTTGCGGGTGCGCGCCTGTACCGGGACGAAGTTGTGGGCTTGGACCGCACCGGACGCAAAGTGTTGTGCCGCAACCGCCCACCCGTGCCCTACGACCTGCTGTCGATCAACATTGGCTCCACCCCTCTGTTGCAAGGCGTGCCCGGCGCTGCAGAGCACGCCACCGCGGTCAAGCCCATTGCCCGCTTTGATGAGAGGTGGCTGGCACTGTTGAAGCGGGTGCAAAGCCACCCTGGCAAAACCACTGTGGCGGTGGTCGGGGCAGGCGCTGGCGGTGTGGAACTGCTGCTTGCCATGCAATACCGCCTGCAATCTGAGCTGCGCCAACAAGGCCGCAACCCCGACGACTTGAGTTTTCACCTGTTCAGCGGCAGCGCACAACTGCTGCCCACACACAACCCAGGCGTGCAAAAGCGGTTTGCCAAAGTGCTGGCCCAAAGGCAGGTTCAAGTTCACCTGAACACGGCCGTCACGCAAGTCTTGCCCGGTCGTTTGCAAACCGTTACCGGGCGCGTGTTTGAGGCCGATGAAATTGTGTGGGCGACCCGCGCAGGCGGGGCAGCTTGGCTTCAGCAAACCGGTTTGGCACTGGACGACGCCGGTTTCATTTGTGTAAACAATCAACTGCAAACCCTGACCGACCCCGGCATTTTTGCCGCCGGTGACACGGCCAGCCTGGTGAACCACCCGCTTGAAAAAGCCGGTGTGTTTGCCGTGCGGCAGGGCGTGCCACTGGCCGAAAACTTGAGGCGCAGTGTTTTGGGTCAACCGCTAACAGCTTACCGACCACAGCGCCACTGGCTGGCGTTGATCAGCACGGGCGATCGCTACGCTGTGGCCTCTCG
>JACCDQ011764302.1_pt1 | contig 13779 bp, 13 predicted proteins | sample 7446031 | NCBI WGS metagenome assembly JACCDQ01 (sample SAMN15323442, study PRJNA562643) | freshwater metagenome | isolation source: river surface water | place: USA:Blue River Watershed | collected 2017-08-17 | reverse complement strand
GGTTTGCTCGTGCAGGCCGGCCTGGGCAAAGCGGACCATTGGCAGGTGTACTTGCCTGCCGTGGTGTTGTCATTTGTGGTCATGGGTGGCGCCCTGTTCCGTCTGGAACGCCGGGGTTACTTGCGGGCCGTGTTTCTGTTGGCGATCGGTTTGCTGGTGTTGGTGCAACTGGCATTTGGTTTGTGCGCTGCTTTCCATGGGTCGGTGGGTGTGTTGGGTGTCGCGTTGTTTGTGTTTTTTGTGGGGTTCAACACCCTGGAAGCCAGCCAGCCCAGCTTGGTGTCGCGCCTGGCGCCAGCGCATGCCCGCGGGGCGGCCTTGGGTGTGTACAACACCTTGCAGTCGGTGGGATTCTTTGTCGGCGGCGCGGCAGGGGGTTGGTTGGTCGGCCATTGGGGGGCTTTGGGCTTGTTTGCGGTGTGTGCCGTGCTCACGCTGCTTTGGTTGGCCGTTGCTTGGCCGATGCGGGTGCCTGCCTCCCGGTGACAACTCCACCAAATGCTGCACAATGCGGGATTGGTTTCACCACACTGTATAGAGAGGAACTTCCCGCACCATGGCATCTGTAAACAAAGTCATTTTGGTGGGCAATTGCGGCCGCGATCCCGAAATCCGCTACCTGCCTTCCGGGCAGGCTGTTGCCAACGTGAGTGTGGCCACCAGCAGCCGCCGCAAAGACCGCAACAGCGGCGAAACCGTGGAAGACACCCAGTGGCATCGCGTTACTTTTTACGACCGTTTGGCTGAAATTGCCGGCGAGTACGTCAAAAAGGGTCGCCCGATTTATGTGGAAGGCCGTTTGAAATACGGCAAATACACCGACCAGTCGGGGGTGGAGCGCAACACCGTGGATATTGTGGCCACCGAGTTGCAGTTGCTGGGCGGTCGCGAAGGCATGGGCGGCCCTGGCATGGACGAGGGGGGCGAGCCTGCGCCGCGTGCTTACGCACCGCGTCCGGCGGCACCGGCGCCGCGAGCGGCTGCTCCAGCGCCCCGTCCCGCACCGGCACCCGCGCCGTCAGCCAGCGGGTTTGACGACATGGATGATGACATTCCGTTCTGAACCTCACCGGTCCTGTTGAGTCGATCTGCGACCCGCTCTTTTGCACGAAGAGCGGGTTTTTTGTTGCGCACGCGCATGGGTAGTTGACTTGCTATCCGGCAAGCTCTTGTGCTTTGTCTGGTTTGAAGTTGTGTGTATTTGTATCAATGTGGCCCAGGTCGTGGATACAATGAAACGACAATTGGGCAACCCCTTGGACAAAGAGCATGCTGTACACCGAATCCAAAGAAAAAAGCGCTGAGCTGTTGCGTGCGGCGCTGGGCCTGATGAACCAGAACAGCGCAGCGTTCAATCCAGTGACTTATACCGTTTGGTACGAGTACGCCGCCGGTATCAACGTCCGTTTGGTGCAGGCCATCGAACACCTGCGGCAAACCGAACCCAAGCTGGGTGACGAAGCCATCCAACGCCTGTATCAGCAACACATTGCTGGCGTCGATTCGGCCACGATGGAACGCATCAGCCAGGATTTCCAGCAGGTGATGCAAGGCATGGCCAAAAGCGCGGATGACACCGGTCAGCACGCCGGTGCATTCGGTGCGCAATTGAAGGACTTGACCGATGCCTTGCAGGCCCAGCCCAGCCCCCAGTTGCAAACCGCTTTGCAACAGGCCTTGCAGCACACCCAGGTGATGCAGGATTCGGCCGCCCAACTGCAAGCCCAGGTGTCTGCCAGCCGCCAGGAAATCGACAAACTTCGGGCTGACTTGGACCGTGCCCGCGAAGAGGCGTTTGTGGACAACCTGACCCGTGTGTTGAATCGCAAGGGACTGGATCACCAGCTCGACAAGTTGCTCAAGCAACCGGTGGTCGAAGGTGAAACCCATGGCCTGGTGATGCTGGATATCGACCATTTCAAGCGCATCAACGACAGCCACGGCCATCTGATGGGTGACCGCGTGTTGACCGCTTTGGGTGAGGTGCTCAACGCCACTGTCACCAACCCGGCCCACACCGTGGCACGTTACGGTGGCGAAGAGTTTGCGATTTTGTTGCCACAGGCGTCACTGAAAGAAGCCGCCGAAGTGGCCGAGCGTGTGCGGCAGCGCACCAAAGCGATGCGCTTGCGCAACCGCACCACCAACGAGGTGGTGCTGACCGTGACTGTGTCGGCCGGGGTGGCGCAATTGTCGGCTGGCGAAACCGCCCAGGACTGGATCGCCCGTGCGGATGCCGCGTTGTACCGTTCCAAACAAGAAGGCCGGGACAGGGTCAGCCTGGCGGCTTGAGTCCGGCAGAGGCAACTCGCTTGACCGGTCGTTTTTGGCGGTGCGGTGTCGGTACCGCGGGCAAAGGCCGTTCGGTGGCGGTGGCGCGGTCGATCACCCCGCCACCCAGGCACACATCGCCGTTGTAAAGCACGGCGCTTTGACCGGGCGTGACCGCCCATTGGGCCGTTTCAAATTGCAATTCGAACCCGCTGGCGTTGGCCTGGACCAGGCTGCACTCCGCGTCGGCCTGGCGGTAGCGGGTTTTGGCGCCACACGGTGCCAATTCGGGGGGGGTGCCGGCCACCCAGCTGGCGTCCAAAGCCAGCAGTTGTGGCGACAGCAACCAGGGGTGATCGTGCCCCTGGACCACCCACAAGGTGTTGGTCGCCAAGTCCTTGCGGGCGACAAACCACGGGGCATGTTCGCCGCCGCCTTTGGATGCGGTGTGGGTTTTCAAACCACCTATGCCCAGGCCCTGGCGCTGACCCAGGGTGTAAAAACTCAGCCCCACGTGCTGGCCGATTTCACGACCCCGATCGTCGCGAATCGCCCCCGGCTCCTTTTGAATATAGCGGTTCAAAAAGTCACGGAAGGGCCGCTCACCGATGAAGCAAATGCCGGTGGAGTCCTTTTTTCGGGCATTGGGCAGACCGATTTCCGCAGCAATCCGGCGCACTTCGGTTTTGGGCAGTTCACCCACCGGGAACAGGGTTTTGCTCAACTGGGCCTGGTTCAGGCGGTGTAAAAAATAACTCTGGTCTTTCAAGGGGTCCAGGCCCTTGAGCAGTTCGTGTTTGCCGGAGGTCTCATTCAGGCGAACGCGGGCGTAATGGCCGGTCGCAATTTTGTCAGCGCCCAAGGCAAAGGCGTGGTCCAGAAATGCCTTGAACTTGATTTCGGCGTTGCAAAGAATGTCCGGGTTGGGGGTTCGCCCCGCTTGGTACTCGCGCAGAAATTCGGCAAACACGCGGTCTTTGTATTCGCTGGCAAAGTTCACGTGTTCGATGTCAATGCCCACCACATCGGCCACGCTGGCGGCGTCCAACCAGTCCTGACGGCTGGAGCAGTATTCGCTGTCATCGTCGTCTTCCCAGTTTTTCATGAAGATGCCGATGACTTCGTAGCCCTGTTGCTTGAGCAGGTGAGCGCTGACGGCGGAATCCACACCGCCACTGAGGCCCACCACCACACGTTGTTTGTTTGCCATGGGGCGATTATCCCAGCGCTTGCAGCACAATGGTGGGGCACCTTAAAGTCACCCCCATGCCACGACTTCACTTCGACCTGCCTGAGCGTTTTCGTTTCAGCACCGATATTCAGATCTACATCAGTCACGTCAATTACGGAGGGCACCTGGACAACGCCCAACTGTTGACCTTGGTGTCCGAGGCACGCATGCGTTTCTTCAAGGCTTTGGGCTACCACGAGGGCAATGTCGACGGGTGCGCCATCGTGGTGGGAGACATCGGTGCGCGGTACCAGTCAGAGGGTTTTCATGGAGAGGTGATGCGCGTCGAGATGGAGCCTGGCGATTTCAACAAGTATGGTTTTGATCTGGCGTTTCGCATGCGTGAACAGACCAGCGGCCGGGACGTGGCGTGCGGCAAAGTGGGCATCGTGTTCGTGCATCCCGGCGTCAAAAAGGTGGCGTTGGTACCGCCAGCGTTTTTGCGCCGTGTCCATTCCAGTTCGGCGTGATCGCCCCCGCGGCCTTACCAAGGCATGGCGTCAAACGGGTGGTCGATGGCGGCTTCGCGTGAGGCCCGTTTTGACAGTTTGCGCTGCTCGTTCAACCACGGCTTGAGGGTGGCAACCTCGCTGGTCACAGCCACATCGTCCAGCACGCCACGCACTTCGGCTTCCCATGTCAACACCTCGGCTTGCAGGCATTGGCGCAGAAATGTGGCTTGCAGTGGCGCGCCCCAAGGCAGCTCCAGGGTCGCTGTCCAGCGCTGTTGGGCCATTTGGCGGTTGCGCTCCAGTTCGGCCGCCTGTTGTTTGAGCAGCAAGGTCAGTTGCGCAAGCCGCTCCTGCGAAACGCGCTCCAGGTGGTCGGGGTCCACCAGTTCGGCTTGCAGTTGCAGGCGCAACAGGGCCACCAAGTCCTTGCGTTCGTAGGAGGCATTGGCTTCGCTCATCAAAGTGTTTTTGCGCAGCCGCTCTTGCGGGTCGGGCTCGCGGTCTGGGTGCAGGGCGCTAGCGAGTTGTCGGTAAATCTGGCGCAGGCTGGTGTCAGCGTCTTTCAACGCTTGTTCGGCCCGCTGTTGTTGAGCGGTGGGTGCGCGTTGGGCCTTTTTGGCTTTCCGTGTAGCGGCGCGCGCTTCTCGCTGGGCGGCTTCTTCTGCTGCGCGGGCCCGCAGTTGCTCCATGGCGGCTTGTAGCATCGCCTGCGGGTCGTCCTGGTGGGCTTCAAGGTCCAGGTCCATCTCTCCACCACCAAAGTGCCCCATCAGCTGCCCCAGGCCTTCGCGCAGGGTGTCGGCCTCTTCCTGGCGCTTTTGTGCCAGCGTTTGTGGGCTGTAGCGGTCGTGCAGAGCTTCCATGCCTGGCACGCCTTGCTCCAGCAGTTCGATGGCCAGGCCGCACACCACGTCCCGCAAGGTGTTGCGCTGGGTCTTGCTCAACGGGGTGGATGGCTCATCCAGGTAGGTCGAGAGTTGCTCGGTCAACCGCTGCAATGCGGCCGCGTGCTGCGTGCGCAAAGGTGAGACCGACTGTGCCCATGCGGTCTGGTGTGCCAAGCAGGTGCGCTCCAGTTCATCGTGCTGCTTTTGCAGATTTTCGATGCGTCGCAGTGCACGGTTGAACGCCTGTGCAGCGGGCGACAACCCCTTTGATGCGGCCGCTTGGACTTGCAAGGCAGCGACCGGCGTCGAGCCGTCACCGGGTGTGTCGCCGTCAAACAAGGCGGTTTGTTGGGGTTTGCGGCGGGTGGCCATGTTCAGCCGCGCACTTCGCCCTCACCCAACACCACGTATTTCAGCGATGTCAGGCCCTCAACGCCCACGGGTCCGCGGGCATGGAATTTGTCGGTGCTGATGCCTATTTCGGCACCCAGCCCGTACTCAAACCCGTCGGCAAACCGGGTGCTGGCGTTGACCATCACACTGCTGGAATCGACCTCGCGCAAAAAGCGCTGGGCATGCACGTGGTCGGTGGTCAAAATCGACTCGGTGTGGTGGCTGGAATAGCGATTGATGTGGGCAATGGCCTCGTCCACACCGGCCACCACCTTCACGCTGATCACGGGGCCCAGGTATTCTTCAAACCAGTCCTGCTCGGTGGCGTCTTTCAGCTGGACGCCCGGCACCCCCCCCAACAGGGTTTTGGATTCCAGGCAGCAGCGCATTTCCACGCCCTTCTGGGCGAAGATGGCGCCGATTCTGGGCAAAAAGTCAGCGGCCACGCCACGCGCCACCAGCAGGCTTTCGGTTGCATTGCAGGGGCTGTATTTCTGGGTTTTGGCGTTGTCTGTTACCTTCACCGCCATGTCCAGGTCGCACGGGTCGTCCACGTAGGTGTGGCAGTTGCCGTCCAGGTGTTTGATCACGGGCACCTTGGCCTCCCGGCTGATGCGTTCGATCAAACCCTTGCCGCCGCGCGGGATGATCACGTCCACATAAGCGGGCATGGCAATCAACTGGCCCACGGCCTCGCGATCGGTGGTGGGCACCAGTTGTACCGCGTCGGCGGGCAGGTCGGCCTGCAGCAGGGCCTGCCGCACCAGTGCCGCCAATGCGCGGTTGCTGTCGACGGCCTCCGAACCCCCGCGCAAAATGCAGGCGTTGCCACTTTTGATGCTCAGGCTGGCCGCTTCGATGGTCACGTTCGGGCGGCTCTCGAAAATCATGCCAAACACGCCAATGGGCACGCGCATTTGCCCCACACGTATGCCTGTGGGCTGCTGCTTCATGCCCGTGATTTCGCCGATGATGTCGGGCATGGCGGCCAGCTGTTCGCAACCTTCAGCACAGGTTTCAATGACCTTGGGGCTGAGCTTCAAGCGGTCCACCATGGGTTCAGCCAACCCGGCTGCACGGGCCCGGTCCAGGTCTTTGGCATTTTCCACTTGCAGTGCGGCCACGTTGGACCGCAGCAAAGCGGCTAACCCTTTGAGGGCCGCTACTTTGCGGGCTGCACCGGCCTTGGCCATCAGGGCCGAGGCGGCCTTGGCCTGCTGGCCCAGGGTGTTCATCAATTCGGTGGTGGATAGGGCGTTCATGCTGGCTATTTTCTCACTTTGGGCCGGGGGCCGCCGGGCGAGCGAGCGCGAACGCTCAAGGGGCTGTCAGCAGGGCGGAGGTTTCGACGCCAAGTGCCTGGGCCAACTTGTCCAAGTTGTCCAAAGAAATGTTTCGGGCCTGGCGTTCCACGTGGGCCACAAAGGTGCGGTGCAAGCCCGCTTCCAAAGCCAGGGTCTCTTGTGACCAGCCACGTTCTCTGCGCAGCCTGATCAGGTTCAGCGCCAGCTTTTGGCGCGAATGGTGACGAAGTGCTTCTTTTTGATCGCAATTCATCGGGTCTTGCATGGCTCGGCAGTTTCAACATCTGCTCTGCTTGCGTCACCCGCTTTTAAGTCACATAACGTCCAGATGATGGAGAATTCGTCAAATAAATCCTCATATTTGTCAAAACCAAATAACAGCAGGGGTGGATATGGGCCTGTGTGCTATGGCGTACGTGAGCATTGCGTTGGACGGGCCGGTGTCTTGGACGGGCCGTGATTCGTGGCTGGCTGAGGTGCGGGCCTTCAACGCAAGTTGCGATGTGACCAGTGTGTTGTTGCACGATGGCGTGTATTTTTTTCAGTACCTGGAAGGCCCGGCAGCGGGGGTTGCAGATGTATACGAACGCATTTGCCGTTCGGCCCGCCACCACGGGATCATTCAGCTCTTCAACCAACCGATTGGGCGACGCTACTTTCCTACTTGGGCGATGGGCTTTGCGCGACTCGCGGAAGCGGAGCTGAAGGTGGTTGCAGAGGCAGAATCGGCGCATCATTTGCATCAAATGTGTGCGGTCCGTGGCCCCAACCCTGCGGTGAAGCACTTGCTCGGGTTCTGGCACAAGGCCAATGCCGAGGTGGGGTCGATATCATCAGGTCCTCTGGCGCAGCAGTGATTTGGCTGTGCGTTTCGTGCACTGGCACGCTTTCCGCTGTTGAAGATGGATATGCAGGTGACCGTTTCCAATCTATCGTGCCTGTGGGGTACCCGCCGAAGTTGGTTCTTCCCGCTGGCCTGGGTGGGGCTGGTCGCACTGGTGGCCTGCAGTCCCGCACTGAACTGGCGCGAGGTGCGCGCCGATGGCGCACCCGTTCAGGTGTTGTTGCCCTGCAAACCCGAGCGAGCCATCCGCGCCGTGCCGTTGCTGGGGCTGGATGCGCCCCCTCTGGATTTGCACATGCTCAGTTGCGAAGCCGGTACTGCCACGTATGCGGTGGCGGCTGCCCGCTTGCCCGATGACAGCCCGCCCACTGCCGACCGGGCTGTGCGGGCGTGGCGAATGGCGGCCTGGGCCAGTTTGAAACAGGCGCCCGCCGCCGGTGGGGAAGTGCCATCGGGCTGGGCGCAGGTGCCCGTGGTGTCTGATCCGGGGGCAGCTTTGCAGCGCATTCAGCACTGGCAAGGCCCCGGTCTGGCGCACAACGGCCAAGCCCTTCAAGCACGTGTGTTGTGGCTTCGGCAAGGCCCCTGGCTGTTGCAGGCCGCAGCATACGAGCCCGGTGTCGCGGCGGGGCACGACGATGCCTGGACCACATTGACCGACAGTTTGCGCATACAACCCTGACGCCGCGCGTCATAATGCCATCGCATGAACGGCATCCTAGTCATTGCCCACGCTCCGCTGGCCAGCGCTTTGCGCGCTGCGGTGTTGCATGTGTTTCCCGATGCGGCGCCGCTGCTGGTGGCGCTGGACGTGCAGCCCAACCAGCCGCCCGAAGAGACCCTGGCGCAGGCCCGCATCCTCAACGCCCAGTTGGGCACACCACACACCTTGGTCCTGACCGATATTTTTGGTGCGACCCCTTGCAATGTGTGTTCCAAGTTGCAAGATGGTGTCAACACCCGTTTGGTGGCCGGTGTGAACCTGCCGATGTTGTTGCGTGCTGTGTCTTACCGGCACGAATCGTTGGACGCTTTGGTGTCGCGCGCTGTGTTGGGCGGCACCCAGGGCGTCATTTCAGTGGCGGCCACCGCGCCGCAAAACCAGGCCCGCAGAAGCACCCATGATCAAGACCACCGCGACCATCAGCAATAAGCTCGGCCTGCATGCCCGGGCATCGGCCAAGCTCACCAAACTGGCGGGCAGCTTTCCGTGCGAGGTGTGGCTGAGCCGCAATGGACGGCGCATCAACGCCAAAAGCATCATGGGTGTGATGATGTTGGCCGCAGGGTTGGGCTCGGAGGTGGAAATCGAAACCAACGGCACCGACGAACAGGTCGCCATGGATGCCTTGCTGGCGTTGATCAACGACAAATTCGGAGAGGGTGAATGACGTTTTCTGTCCATGGTCAGGCGGTCTCGCGTGGCATCGCCATTGGGCGGGCCGTGCTGGTGGCGTCCAGCCGCATGGACGTGGCGCACTACTTCATCACCGAAGACCAGGTGCGCAGCGAAATCGATCGGTTGCGTTTGGCCCGCAACGCCGTGGTGGAAGAGATTGGCCGGGTGCAGCAGGGCTTGCAGGGGTTGCCCGGCAAAGATGCGCACCACGAACTGACCGCTTTGCTGGACGTGCACCTGATGCTGTTGCAGGACGAGCAGCTGCAAAGTGGCGTCAAACAATGGATCACCGAACGCCACTACAACGCCGAATGGGCCCTGACATCCCAGCTGGAAGTGATTGCGCGCCAATTCGATGAAATGGAAGACCCCTACCTGCGCGAACGCAAGGCCGATTTGGAGCAGGTGGTGGAGCGGGTGTTGCGCCAAATGCGGGGTGTGGCATCACCCGTGGCCGCGCCGTTGCCCAGCCAGGCGGGTGGGCTGCGGGTGGACTGGGAAGAGGCCGAAGCGCCCGAGTCGCAGCTGGTGTTGATTGCGCACGACCTGTCACCGGCCGACATGCTGCAGTTCAAACAAAGCGTGTTTGCCGGTTTCGTCACCGACGTGGGTGGCAAAACCAGCCACACCGCCATCGTGGCGCGCAGCATGGACATCCCCGCCGTGGTGGGGGCGCGCACAGCCAGCCAGCTGATCCAGCAAGACGACTGGGTGATCATCGACGGCGATGCGGGTGTGCTCATCGTCAACCCATCGCCGGTGTTGTTGACCGAGTACAGCTACAAGCAACGCCAGGGTGAAGTGGAGCGCGAACGCCTGTGGCGCATCAAGAACACGCCGGCGGTCACGCTGGACGGCGAGCGCGTCGAATTGCTGGCCAATATAGAACAGCCCGAAGACGCCACGCCCGCTTTGGCCGTGGGCGCGGTCGGCGTGGGCTTGTTCCGCACCGAATTCTTGTTCATGGGGCGCAACGGTCAATTGCCCGACGAAGAAGAACAGTACCACGCTTATCGTCGGGCTGTTGAGGGCATGCACGGTTTGCCCGTCACCATCCGCACCGTGGATGTGGGGGCGGACAAGCCCCTGGACCACACCCGGCGGGACGACCACCTCAACCCCGCGCTGGGGTTGCGCGCCATCCGCTGGAGTTTGTCCGAACCCGCCATGTTCCTGACCCAGCTGCGTGCTGCGTTGCGAGCGGCGGGGCACGGCAAGGTCAACCTGCTGATTCCCATGGTGGCGCATTTGGGCGAAATCCGCCAGGTGATGCAGCTGCTGGCGCAGGCCCGGCAGCAGCTTGACGACCGCGCCGCCGTGCACGGCCCTGTGCGTTTGGGCGCCATGATCGAAGTGCCTGCATCGGCCATGACCGTGCCCATGTTTTTGAAATACTTCGATTTTTTGTCGATTGGCACCAATGACCTGATCCAGTACACCCTGGCCATCGACCGGGTGGACGAAGCCGTTTCGCACCTGTACGACCCCCTGCACCCTGCGGTGTTGAAGTTGGTGGCCAACACCATCGCCGAATGCCGTGCCCAGGGCAAGGGTGTCAGTGTGTGTGGCGAGATGGCCGGCGACCCCGCGCTGACCCGCTTGTTGCTGGGCCTGGGGTTGCGCAGTTTTTCCATGCACCCCTCGCAAATTCTGCAAGTCAAACAGCAAATTTTGCGGGCCGATACACGCAAGCTGCGGGCTTGGGCGCAAGCGGTGGTCAACAGCGACGAACCGGCGCTGGCCATGGCCGATTGATGGAGATCAAAGGTTCCTGCACCGGTGCCCTCAAGCCCCCACAATTTGTTACACTGAACTTTCACTTTGGGCAAATTGGCGCAAAGTGCAGCGGAGTCCCCCCATGTCTGTTTCCCCAGAGTCGCCTTCTCGCACCGGTGATCCGGCGGCTGTGCCAGATGAACTGTTGTCCTGCCTGTTGATCTTGGCACGCAGCCACGGTGAAACCATCACCCGTGAAGGCGCCATGGCGGGTTTGCCGTCGGAAAACGGGCGTCTTACCCCTGCCTTGTTTGAACGCGCTGCACACCGCGCAGGCTTGAGCAGCAAGGTGCTGGCCACCCCACTGGACGGCATCAAAGCAGAGCTGTTGCCAGCCATCTTGCTGTTGGAGGGCAACCGCGCCTGCGTGCTGTTGGGCCAGGGGCAAGGGGCCGACGCGTTGCGCGTGGTTTACCCGGAACTGGGCGATGCACCGTTGGATGTTGCCCGTCAAAAGCTGGAGTCCGATTACATCGGGCGCGCCATTTATGCCCGGCCGAGGGTGCGTTTTGATGCGCGCAGCCCAGTGGTCAATACCACCCGCAGTGGGCACTGGTTTTGGGGTGTGATCGCCGAAAACGGTGGGTTGTACCGCGACGTGCTGCTGGCCGCTTTCGTGGCCAATCTGTTTGCTGTGGCCATGCCCATGTTCACCATGAACGTGTACGACCGCGTGGTGCCCAACCAGGCGTTTGACACCTTGTGGGCGTTGTCGCTGGGCTTGTTGTTGGTGCTGCTGGGCGACTTGGTGTTGCGCACCCTGCGCGGCCGTTTTGTCGATTTGGCCAGCAGCCGGGCCGATGTCAAGCTCTCTGCCTACATCATGGAGCGGGTGCTGGGCACGCGCATGGAACAGCGTCCGCCGTCGGCGGGTTCGTTTGCGTCCAACCTGCGCGCGTTTGAGTCGGTGCGCGACTTCATCGGTTCGGCCACCGTGGTGGCGTTCATCGATTTGCCTTTCACTGTGGTGTTCTTTGTGGTCATCGCCTGGATCGCACCGTTGATGCTGGTGCCGCTGGTGGTGGGGGCGTTGCTGTTGCTGCTGTACGCCCTGGCGGTGCAGGGGCGCATGCACGAACTGGCCGAAACCACCTACCGCGCCGGTGCGCAACGCAACGCCACCCTGATTGAAGGGTTGGTGGGTTTTGAAACCATCAAGGCGATGGGGGCCGAATCCCCCATCCAGCGCAAATGGGAAAAAAGCGCGGCCTTGCTGGCACGGGTGGGGGCGCAACTTCGTTTGCTGTCGTCCAGCGCCACCAACGGGTCGGCGTTTGTGCAGCAAACCATCAACATGGTGCTGGTCATCGTGGGGGTGTACCTGATCGGTGAACGCGAACTCACCATGGGCGGCCTGATCGCCTGCACCATGCTGGCCTCGCGCGCCATGGCCCCGGTGGCACAGGTGGCGGGTTTGCTGGTGCAGTACCACACCGCGTCCACTGCGCTCACATCGCTCAATGAAATGATGAAACGCGAGGTCGAACGGCCCGACGATGCCAACTTCGTGGTGCGCGGCAGCATTCAGGGGGCCATCGAATTCAAGGACGTGAGTTTTTCTTACCCAGGTCAGCAGCAAACCTCGTTGCGCAACGTCAGTTTCAAAATCAAACCCGGTGAAAAGGTGGCCATTCTGGGGCGCATAGGCTCGGGCAAAACCACCCTTGAAAAACTCATTCTGGGCCTGTACCGGCCCACCGGTGGCGCGGTGCTGGTCGACGGCATCGACATGCGCCAGCTGGACCCAGCCGAACTGCGGCGCAACATCGGTTATGTGCAGCAGGACGTGATGCTGTTTTACGGTTCTTTGCGAGAAAACATCACGTTGGGCGCGCCACTGGCCGATGACGAAGCGGTACTGAAAGCCGCGCGCATCGCGGGTATTTTGGATTTGGTCAACAACCACCCGCAAGGCTTTGACATGTTGGTGGGCGAGCGTGGCGAATCGCTTTCGGGCGGGCAGCGCCAGGGCGTGGCCATCGCCCGCGCGGTCATCAACGATCCGCCCATTCTGTTGCTTGACGAGCCCACCGCCTCGATGGACCACTCCAGCGAAGAGGACATCAAAAAGCGCCTGGCCGAATTTGCCCCGGGCAAAACCGTGGTGTTGATCAGCCACCGCACCTCGCTGCTCGATCTGGTGGACCGCATCATCGTCATGGACGCTGGCCGCATTGTGGCCGATGGGCCCAAGGAACAAGTGGTTCAGGCTTTGCGCCAGGGCCGCATTGTAAAGGCTGCATGATGGCCGAGTTGAACGAAAAAGATTTCGAACGCATTGGCCGTGCTGTCAATGCCGTGGGCAAAAAGGGCAACCCCTTCTTTGGCCGCATTGTTAACCGCATGACCCCCCCCACCCAGAACGAACAACTCGATTGGGCAGGCGACGCCGATTGGGCGCAGCTGCAGCAAGAGCCCTTGCGCGCCCGGTTCTTGATCCGTTTTGCCGCCGTGGTTGTGCTGTTGTTGCTGGTGTGGGCGGCGTTTGCCGAGGTCGATGAAGTCACCCGTGGCGAAGCCAAAGTGGTGCCCACCAGTCAGGTGCAAATCATCCAGAGCGTGGACGGCGGCGTGGTGGACGAAATCATGGTGCGCGAAGGCCAAGTGGTGGACGCGGGCCAGCTGTTGTTGCGTGTGGACCCCACGCGTTTTGCCTCCAACCTCGGCGAAAGCCGGGTCAGCCAGCTGGCGTTGCGGGCCAAGGCCGAGCGTTTGCAGGCGCTCACCCAAGGGCGCGCGTTCAACCCCTCGGCTGATTTGATGAAAGACGCTGCGGCCATCGTGGCGCAAGAGCGCAGTTTGTACGAGTCGCGCCGCGCTGAAATCAGTGCGCAAATCTCCATTTCTCAGAACCAGCTGATGCAGCGGCAGCAAGAACTCAATGAGGTGCGTGCCCGCAAAGAGCAGGCCGAGCGTGGGCTGGAGTTGACCACCCGCGAACTCAATGCCACCCGCCCCATGGTGTCTACAGGCGCCGTTTCCGAGGTGGAAGTGCTGCGCCTGGAGCAGCAGGTGGCCCGTCTGCGCGGGGATCGCGACCAGAGCACGGCACAAATCTCCCGTGTACAGGCGGCCATTTCTGAAGCACAACGCCGCATCGAGGAAGTGCAACTGACGGCCCGCAACCAAATGAGTGCCGAACTGTCGGACACCATGAGCAAGCTCGCCGCCTTGTCAGAGGGCGGCCGCGCTTTGGAAGACAAAGTGTTCAAGGCCGACATC
>JACCDQ012007736.1_pt1 | contig 13781 bp, 15 predicted proteins | sample 7446031 | NCBI WGS metagenome assembly JACCDQ01 (sample SAMN15323442, study PRJNA562643) | freshwater metagenome | isolation source: river surface water | place: USA:Blue River Watershed | collected 2017-08-17 | reverse complement strand
TTGCGGCCGGCACGCGCGGCGCTGGTCGGCGTGCTGGCCTTGTCGACGGCGACGGCCGTTGCACACACCGGCCTGATTGCCTTCATCGGCCTGATGGCGCCGCATCTGGTCAGAGCCCGGGTCAAGACTCTGCATGGCTGGCTGCTGGTATTGTCCAGCCTCACCGGCGGCGTGTTGCTGCTGGCGGCAGACCTCGGTGCGCGCAGCCTGGTCGCGCCCGGCGAGATACCGCTGGGCCTGCTGACAGCCCTGCTCGGCGGCGGCTATTTGCTGTGGCTGATGCACAGGCAGGGCGTATGAACGTGAAGAGCGCCAGCGATCAGACGGCCTTGCAGGCCATCGGCCTGTCAAACGAGCTCGGCGACGGCGCGCTGCGCCGCACGGTCTTGCGCGATATCGATTTGAGCGTGCGCGCCGGACGATGGACTTGCATCGTCGGCCCCAACGGCGCCGGCAAATCCACGCTGCTGCAGGCGCTGGCCGGGCTGTTACCCGTGCGCGGCCAGGTCTGTCTGTTCGGCCGCGCGCTGTCGGCATGGGGCCAGCGCGAGCGCGCGCGTGCGCTCGCCTGGCTGGCGCAAAGCAGCGCCGCCGATAGTGGCGCGCACGGCTTGCTGAGCTATGACGTCGCGCTGCTCGGCCGGCTGCCGCATCGCGGCTGGCTGGCGCCGCCCACCGCTGCCGACCATGCGGCCACCGAGCACGCATTGCGGCGCACTGGCGCGTGGGCATGGCGCGATCGCCCGCTCGGCTTGCTGTCCGGCGGCGAGCGTCAGCGTGTGCTGCTGGCCCGGCTGTTGGCCGTCGATGCGACGGTGATGCTGATGGACGAGCCGCTCGCGCATCTCGATCCGCCTCATCAGGGGCAGTGGATCGCGCTGGTGCGCGAACTCGTTGCGCAGGGCCGCACGGTGGTGAGCGTGTTGCATGAGGTGCCGGTGGCATTGATGGCCGACGACCTCGTCGTGCTGCAGGCCGGGCAGTTGCGCTATGCCGGCGCCTGCGACGATTCGGATGCGCATCGTGCGCTAAATGATGTGTTCGACGATTGTCTCGATATCGTCCGCATCGGCGAACGGTGGGTCGCGCTGCCGCGCGGCCTGCACGGTACAGGAGCGATTGCATGAACGCGAAGTGTGTGATGGTGCTGGGCACCACCAGCGGTGCCGGCAAGAGCTGGCTGACGACCGCGCTGTGCCGCCGCTATGCGCGGTCAGGCCTGACCGTGGCGCCGTTCAAGGCGCAGAACATGAGCAACAATGCGCGCGTGGTCGCGCAGCCGGACGGGCAAATGGGCGAGATCGGCTCGGCCCAGTATTTTCAGGCGCTGGCCGCCGGCGCGGTGCCGGACGTGCGCATGAATCCGTTGTTGCTCAAGCCCGAGGCCGATACGCGCAGCCAGGTGGTGCTGATGGGGCAGGTTGATCATGCGCTCGGCGCGCTGCCCTGGCGCGAGCGCAGCGAGCCTGTCTGGCCGGCGATCGCCGGCGCGCTGGACGCGCTGCGGGCGGAGAATGATGTGGTCGTGATCGAAGGCGCGGGTTCGCCGGCCGAGATCAATCTGCACGCCAGCGATATCGTCAACATGCGCGTGGCCCTGCATGCACAGGCGCGCTGCCTGCTGGTGACCGACATCGACCGTGGCGGCGCGTTCGCGCATTTGTACGGCACCTGGGCCTTGCTGCCGCCGCACGAGCGCGCGCTGCTGCGCGGCTTCGTGCTGAACAAATTCCGGGGCGACGCTGGCCTGCTCGCACCCGCGCCGCAGATGCTTGAGCAGATGACCGGCATTCCTACCGTGGCCACGCTGCCGATGATCTGGGGACACGGGCTTCCGGAGGAAGATGGCGTGTTTGATGAGCGCAGCGCTGCCGGCGAGGGGGTCCACACGACGATTGCCGTGATCGCCTATCCGCGCATCAGCAACCTCGACGAATTCCAGCCGCTGAAAAACGTCCGTGGCGTGCGCCTGGTCTGGGCGCGCACGCCGGCCGACTGCGCCAGCGCCGACTGGATCATCCTGCCCGGCTCGAAGGCCACGGCCGCCGACCTCGGCTGGCTGTGTGCGCAAGGGCTGGACGGTGCGATCCGCCAGCATGCTCAGCGCGGCCGGCCGGTGCTGGGCATTTGCGGCGGCTTGCAGATGCTGGGCGAGTCGCTGCATGATCCGCACGGCGTCGACGGTTCGGCGCGCGGGCTTGGCCTCTTGCCCCTGCACACCGCCTTCGCTCGTAAGAAGACGGTCCGGCGCAGCGCGGCCGTGCTGGGCGATTGCACGGGCGGTTGGCGGGCGCTGTCGGGACAGCGGATCGACGGCTATGAAATCCATCACGGACATACGCAGATCGATCCCGCTGCCGATCGTCATCGCGCACGCACGCTCGTGCACGGCCTGGCGTGGCAGAACGGCGCCGGCAACGTGCTGGGAATGTATCTGCACGGGCTGTTCGAAACGGCGTCTGTGCTGACTGCGCTGTTCGGCGCGCAGGCGCGCACGCTCGACACGGTATTCGACGGGCTGGCCGACCATATCGATGCCCATTTCGCGCCCGGCGCACTTGATGCGCTACTGGCGTGATGCCGTCATCACGCTGCTTCCACCGACAAGTGACAGAGAACTGTGAATGAACTTCCCGATACCCGCTTTACCTGACCTGCACGATGCCGCGTTGTCGCAGCGGCTGCAGCAGCGGCTGGACAACAAGACCAAGCCGCTCGGCGCGCTCGGACAGATCGAGCGGCTGGCCCATCGTCTGGGCTGCGTGCTGGGCACCGAGCGGCCGCAACTGATCGCGCCTCAGCTGGTGGTGTTCGCCGCCGACCACGGCCTGGCCCGCCGTGGCGTGTCGGCCTATCCGAGCGATGTCACCTGGCAGATGGTGGAAAATTTTCTCAGCGGCGGCGCGGCGGTCAGCGTGCTGGCGCGTCAGCATGGCATTGGTCTGACCGTGGTCGACTGCGGCGTCGCCCATGTGTTTGCGCCGCGCGAGCAGCTGCTGGACAGAAAAATTGCGGCCGGCACGCAAGACGCGTCCGAACGCCCGGCGATGTCGGCCTCGCAGTGCGCGGCTGCGCTGCAGAATGGCATGGCCCTGGTGTCGGGCTTGCCCGGCAATGCGCTGCTGCTGGGTGAAATGGGCATTGGCAATACCTCGGCGGCCGCACTGCTGATGAGCAGCATCACCGGCCATGACATTGCCGACTGCACCGGTGCCGGTACCGGGCTGGATGCGGCTGCCATCGAGCGCAAATCGGCATTGCTGCGGCAAGTGCTGCAGCGGCATGCGCAGGCAACCGATCCGCTGGCCGCACTGGCTGCATTCGGCGGTTTCGAGATCGCGACGATGGTGGGCTCCGTGTGGCAGGCGGCTGCCGAGCGGCGCCTGATTCTGGTCGATGGCTTCATCGCCAGCGCCGCTGTGCTGGTGGCGGCGGCCGTGCAGCCGGCGGTGCTGCAGCGCTGCGTGTTTGCGCATCGCTCCGGCGAGCGCGGCCACGTGTTGATGCTCGAGCACCTGCAGGCAGAACCTTTGCTGGACCTCGGCCTGCGGCTGGGTGAAGGCTCGGGCGCTGCGCTGGCCTGGCCGTTGCTGGTGTCGGCCTGTGCGCTGCTGAACGAGATGGCCAGCTTCGAGTCGGCAGGTGTATCGCGGCAGGGTGCAGAGCGATGAGCGCCGCTGCGTCGCTGTTGCACCGCCCGCTAGTCTTTGTGCGCCACTATTTGCTGGCCGTGCAGTTCTTTACGCGCGTGCCCGTCACCGGCCGGCTGGCCGACTGGGTCGGCTATTCACCGGCGATGCTGCGCGCCAGTGCCGCGCATTTTCCGGGGGTGGGCTGGCTGGTCGGTGCGCTGACGGCGGCAATGTTCTGGCTGGCGCTGCAGGCGCTGCCGGCATTGCCGTCCAGCCTGTGGGTGGCGGCCCTGGCCAGCACCGCATTCAGCCTGCTGCTGACCGGCGCCTTTCATGAAGACGGCCTGGCGGACACCGCCGATGGTCTGGGCGGTGGCTTCACCCGCGAGCGCGCGCTCGAGATCATGAAGGATTCGCGCATTGGCACCTATGGCGCCGCTGCGCTCGGCATGGCGCTGACGAGCAAGCTCGCGCTCCTGGTGCTGCTGGCCGAATACTCGCCGTCGCTGGCCGTGTGGGCGCTGTTTGCGGCGCATGTGACGTCGCGGCTGATGCCGCTGTTCCTGATCCGTTACTTGCCGCATGTCGGCGATACTTTGGGCGCTACGTCGCCATCGAAATCGAAGCCGCTGGCCGAGACCATCGGCGGGGCCGGCCTGTTCGCGGGCTGCCTGTGGTGGGCGCTGGCGATGGTGCTGGTGATGGTGCTGGTGACGCAGGCCGCGCCGCCTTGTGCATGGGGTGCGGCCGTGGCGGGTGCCGCTATCGGCATGCTGCTGGTCGGCTGGCGTCTGCGCAAGCGCTTGCAGGGCTTCACGGGCGACGGGCTGGGCGCCGCCCAGCAGCTCGCCGAGATCGGCTTTTATCTCGGCCTGGCGCTGTCGCTCGGCGGTGGCGGCCGATGAAGCTGTGGCTGCTGCGGCATGCGCGCGTGCTGCTGCCGGCCGGCGTGTGCTACGGCGTCAGTGATGTCGGCGCCGACCCGCAGGCGACTGCGGCGGCAGCATCGGCATTCGCGCCGCTGCCGGCGAGCGGCAGCGCGGTCTGGTGTTCGCCGCTCACGCGCGCCCGTTCGCTGGCGAGTGCATTGCAAACTGCACGGCCTGATCTGCAGCCACCGGTATGCGATGCGCGTTTGCAGGAAATGGATTTTGGCGACTGGGAGCTGCATGACTGGGCGCAGATTCCTCGCCCGGCGTTGCAGGCCTGGACCGACGATTTTGCGCAGCATCGCTTCGGCGGCAAAGAAAGCACTCAGCGGGTGATCGATCGCGTGGCGGACGCGCTCGACGACCTCGCCGCAAGCGGCGCACCGGAAGCCGTGTGGGTGACCCATGCGGGCGTGATCCGCGCGGTACTGTTCCTGCAGCAAGGTCAACGGCAGATCCGCGATGCGATGCAGTGGCCGCGCGCGGCGCCGCAGACGGGCGAAGCGACGTGGGTGATGCTATAGACCGCTGGAATCAATCAACGACAGGCAGGGGAAGCGCAGGCAGGGCAGGGACGGGCTGAAGTTTAGAGCGCGGGACGGCCGGGGCCGGCCATCCCGAGTGAAGCGATACAGCGCGATCAGCCGAAGTGGCAGACGTAGTCGAGCGTCTCGATCGTTTCGATATCGAAGCTGGAATTGCCCGGCACGTTGAAGCTCTGGCCGCCTTCGTAGGTGGTCCAGTCGCTCTCGCCCTTGAGGCGGATACGGCATTTGCCGGCGTTCAGTTCCATGATTTCCGGCGCGCCGGTGTTGAACACCAGCGACGACGGGAAGATCACGCCGACCGATTTTTTCGTGCCATCAGCGAGGATGACGGTGTGCGACACGCACTTGCCGTCGAAGTACACATTGGCTTTTTTGACGACGGAGACGTTGTCGAATTGATCGCTCATTCTTTTTCCTTGATGGGTAGTCGGTTTAGTTGCCGCGCTTGTTGCGTGCGTTCGCCGCGATGCGCATGCGCAGTGCGTTGAGCTTGATGAAGCCGCCGGCATCGGCCTGGTTATACGCGCCGCCGTCTTCGTCGAAGGTCGCGATGGTCTGGTCGAACAGCGAGTCGGTCTTCGAATCGCGCGACACCACGATCACATTGCCCTTGTAGAGCTTCAGACGCACCCAGCCGTTGACGGTCTGCTGAGTATGGTCGATCAGGGTCTGCAGCGCGACGCGCTCCGGCGCCCACCAGTAGCCGTTATAGATCAGCGATGCGTAGCGCGGCATCAGGTCATCTTTCAGGTGCGCGACTTCGCGGTCGAGCGTGATCGATTCGATCGCACGGTGCGCGCGCAGCATGATAGTGCCGCCCGGGGTTTCATAGCAGCCGCGCGACTTCATGCCGACGTAGCGGTTCTCGACCAGGTCGAGACGGCCGATGCCATGCTTGCCACCGATACGGTTCAGCTCGGTCAGCACAGTGGCCGGGCTCATTCGCTGGCCGTTCAGCGCGACGATGTCGCCCTTTTCGAATTCGACGTCCAGATATTCCGCCGCATCCGGCGCAGCCTCGGGGCTGACGGTCCAGCGCCACATCGATTCCTCGGCCTCGGCGCTCGGATTCTCCAGATGGCGACCTTCATAGCTGATGTGCAGCAGGTTCGCATCCATCGAATACGGTGCGCCGCCGTTCTTGTGCTTCATGTCGATCTCGATGCCGGCGTCTTCTGCATATTTCAGCAGCTTCTCGCGCGACAGCAGGTCCCATTCGCGCCACGGCGCAATGATCTTCACGTTCGGCATCAGCGCATACGCGCCGAGCTCGAATCTCACCTGGTCGTTGCCCTTGCCGGTGGCGCCATGCGAGATCGCATCGGCGCCGGTCTGGCGGGCGATCTCAATCAGGCGCTTGGCGATCAGCGGGCGCGCGATCGACGTGCCCAGCAGGTATTCGCCTTCGTATACGGTATTCGCGCGGAACATCGGGAACACGAAGTCGCGCACGAACTCTTCGCGCACGTCGTCAATAAAAATGTTCTCAGGCTTAATGCCGAACTTGATCGCCTTCGTGCGTGCCGGCTCCAGCTCTTCGCCCTGGCCGAGGTCGGCGGTGAAGGTGACGATCTCGCAGTGATAGTGGTCTTGCAGCCACTTGAGAATGACGGAGGTGTCCAGGCCGCCCGAGTAGGCGAGCACGACTTTGTTGATGTCGCTCATGGTGATGTTTTCCTTGGTTCCGATGTTTAAATCGATCTTCAGATCGATCTTTAAACTTTGCCGAGCACGAGATATTCGAGCAGGGCTTTCTGTACGTGCAGCCGGTTCTCCGCTTCGTCCCAGACGACCGATTGCGGGCCGTCGATCACTTCCGCCGAGACTTCCTCGCCGCGATGGGCGGGCAGGCAGTGCATGAACAGTGCATCTTTGTTGGCACGCCGCATCTTGTCGGCATCGACGATCCAGCCGTCGAAGGCCTTCAGGCGTTCTGCGTTTTCCTGTTCGTAGCCCATGCTGGTCCAGACATCGGTCGTGACGAGGTCGGCGCCTTCGCAGGCATCGGCCGGGTTCCTGAACACGGTGTAGCGGCGGTTGTCTTTCGAGACCAGTGCCGGATCGATGTCATAGCCGGCAGGCGTGGACACGTTGACGTGGAAGCCGAATACCTCGGCCGCCTGCAGCCATGAGTACAGCATGTTGTTGGCGTCACCGATCCAGGCCACGGTCTTGCCCGCGATCGAGCCGCGATGCTCGATGTAGGTGAAGACGTCGGCAAACACCTGGCAGGGGTGATGCTCATTGGTCAGGCCGTTAATCACCGGCACGCGCGAATTGGCGGCGAAGCGCTCGATGATGTCCTGACCGAAGGTGCGGATCATGATGATGTCGCACATGCGGGACATCACTTGTGCGGCGTCTTCGACCGGTTCGCCGCGGCCGAGCTGGCTGTCGCGGGTATTCAGATAGATCGCCGCGCCGCCGAGCTGGTGCATGCCGGCCTCGAAAGACAAGCGGGTGCGGGTCGAGTTTTTCTCGAACACCATCACCAGCGTACGGTCTTCCAGCGGGTGGTACGGCTCGTAGCTCTTGAATTTGCGCTTGATGATCGTGGCGCGCTCGATCAGGTACGCGTATTCAGCCAGGGTCAGGTCAGCAAACTGCAGGTAGTGTTTGATTGCCATAAATGAAATCGGCGGCTAGCCAGCGGCCGCCGCCGAATCTTTTTTAACCTGTTGGATTATAAGGGGTTTTGCTGCTGCCGGACAGTAGGAAGCGGCAGACGTTCCCGAGAGGCTCAGCGCTAGAGCTCGGCCAGCGTGTCGCCCTCCAAGGAAGCGGACTTGGCAACAGAAACCGGAGGGGTATGGGTTCGTTGATTCATCGGCAGCATGGAAGCCCTTTTTGTCTCTTGACCGATCGCGAATCGCCATCGATAGGCGAGGACGCAGGCTGACATTCGCGTCCCACCCTCACAACTGATTTGGATGTGAATTCAGCATTCGCCTAACGGGACTGACGCCTAGCGATAGCCGGGCTTCTGCAGCGACTCATGCCGCAGCTGCAGATACAGTTGATGGCGGTCCGCATCGACCTGTTCATCTTCCACCGCCTGCAGTACCGCGCAGCCGGGCTCGGCCACATGATGGCAGTTGTAGAAGCGGCAGCCGCCCAGATGCGGCCTAAACTCCGGGAACGCGCGTTCCAGCATGCCTTCGGTCAGGTGATACAGCCCGAACTCCTGGAATCCCGGCGAATCGATCACCGACGTATCGTCGTCGATCGTGTAGAGCCGCGTGAACGTGGTGGTGTGCTTGCCGCTGTCGAGGCGCTGCGAGATCTCGCGCACGGCAATGTCGGCATCCGGCACCAGCAGGTTCACCAGCGACGATTTGCCCATGCCGGACTGGCCGATCAGGATCGTCGATTGCCCCTGCAGCAGCGGCCGCAAGGTGTCGATCGCCTGGGCGGGATCGCCTTTCGCACTCACTTCATGCACCGGATAGCCCAGCGCCTCATAACGCGCTACGCGCTCGCGCGCAGCCTCTCGCTGGGTGTTCAGATCGATTTTGTTCAGTATCAGCCGAGCATGGATGCCGGCCGATTCCGCCGCCACCAGCGAGCGTGACACCAGGTCGTCGGAGAAGCTCGGCTCGGTGGCCACGACAATGAATAGCTGACTGACGTTCGCCGCCAGCAGCTTGGACTTGAACTGGTCGGAGCGGTAGAGCAGGGTGGCGCGCGGCTGGATGGCCTCGATCACGCCCTGGTCGGCCGAGGTGGCGCGAAAGCGCACACGGTCGCCGGTGGCGACGTCGCTTTTTTTGCCCCGGGTGACGCATTGCCACAGTTGGCCGTCCGCTTGCGCAAGGTAGTGCCGGCCGTGCGCGGCGACGATCAGGCCTAGCCGTTCTGCCATGAACCTTGCCGGAATGCGTCGTCGATTTTCGCCGCGCAGATAAAGTCGTTTTCCGACAGTCCGCCCTTGCCGCCATTCACCGAGTGCGTGTCGTAACGGACGGTACAGCGGTTATAGCCGACCACCAGCTCAGGATGGTGGTCTTCGCGGTGCGCGACCGCGGCAAGCGCGTTCACGAACGCGATCGTCTGATGATAGTCGGCAAAGCGGAAAGTGCGCACCAGCCGGCCGTTGTCGACGCTCCAGTCGGCCAGCACGGCGAGCGCCTCGTGCAGCTGCGCCTCGGTGGCCGCATCGTCGCGGTGGCGGCAGTCGGATTGCAGCAGCCCGGCCAGTGTCAGCATGGTCAGGCGCCCAGCAGCTTCTGCACGCGCACGCTGGCCGGCGGGTGCGAGTCGTAGAACGCCGAGTGCAGCGGGTCTGGCGTCAGCGTCGATGCATTGTCTTCGTACAGCTTCACCAGCGCAGAGATCAGGTCCTGCGAGTTGCTGTGCGTGGCGGCGAAAGCATCGGCCTCGAATTCGTTCTTGCGCGAGGTGATCGACAGCAGCGGCGAGAACAGGAAGGTGAACACCGGCAGCGCGAACATGAACAGGATCAGCGCCATTGCATCGTTGCCGCCGTCCATCAGTGGCGCCACGCCCAGCCCGGTGAAGAACCACGCCTGGTTCTTCAGCCAGCCCAGCAGCGCCAGGAAGCCGAGCGACAGAATGAACATGACGCCGACACGCTTGATCACATGGTTCAGCTTGAAGTGGCCAAGCTCATGCGCGAGCACGGCCTCGATCTCGTTCGGCGCCAGCCGCGACAGCAGCGTGTCGAAGAACACGATGCGCTTGGCCGCGCCAAAGCCCGAAAAATACGCATTGCCGTGGGCGCTGCGGCGCGAGCCGTCCATCACGAACAGGCCCTTGCTGGCGAAGCCGACGCGCTTCATCAGGCCTTCGATGCGCTGCTTCAGGCTCTCGTCTTCCAGCGGCGTGAACTTGTTGAACAGCGGCGCGATCAGGCTCTGATAAAAGCCCAGCATGAAGATCTGGAAGCCGCACCACAGCAGCCACGCGTACAGCCACCACAGCGTGCCGGCCTTGTCCATCAGCGTCAGCGTCACCCACAGCAGGGGCAAGCCGATCAGCGCGCCAATGAACGAGCTCTTGACCAGATCGGAGAAGAACAGCGACGGCGACATCTTATTGAAACCGAAACGTTCTTCGAGCCGAAACTGTTTGTAATAGTCGAACGGCAGGTCGATCACGCCGGAGATCACGGCGACGGACGCGATCAGCGCGATCTGGTAGCTCATGCCGGCACCGAGGGCGCTGCTGAGCGCCGTTGACAGCCATTGCAGGCCGCCGAGCAGCGTGAAGCCGATCAGCACGACCGCATTCACGACCAGCAGCACGATTTTCAGGCGAGTCTTGGCGATCGTGTAATCGGCGGCTTTCTGGTGCGCGGCCAGCGGGATCTTCGCCGCGAATTGCGCCGGCACCGCATTGCGATGCCGCGCGACATGGCGAATATGGCGTGACGCCAGCCACAGCTTCACCGCCAGCGTGGCCAGCAGGAAGGCAGCGAACAACAGGGAAAAGCTGTGTGAATCCATGGGGTGCGTGTGAGAAAATGCGGGTTTTGCAAACGTCGGGCCACCTGGCCCGCACGCCAACGGATCTGGATTATGTCACAAGCAAATGAAGCCCATCAGGGCGCGCCCGTGCGCCCGAACGAGTTCAACCTGGTCTGGATCGACATGGAAATGACCGGCCTTGACCCTGATAAAGACAGGGTCATCGAAGTTGCCGCCATCGTCACCGACCCCAACCTGAACGTGCTGGCCGAAGGGCCGGTGTTCGCGATCCATCAGCCTGATGAGGTGCTCGATGGCATGGACGCCTGGAACAAGGGCACGCACGGCCGTTCCGGCCTGATCGACCGCGTGAAGGCGTCCACTGTCACTGAGGCGCAGGCATCGGCCGAGATGATCGAATTCCTGAGCAAATACGTGCCGGCGGGTAAATCGCCGATGTGCGGCAATTCCATTTGCCAGGACCGCCGCTTCATGGCGCGCCACATGCCGACGCTGGAAGCCTTCTTCCATTATCGGAACCTCGATGTGTCGACGCTGAAAGAACTGTGCCGCCGCTGGAAGCCGGAGCTGATTGCCGGCTTCAAAAAGCACCAGCTGCATACGGCGCTGGCCGACATCCGCGAGTCGGTCGAAGAGCTGCAGTACTACCGGGAACACTTCATCAAGGCCTAAGCCGCAGCACCGCCGGCCGGCCGGCGGGTTCAGCCGGCTCGCCTGGCTGGCCTGCTTAGCCGGCTTTCTCAGCGCGCCTTCCAGAATCGTTCAATTTGCTGCACCGACGCCTCGACCTCGATGGCCAGTTTGTGGCATTTCATCGGATCGTCGACCAGCGCGACTTCCTCCTCTTCAATCTCTTCCGCACCCAGCAGATAGATTGCGCGCAGTAGTGTCGCCTGCGGCGATTCGCGCAGCGGCTGCCAGGCATTCGCGCGCAGGCTGACGCCCTCGAGAAATCCCCAGCACCAGGCTTCGGCGTCGAGCACTTCCTTGCCTTTCCACTGGTGAACTGAAAACAGTGGCTCGAAATCCTTCGGTGCCACGCTGAAGGTGAGCACGATCTCGTCGTAGGCCTTCAGCAGCAGCTCGCGCATGCGCGCCGCCTGCTGTTCATTGCGGAAATCGGGCACATCTTCCGCGCCCAGGCCCCAGACACGCGGCAGCCATTCGTCGGCCGGCACTGGCTCGGGCCCGATCGCAATCGCTGTCAGGTAGCCGTGCAGCGCATCCATGGGCATGGTTTCGTCGCCGCAGCGGTCGGACATCAGGAAGCGGTCGAGTTCGTCAAACTCTTTTTCGGTCAACAGTGCGTCTGCGGGCATGGCAATCCATCGAATAATGTTTCGTGACAGTGTACCGCCAATGCCGCCAGCCCCCGCTTCGCCCATACAATCGATACAATCGGCGCATGACAAGCCAGCTCGCTCCTTCGTTCTACGAACTTTCTCCCGATACGGTGCTGGACGCGCTCGATGCGGTCGGCCTGCGCGGTGACGGCCGCCTGCTGGCGCTGAACAGTTATGAAAATCGTGTCTATCAGGTCGGGCTGGAAGACGCCGCGCCTGTGGTCGTGAAGTTTTACCGGCCGCAGCGCTGGAGCGATGCGGCGATCCTGGAAGAGCATGCGTTCGTCGCCGAACTGGCGGCGGCCGAGATACCGGTGGTGCCGCCGCTGGCGCTCGATGGCGCGACCCTGCACAGCTATCAGTCCTATCGTTTCGCCGTCTTTCCGCGGCAGGGCGGCCGAGCGCCCGAACTGGATGCGCCGGGCACACTGGAATGGCTGGGAAGGTTCCTTGGTCGCATTCATGCGCAGGGCGCGACCCGTCCGTTTGTCGATCGGCCAACGCTGGACCTGCAGACCTTTGGAGAAGCGCCGCGCGACTGGCTGCTGAAGAATGAGATGGTGCCGCGTGACCTGCGCGAAAGCTGGAGCGCGATCAGCCGTCTGGTGCTCGATGGCGTGCGCCGCTGTTACGACCGCGCGGGCGACGTACGGATGATCCGGCTGCACGGCGACTGCCATGCCGGCAATGTTCTGTGGACCGACGGCGGCCCGCATTTCGTCGACTTCGACGACAGCCGCATGGGGCCGGCGCTGCAGGATCTGTGGATGCTGCTCTCGGGCGAGCGCCATGAGATGAGCGCGCAGCTGGCCGACCTGCTGGCCGGCTATGAAGATTTCTGCGAGTTCGACCAGCGCGAGCTGTACCTGCTGGAGGCCTTGCGCACGCTGCGCCTGCTGCATTACTCGGCGTGGCTGGCGATGCGCTGGGACGACCCGGCCTTCCGGCTGGCCTTTCCGTGGTTCGGCTCGGTGCGTTACTGGCAGGACCGCATCCTTGAGTTGCACGAGCAGGCCGCGCTGCTGGATGAGCCGCCGCTCTGGCCAATTTGACTCAGGTCAATTTTTATACTGGTTCGCTTTGTTAGATTGGCCGGCATCGCCAAACGAGGGGAGACGTTCCATGTTCAAGAAAATCCTGGTGCCGACGGACGGTTCGGCACTGTCTGAGGTGGCGGCCAAGGCAGCATTGGAATTTGCGGCCAGCCAGGGCGCGTCGGTGGTCGGGCTGGCGGTGGCCGAGGCTTACCCGTTCATGCTGATGCCTGAGGCGGGCGCGATGGTCGACCTGTCGACCTATGAAGAGCTGCAGGACAAGTCCGCGCAGCAGGCGATGGAACGCTTGCGCGCAATGGCGGCCTCAGCAGGCGTCAGCTGCGAGGCGCTGTCGACGCGCGGGGTGCATCCTTACGAAGAGATCATCAACACGGCGAAAGCCAAGGGCTGCGACCTGATCTGGATGGGCTCTCATGGTCGCAAGGGGCTCGACAAGCTGCTGCTGGGCAGTGAGACGCAGCGCGTGCTGTCGCACGCTACGGTGCCAGTGATGGTGTACCGCGAAAAATAACGTACCGCACGGCGAGCGCAAGGCATGGCTGCCCTGCGCTCGCGGCACTGCCGGGGCGCGCCGATAATGGGTCATCAATGGGCCATCAGCACCGGCACCGTCATCGATTGCAGCACCGTGCGGGTGACGCCGCCGAGCACCACCTCACGGAAGCGGGTATGGCCGTACGCGCCCATCACGATCAGGTCCGAATCGAAGTCGGCCGCAGTCGACAGCAAGGCCTCACCGATGCCACCGGTCACGGTGCGCTCGACCACATTCACCTCAATACCATGCCTTGCCAGATACAGCGCCAGGTCCGCGCCCGGCTCAGCAC
>JACCDQ011150556.1_pt1 | contig 13782 bp, 16 predicted proteins | sample 7446031 | NCBI WGS metagenome assembly JACCDQ01 (sample SAMN15323442, study PRJNA562643) | freshwater metagenome | isolation source: river surface water | place: USA:Blue River Watershed | collected 2017-08-17 | reverse complement strand
GATCTTGAGTTAATTCTATAACACCATTTAAATATCTATTATTCATTACAACATTATTTCCTATAGAATTAACTTTTCCATTTTCATTAAAAACTAATCCTGAATAAGATTCTTCTTTGTATTTATGTACAATAGGTATTTGTTCACAATAATTGGCAGTTGGAGTAAATTTAAATAAACTAGGTAAATCTAGAAGTTTTTTAGTTTTTCCTTCTATTCCTTGAACAATAAGATCTCTTGTGCTTGGTATTTGTAAATAATTATTTATATAATGTCCAGACATATAATCATATAATTCTATATCATAAATTGATTTTTCTGTTTCAGTTAATGTATGATTTATATTTAAACCTAATTTATTAATAAAATCTTGATCAGACGTAATATAATTATTTAAAGAAGGTTCATTATTAGGTTTAAATAATGTATCTGCTGGTGTTGCTATTCCATAAGCTTCTATATAATTTTTTTCCCATTCGTTTAATCTTTTTCCAACTTCATTTAAAAATAAATTTCCTTGTGAATGTACTACTGCCATTACTCTATGGCCTTGATTTAGACTTTTTCTATAACCATTCAATTGTGTTGTTATATCATATTCTTCAATATTTTTCATAATAGTACAATTTGTTTCACCATTTACAATACTAATTAATAATTGTTCTTTTGCTTCTTGAGATATTTCAGCTAATGTTATTTTTTCTACTAAACTACCTGTTATATTAGTTAAATAACAACCAAGCATTATATCTTTTTGCATTCCAGCTTCAGTAAAATCATAAAAAGCACCAAAAGTATTATTATAAGATATATTAATGTCAAATTGATAATCGTTATTAATATTTTTATTAAAAAATGTATCTCGAAGAGCTAAATTTCTTCCCAATAAAACATTGTTTAATTTATTTGTAACTTTTAATGCTTCTTTAAATGGAGTGTTGATACCATTACCAAAGAATAAGTCAACTTTTAGTTCATTTATATTATTGGCAAATAATAATGAACTAAAAAATAAATATATAAAGAAAATTTTATTCATGTAATAATCCTTCTTTTATTAATTTATCAACACCTTTTTCTTCAACTAACTTCATTAATTGATTACTTTTTCCTTTACATTCATTGTAATTAGAAGTTCCATAATTTGTTTCACAAAATTCTATTGTAGATAAATTTTTTACTTCTCCATTATTATAATATCCATTTATGTGACCTATTGAATCATAATAAGGAGTAGGTTTATTATCATAAGCTTCAGGTTTTAATTCATAATCTTTTAATGTACCTCTTTCACTTACTGTATAATCTGCATATCTTTCTACAAATCTATGTGGTTGTAACATAATTGTATATACTCCTCCACTAAATTTACCTTGTATTTTTGCATAAGCCAATTTTCTTTCGTCTGTATTAAAATTAGCTTTCAAATTATCTCTATCTTCTATATTTTCTTCGTTTGGATTTATAGATCTATTATTTTGATAATACATTTCCAATAAGTAACTTTTTAGTAATAAATCTTTAATATTAGGATATTGATCAGGAGACTCCATAGCTAGAAAATAAGTTCTAGCTTCTTGTAATTTAGCACCTTTCAATCCAGGAGACCATTTAGGATTCATTACAATTTTTCTTTCAATGTCGTCTCTAACTTTATTGTTATTAACGTCAATACCCAGAAGAGTAGAATTATTTAATTTTTGATCAGGTTCAGGTGGAAGCCAATAGTCATATACTTTTGTATATTCAATTCCATTAACTATTTTTGTTGTTTCATTTTTAGGTTTATTTTTTAAATTTCTTTCGTCAATTTCTTTAAAATTGTTTTCTGAATGTGAGGAATAAACAATAAATGAAGTTGACAAATCATTTTTTGTTACATTATCTTGTTCAATATTTTCCTTAGCTGTATTTAAAGAAAAAGCTGTTGTAGCTAAAATAGTAAGTATTGTAGCTGTTGCAATTCCTATGTATATTTTTCTATTCATTTTTCACCTTTTTTATTTGTATTTTAACAAATACAAACTAAAGGTGAGGTTAAGATTAAATAGTATTATTAAAATAACAAAGTTTTTTTAAGGTTTCACTATTTTATAAAAGCTTAATTTATCAACATTATCAATTAAACCTTCTTCAGTTAGAATATATTCTAATGAAGCATGTTTCCAATAATCAGATTTTTTTTCATATATTTTAAAAATACAATTTTTATTTGCTGCAGCTTGTTCTTTTGCTACTTTTTCATAAATACATTCTAAATTTAAATCTGAAACAACAATAACTTGTTTTGTTTGACTAAATATTAACTTAGCGTCAATAAATAATATCTTTCTTAAATATGGTTTTTTATCCATTTAAACACCCCTTTTTAGAACTAATTTCTAGAAAATCCATTACCTTTTCTTTTTTATTTTTTTTAGCTTCTTTAACATTTAATTGTCCATAATTTGTTAAATAATAATTTATATAGCATTCTACTTTTGAAGTATATTCTGTTAATAAAGTATAATTGTTTTCATTATGCATTGGATTAATATCAGAAAGACCAAATCTTAGTGTTTTAAATATAATATGTTGTAATTCATGTAAGTTATGTTTAAATTCTTTTTCTGCTGTATAACACACTTTATGATCTAATTTTCTTATTAAATTATGTTCAACCATTAAATCAAACATAGCTAATAAATCACACATTTCTAATTCAATATGTTTTGGTTCTAAAAACTCTTTAAATATCTCGTTTATCTCTTCAGCAGCTATTATTAAAATATGTTCACATAACTTCATTTTATATCTCCTATTTAATAGTTTGTTGTTTTTCAAACTCATTCATTTTATTTTCTAATTCTACAATATTTTCTTTCATTAATTTCTTATGTTCTTCAACTCTAAAATTCCAATAATCAACTGCTTTATCATAGCTTTCAAAAAATTGTATAAAGCCTTTGTCATAAACATTGTTTTGTAGTAAGCGATAACGATTAGTGAAAAACTCAAATCTATCAGTTGTTACAACACCTTTTTTATTAAATTTTCTTGCAACTATATGAATATCAAATTCTCTATGTAAAGTAAGTATGTCTAAATTTTTAATTTCACTATCTGTTAATTTAATTCCTACGTAAGAAGAAACAAATTCTAATCTTACTTTCACAGGTTGTAATCTTTTTAATGGTTTGTTAAAAGGTTCGTCTTTGTTATATCCAAAATGAGCTGCATATAAATCAATCGTTTTTCTTTTTTTCATTTCAATTAATATATCTCTTAAATCTAGTTTCATTTGTTTTTGTACTCCTCTAGTAAGTTTAATAATTTAATATCTTTTTCTTCAAATTCTGTTTTTCTTTCTAAATCTTTTTTTGTTATGTGAAACTTAAAATTATTTAAATAAGTTAATAATGTTTCTTTTCTTGCTCTTAAATTATCTATTATATATTTTAATTCAGGGTTTCTATCCATAGCGTTCATAAATCCGAAAAAACCATTTATTTTATAATTTTCTAATAAAAATTTATTCTTATTATGTATATAATCTATTACCTTTTCATATTCTTTAATTGACTGAATATTTAATAAGAAATGAATAGTATTATTATATGAAAAATCTATATTTAATTTCTTAAAATCTTTTTCACTTAAAAATATTCTATGATTATTTAAATCATTAGATATTAAAGTATTTATATCAACAATACAAGAGGTCTTCAAAGATATTGCTGTTTTAGAAAACTCACTATCTGGTAATATCAGCATTTCTTTTGAATATATTTTTGATACTATATATCTAAAATAATAAGCTTTTTCGCCATAATATTCAACTTCATATAAATAATCATTAATTTCCATTTTAAAAGTGTCTCCCTATATAAGATTCATAAATAGATTCTAAAACATTATTGAAATCTTCAATTGCTTCATTATCTGTTTCAGTATAATGCATATAAACATTTTTTAAAGTAAACTTAAATCTATAAGATAATGGTAATCCTGATCCACTAACACTTAATACAAAATTTCTAATATCTTCAATAGAGTGTATTCTTGTTAATTTTTCTTGAAAATTAGATTTTAACACTTCTAAAAATTCAAGTTTTGGCATAGCTACTAATAATTTATTTAAATGTTCTTTATCTATAAATTTAAAACCATATTGATTTGTTTCTTTATTCCATAAAATAATACAAAAGTTAAATGTAAAACCTGTTCCTTCATGTGTATATTCTAATACATTATAAGAAAAAGCTTGAGAAAATTTTTTATTTTGTTTATTCTTAAATAAACTTGGTATTTGAATTTCTTTTAAAGGTTTTTTAAAACCAGAAGAATCAGCTTCTTCAATATTCTTTTTTATCTGTTCTAATGCAGCTTCTTCAGAATCAAATTTTTCTAAATTAGTAATAACCAAAGGTGTTTTAACTAGAAAAAAATCTTTGTTTATATATATGTTCATAACTTGTAACCTTGTTTTTATTTTAATTCTATCATGTTTAAAATTAAAATAAGATTATATTACATTCAAATTTTTTAAAATAAGGAAAAAAATATGTTAAATAAAAAAATGGAGTCTCTTGTATTAGAGAGAGAATTAATATCTAGTAAAGAATTTATTAGACTTAAATTCATTTCACTAGCTGTTAGTGAATTGGTGGTGACTGACGCAGCTCAAAATAGACAATCTCATTCATTTGAAGTTGCTAATACGGCTGAAATTATGAACCTTTTGTTATCTGAAAAACTAGGTTTTCAAACAGATTACCTGTATTTATGCAGAGCTATATCATTGTCTCATGACATAGGGCACATGTCTTTTGGACATTTAGCTGAACATGTTATGAATAAAAGATTTTTAGATTTATCTGGAGGTGTTTTTGGTTATGATTCTAATGCAAATAATTATAAAAAATTGCAAAAGATTAAAATCTTAAACAATATCTCTAAAGATATTAAAAACTATTTTTTAGCTTCTCTTGCAAAACACCCAGAAAGTCTGTATGCTGAGCAAGAAGCTATTAAAAAAATAGTTGAGATCGAAATAAAAAAAGAGTTGACTTATTTACAATCTAAAATGAAAATAAATAAGTTAGAGAAAACGCTGCAATGCCAAATAATGGATATTGCTGACGAAAACTCTTATATCATTTCAGATATAGTTGACGCTTTAAATGTGTTATCTATTGAAGAAATGAAAACAATTCTTTTTAGAGAACTTCCTTTTGAAGTTGCTAATAAATTAGTGAAAGCAATTAATAATAAATCAAACTTTAAAAAAGCTTTGAATGAATTATTTTTTGAATTTTGTGATAACTTTATCTTATCTGAAAATGGTATTTTAGAACCTATTTCTGAAGAACTTGAGAAAGTTAGAATGAAATTAGCTTTTATTAATAAAGAATATTTACTGAAACATGTAGATATTGTAAATATTAGAAAAAAAGAAGAAAAGATCTTAAACATAGTTATTGATTATTTTATTAATAACTATGATTCATTACCAAGTAAGTTTTATTCTAAAAAAATGTCTTTTGCTCAATCATTTGAAGAAAAAATGATTATAGTAAGAGATTTTATTGGTGGTATGACAGATAAAGGTTTAATGAAAGAATATAAAAAAATAAAAAACAAAAAGCTTTAACAGGCTTTTTTGTTTCTTTTTAAGTCGATATTTAGTTATGATTATGTATTATATTTTAATTTTAATAAATGGAGTATTTATATGATTTCAAAAGATAGAAGTTCTTTCTTTAATTTAAAAGAACTTGAAAGATTAGGATTTTTTGTAAAAAGATCAAAAATAGATTTATTCGTAGATTATTTACATGAGTTTACAGCTAATGAATTTATAAAAGCAACTAAACAATTTTCAATTAAAGATATTGCTTTCAATAAAGATAAGCAGTTTGAATATAAAACAATATTTTCTAAATTTTATGTACTTAAAAATTCTTCTAGAAAAGAAAAAGAATATTCAAATAATTTATTTGTTTCTGAAAGAATTTTAAATCCTGATTTTTTAAAAGAGAATAAAGAACTAATAGAAACCAATATGAAAGAATTAATGATTGAACAGAAAAAACAATCTGATTCAAATCAAAGAATTTTTATATTTAAAAGAATACTTGAAATGGCTATTAAAAAAGTTCCTGAATATAGTAGGGAAATAGATAATGCAAATGAAGCTGATCCAACAATGAATTTACATAAATTTGTAAGTAATCAATTAATAGCAAAATTTATTAGTTATGCGTGCCTATCAAAAACTAATTTATTTGATCCAAATCTTGAAAAAACTTTATTATTCAATAAATATGGAAATTTAAATAAAGAAAAATTCTTTGCAAAAAATTTATTTAATAGAATTATTGATTCAATACCTTTATCTTCTATTTCAAATGATAATATAGATTATGTTGTTAATTACTTTATAAATTCATTTTTAAGAGAACATACTTGGCAAGCAGAAACTTTCTTTTGGACTTACACTAAGAAAGAAATCAAATCTATATCAAATAGGCTTGAAAATGGCATGTATTTAGTCTTTAAAGAGATTTTAGGAGACTTACTAGGTAAATCTAAAATAGATAGGTTAGAAGAGACGTATTTAAATAATTTTTTAGATTCTATTTGTGATAAACATAATATAGATAGAAGATTATCTTTAAAAGAAATTGACGATATTTATAAAACTAAAGTTGTTGATTTAGAAGAAATTTTTAAAGCTGATCTAGATAGTGGTGGAGGATCAAAATTTTTGACTCAAGAAGAAATTGACGCATTATTAGATATTGCAGAAGCAGGAGAGTATTAAACACTGTCCGAAGACAGTTGTTTAATTACTGATTTGAATTCTTTCTAAAGAACCTTGTTCAATGAAGATTTTAACTTCTTGATTTGGAGCGATACCATAAATTTTGTCATTTTTATTATCTTCAACTCTACTTTCTACATTTTTCTTAGAGTAATTCATACCTACATAATTATCTTTCATAATCCAACCTTTTAAGTCACTAGTTGCATAAGAAACACCATTAACTTCACAAGTACCTTTTGTTAATTGAATCTTCATAGAATAAATATCGTTTTGTGAAGCTTCAGCTAATAAATTACAGTTACTTGTTGTTATGTAAACTGGATATTTTTCTTTTTCAACAACACTTGATACACCTGTTACAACTTTTCCTACTTTCATTTGTAAAGGCTTAAATGTATAACTTGATTCACTTGTTTTTATTAAATCTAATTTTGAGTTCTCAATATTAGGATCAACTTCTTTTGAAGCACAACCTGCAAATACACCTGCCATTAAAGCAGTTAATAAAGAATATCTTAATGTTTTTTTCATTTTATCACCTTTTTTATTATTTGATTTTTAAAATTATATCACAAATCAATTTGAATTTTCAAGTTGATTAACCATTTCAGTTAAGAAAGCTTTTGTTTCTTCTGACGCTTTTGCTTCTTTTATTATTTTTATTAGATCTTTATTTTCTCTAGCATTAGCTATTAAAGACCATTTAATTGCGTCTTTTGCTAATGAGCTACTTAAATCTGAAGCAGCAACATTATCTAATTGTTTTATCATTTTTAGCACGTAAAAATCTTTACCTGTTGCAAAATAACAGCCCCAATACATATCAACTACAGCTGGATTATCTATTTCTAAATCTTCTATTTTTAATTTATCTACATTCGAATAAATAGAATTAAAATATAAAGCAGCTTCTTTATCTTTTTTATTTAAGATATCTAAAACAATCATTTCTTTATTAGATAAATCAGAGAATATAATTGCATGAACCAAAACTCTTTTTTCTCTATCTGTCCATTTTTTAGATTCATTAACAAATGTTTGTAAATTAGCAGGAGTTATGATTTTTGACATAAAAGATCCAATTGGTGCAACTACTGAGTCTTCTTTTAAATAAGATCTAAATTTGAGAGTTTCTAAAACACTTTTCAAAGACACTTTTTTCTTATCAACTTTATAATAAGTAGACAATACTTTATCTAATTCTTCTTCATTTAATATTTCAGCATTTAAAGATAATGCTAGTAAAATAGATATTAGAATTTTTTTCATAATTAGTCCTTTATTTAAAGATTTGAATATTATACATGAAAAAATGTTAAAAGAAATTTAAAACTAAAAAGTTTAAAAGCTTAGGTTACCCTAAGCTCTTAATTGTTGAATCATTTCTCTAATTAATTCCATTTTTTGCTTTTCTGTTTTTGCAACAAATTCACTTTCTGGAATATTATTTACAATCATATCAACTAATTCGAAAAATTCTTCGTCCAAATCTTTTTTGAAAAATTCAGGATTTTTATACATGATTCTAATTTTTAAATCAGTCATTCTTCCTATTAATTTAGTAATTAAATAATAAGGAGTTTTAAATTTTAGTAATGGTTCTTGTTTAAAAGAATCTTTTCTTACGATATATCCTTCTAATTCTGATTTCTCTACTACTTTTTTTAACTCACCAAATCTAATTCTAAACCATTTAGGTCTTTTGAATCCTAATTCTTCGCCAATCATATCTACGTCTTCTTCTGCAAATGAAATATCTTCAAATTGTAAAGATCTAGTACCAATAAGAACTAAACCCATATCTTCTAGATTGTATTTGATAATATGTGGATCTTTAGGGTGAATAACTTCAAATGATAAAGTTAATTTATTTTTATTGAAAAATTTAAATAATTTGCTTGTTAACTCTTTTGTTAAAAAATCTTTTATATAATCAACAAACTCAGAATCAAAAGATCCTGTTGTTGTAATTAATAGTTGTTTTGTAATAGGATTAAATCCGATATTACCAAGGAAGCCATTATATTTCTCAACTGCAACAACAACTTCATTGTCGTCTATATCATAACCTGTTTTAGCACCTTTATACATTTCACCATAATTAAAGATTTTATCAAATGGGTGTTGGATTATATTTCCAGCAATATCTAAAACGATTCCTCTACTTTTTAATAGTAAATCATTTTTACCCCATAATGCGTCATAAAACACATTTTTTGCATATTTATACATATATAAAGTATGATCTTTATTTGGATATTTTTTTGCTAATTTATCTTTAATAACTGTTTCAAATTTTAATAAATTATTCTTTTCAATATGTTCATTAAAATCAAATTCACATTTTTGTTTAAATAATTCTTTGAATTCATAGTTCTCATATCTTGCAGCTAAGATTTCACCTTTAAATGCTTGTTGATTATCTAGAACTAATACATTTTTTAATCTATCACTATTTGTTTGTGGTATATGACCTCTAATTAAATTATATTCATTAATACCCTTATTAAACCCTTCTTGATATAGAAAATCTGTATCAGTTGGTTCAGAGTGATTTCTTGTAAATCCATATAAACAATCTTGTCTTGTTAATTTATCAAGATCTGAATTGATTATATTTCCATGAGTACAAATTGAATTACCAAAAATGTAATAGAAAGGTGTTTTTTTCAAGAAATTTAACATTGCAGTTTGTTTTGCAGCTGGTTTTTTTAAGAAATCAACTAATGTTATCTTACCTGCTATACCACCTAATAATTCTTTTCCATTTTTTAAGTCATTATAATTTTGTAAAAATTTTTGTTCATGATTTCCTAGTAAAGCATAATGTCCTTGATTAACTAAATTCATAATGAATTCTAATACTTCAACACTTTCTACTCCTCTATCTATAAAGTCACCAAGAAACAATAGTTTTCTATTATCTTTATGTGTAACTTTATTATCTTGAATATAATAACCCATTTTAATTAACAGTCTATTTAAATCTTCTTTTAAGCCATGGATATCACCTATAATATCTAATTTATCTTCAATAATTTCTTCTGAAAATAATTCAATTTTTGTATCTTTTGTAATAATCCTATGTTTAAATCTAGAAACTTTTTCTAAAGATTCTGCTAATTTAACATAAACATAATCTTCAACTCTTTTACCTCTAGTTTTATTTAATTCAATACATTCTTCAATTGGTGTATCTAAAATTAAAACTTCGGCTTCCATATTGTATTTCTCAGCTATTTTAACAAAATCTGCTCTATCAGTATCACTTAAATTTGTTGCGTCAACAAATGTTGTTAAACCTAATCTACATTTTTCGTCAATAATAGTTCGTAATATATTAAATACTTGAACATTACTTTCTTGAGATAACGAATCATAAATTTCCATATTCGAATCTAATGCTTTTTTAGTATCAGAAATAGCTATTCTTATAGCGTCTGTAGATACAACCATGAATTGTGGTACTTGTTTTAAAATTTCAGATTTTCCTGAACCAGGTAATCCCGAAACAATATATAACACATTTCTTTTTAAACTAATTTTCATTTCTTATCCTTTAAATTTTTTTGATCAATAAATTGATCTTTTGTTATATCTACTATTTAAATAAATATTTAATTACTTTAATACTAACATATATAGGCAATAATGCAATAAAAAATACAGGTGTATAATTTAGTAAAACATTTGCCATAAATACCATATGTTCAAATCCATGTTCATTAAATTTAATTATAGGATATACAGGTATTTCATTTAATTTTAATAAATCTAATATATGTTTAGAATAAATTATAATTGGTTCTAATATATCTTTTGTTACTGCAGAATGCGTTGTAAATTGATTTTGAATTAACAGTAACTTAGATAATAAAAATGCGAAAAATAATGATATAAAAAATAGTATTTTCATTTATTAACCTCAAATGTATAGAATTCGTCTTTTCTATCTAAAGAAGCGTTAATATGTACAACTCCATTTCTTTCTAAGATACCACTATCTTCATGTATATGACCAAAAATATGACATTTTAAATTTTTAAGTCCGTCGTCAATAATATCTCTTAAAGCAAAACTTCCTGCATTTCTATTTCCATATAATGATACGTCTAATATTCCATGAGCAGGTCCATGAGTAATTAAAATATCTGTATCTTTATCTATTAATCCATATTTTAAATCTAATTGTTTTTCTGTACACATAAAGTACCAATTAAAGAATATTGGTGTCCAAGGTGAACCATGTATTTTAATGCCGTCAATAACTACATTTGTATCTTCTAAATAAGTAATACCTAATTCTTTCATAAGCATTAATCCTTCATGTCTATTATGAATCATGAAAGAATCGTGATTTCCAGAAATTAAAATTTTATTTTTAAATGGTGTTTCACCAAGCCAATTAATAAAATCATAAAATTCTTTTCCGTCTAAATCTCTTCCGCCTGTAAAATCTCCAGCATGTATTATTGTGTCACAATCTAAATAATTAGAAAAATCTAATCTTCTATGTCTACCATGTGTATCTGATATAGCGACTATTTTCATTTATAAATCCTCTTCATTTTTTCTTGATTATATCGAAAAAAAGTTTAAAATTAGATATAATTTTTTCAAATTAAAAACAAGGAATAGTATTTATGAAAAAATTACCTAAATTAAATAAAGCTTTATATTTTTCAATTCAACAAGGAACTTTAAATATTTCAAAAATTATAAGACATGAATCGCAAAGTGAATTTATTAAAAATTCTATGAAAACTATCGAAGATAAATATCCTTTGTTTACAAAAGCTAAATATGTTCTTGAAAATAGTATTAAATTAAACAATGGTAAGCCTGAATTAATGATTTTCTTATCAAAGAAAGGAAAAATACTTTTCTATGCTTATACGAACGATTTACCTGGTTTATCTTTTTTCACTATCAGTATTAATTCTCAACCAATTATTAAATCTTCATTAGAAATTAAAATATATTAAATATTCAACTCTAAAAACTCTATAACAAATTCATTTTATTTTAAAAGGAGCTTTTTATGGAAAGAAGAGTTAGAGAGGATTACGAATTTAATAATTCGTATATAAAACTAGAAGAGCTAGTAAATGTTCAATTATTAGGTAGAGTAATAGCTGCAGGATATAACTCAGTTGTTTTAAAACCATATAATGAGTTTCAAGAAGAAGGATTAAAAATTAATGATCCTTTATTAGTTATTTCATTAGAATCTGAAAAATATGATTTTATGAAGAAGTTAGTAGGAAGAAAATGTAAAAAAGTTAACTTAAGTAAATTAGATAGCGATTATGCTTACACAATAAAATTACTGCAAGATAATGGTTTTACAGTTTTTTACATGGAAAGATTTCAAGAACCACAATTTTTTCATACACCGTCAAGAGCTTTAATTAAGTTTTTTGCAAATGTAAACAATACATTCAGAGATACTATATATACACGATATGATCTTAGTTATTTCATGGACGAAATTAAATTTTTATTCAAGAAAAATGATTGCAAAGAAAAAGAGGTTTTAAAAGCAATAAAAAAATCTTTTACTGCTTTAATGAAATCAAATATAGATTCGAGATTTGGTTTAGATTTACATGAAAAACAATTTCTAAGAGATAATCAAGGTAATTTAGTTTGTGTGGATCCAGTGATCTTTAATTTTGAAGAATTGCAAAAAGCTTTTTTAATGAACAGGTAAGGAAATTAATCCTTACTTGTTTTAGATTTTTTAATTCTATAATATATTTTTACTACAAATTTTTTTAAAGAAACTTTGTTTTCAATAGAAATTTCTTTTTTGAATTCTAACCATTTATTTTTAGCTTCACTTTTAATATCATGTATTTTAGCTTTCACCATTCTAAATGTTTTACTTCTTTTAAATTTTAAGATATAGAAATACCCAAATTTAATAAAGAAAAAAGTTAATAATTTTTTCTTAGCTGAATTAAAAATTATTACAACTGGTATAGTTATTAATAATTTTAATATATACATTAAAACACCTAAAGAAACTAATCCTTTTCCTATTAATAATAGACCTAATACTGAAAAACCTTCCATTAAAACAAATGGTAATAAAAAAATTAACAATAATAAATATCTACTATCTTCATAAATCAAATAGTATTTAAATCTAATCATTAATTTTAAATCTTTTACTTTTAAATAAATATGCTTAAATATTTTATTCCAAGCATATTCTTCTATAATTATAAATCCTAATATAAAAGTATAAATAATAGGGTTTAATAGATATTTTTTTAACATTTTTACTGCCTTTAAATTAATATAGTTAATATTATTTTTGATAAAATACACATTGATAATAAATGAAAACCTGCAAATGCATTTCCTGTGAAAAACATAAATAAACCTAAAGCTAACATAAATCCATAAACTATTTTAAATATATTAGAATCTTGCATTTGTTCTAACATTGTTTTAAAAGGAGAATCAAATTCTTTTGTTAAAGAATTATTTATTTCTTCTTTAGAATTATTTATTTCTTCTTTAGAATTATTTATTTCTTCTTTAGAATTATTTATTTCTTCTTTAGAATTATTTATTTCTTGTATGCATTTTTGTGTATTATTATCAAAGATATATCCTGAATTACATGCTGCCATTGTACTAGTATTTTGCTTAACAATAGCTTTTGTTTCAACTTTATTTTCAACAACTTTTTCTATTTTATTAATATCTTTAAAGTAAGAATAATTTAAATTTGAAAAAGGTTCTAATTTAATCTCTTTTAATTGATTTTCTAACTCTACACTATTAGCTATTTTTATAGCCATATCTATAGATATAGTATCTTTGTTTCCAAACATATTTAAAACTGCTTTTTTAATATAATCATTAGATACTAATTCTCTATTTACAGCAATTATGTTTTTTTCATTTAATTTATTAATGATTACATATTTTTTAGAATAATTTGCAAAGCTATCAATTGG
>JACCDQ012198047.1_pt1 | contig 13783 bp, 14 predicted proteins | sample 7446031 | NCBI WGS metagenome assembly JACCDQ01 (sample SAMN15323442, study PRJNA562643) | freshwater metagenome | isolation source: river surface water | place: USA:Blue River Watershed | collected 2017-08-17 | reverse complement strand
GGGGAAAGCCGCGGCAACCTTGGCGGCGGCGTCCTCGAGAAAGGCGGGCATGTCCGATACCGCCACCGACACGTCATGCTTGACCGAAATGCCATCAAGCCGCTCGGCCTCGGAAATATTCTCGCGCAGCGCCCACAACGCCTCGGCCTGCGCCTCGCTGGCGGCGATCGTGGCGTCCTCGACCAACCCGGCCTCGATCGCCTCGCCCAGAACCTCGCCCAGCGCCTCGGCCGGATCGGCAGCGCCCTCGGGCGCGGTCGCCTCGACCAGCACATGCCAGCGATGCGATCCCGACAATGGCGCGCGCATCCCCTCGATATGGCGCAGAACAATCTCGAGCGCGGCCTGCGGGACCAGCTCAAATCCTTCGACCTGATCGCCCATCCGCGCCTCGAGGCGACGCAGAAGCGTCAACGCGGCATGCGGCGCGTCAAGGCCGACCCATGACACGGCGCGCGCGCCAAAGGCAGGCACAAGCCGCAGCGCGACCGCGCTGATCACCCCCAGCGTGCCCTCGGCGCCGCTCAGCAGCTGGCGCAGGTCATAGCCGCGATTGTCCTTCCTGAGCGCAGTCAGCCCCTCGAACAGGCTGCCATCGGGCAACACGGCCTCGATGCCCGCCACCAGCGCACGCATCGTGCCGAAGCGCAGCACCTGCGTTCCGCCGGCATTGGTGCTGACCAGCCCGCCGATCGTCGCCGACCCCTTGGCCCCCAGCGACAGCGGAAAGCGGCGCTGGATTGCATTTGCCGCGTCGTGCAGGTCGCTCAGCACCACGCCGGCTTCGGCGACCGCGATATTGTCATCGCCCGAAATCGACCGGATCGCGCGCATCCGCCGCATCGACAACAAGAGCGATCCGGCGACAGGCGTCGCCCCCGCGACCATCGAGGTATTGCCGCCCTGCGGCACCACCGCCACCCCGGCGGCAGCGGCCATACGCATCACGTCGACCAGCTCGGCGGTGCTCGCGGGCGAGACCATCGCCGCCGCCGCGCCATGGACGCGTCCGCGCCAGTCGGTCAGCCATGGCTCCATGTCGTGCGGGTTAGTGGTAAAACCGCGCGGGCCAAGCCGCGCGGCAAGCGCTTCAAGCAGCGCGGGATCGGGAGTCGTCAAGCTCATCGCTTCGCTATAGACCAGAGAAAAAAGCCGGGCCAGTTCATCCTTGGTTCAACCAGAAAGGCCGATTTCGTCAGGAAATATGGGTAGGTCGTCATGCTTTCTCCGGTCCTGATCGCGCTGGGCGCCGCCGTCGGCGCGGCCCTGCCATCATCTGCGTCCGCCTCTGCGCCCATGTCCGCGCCCGCCCCGACAGCCAAGATGGCTGCCCCGCTTTATGCCGACCTGACGATCCGCCAGCGCATGGTGATCCGTGTCCCGACCCGCGAGGACCCGCCCCAGCGGGTGACGCGCTGGCGCGAACGCAAGGGACCGACCTGCCTGCCCGCGCGCGCCATCGCCGGCGCCCAGTTGATCGCTCCCGACCGCGTCGATTTCGTGCTGACCGGGGGGCAGCGGATCCGCGCCAAGCTCGAAACCTCTTGCCCTGCCCTCGATTTCTACAATGGGTTCTACCTGCGCCCCGACAGCGAGGACGGGATGGTCTGCGCGGGTCGGGATGCGATCCACGCCCGCTCGGGCGGCGAGTGCCAGATCCACAAATTCCGTCACCTCGTCCCCGATCGCTGACCCCATAGCACCCCGCTCACACGCGCGATTCGCTTGACATTTCGAGCCACAGGCTGCACGCGCGACAGGCTTTGGTGCGACTGTCGCACCGCCTTTTGGAATGCCCATGAATTTTGCCGATCTCGGCCTGTCCGACGAGCTGCTCCGCGCCGTTGAAGAGTCTGGCTACACTGAACCCACCCCGATCCAGGCGCAGGCGATTCCGCCGGTGCTGATGATGCGCGACCTGATCGGCATCGCCCAGACGGGTACGGGCAAGACCGCCAGCTTCGTGCTGCCGATGATCGACATTCTTGCGCATGGCCGCAGCCGTGCGCGCATGCCGCGCTCGCTGATCCTCGAGCCAACGCGTGAACTGGCCGCGCAGGTGGCCGAGAATTTCGAGAAATACGGCAAGTATCACAAGCTCTCGATGGCGCTGCTGATCGGCGGCGTGAACATGGGCGAACAGGTGGCCGCGCTCGAAAAGGGCGTCGACGTGCTGATCGCGACACCGGGCCGCCTGATGGACCTGTTCCAGCGCGGCAAGATCCTGCTCTCGGGTTGCGAGCTGCTGGTGATCGACGAAGCCGACCGCATGCTCGACATGGGCTTCATTCCCGACATCGAGGAAATCTGCACCAAGCTTCCGGCCAACCGCCAGACTTTGCTCTTCTCGGCGACCATGCCCGCGCCGATCAAGAAACTGGCCGACCGCTTCCTCACCAACCCCAAGCAGGTCGAGGTGGCGCGCGCCGGCCTGACCAACGCGATGATCGACCAGAAGCTGGTCGAGGTGCCCAATGCGCGCGGCAAGCGCGAGGTGCTGCGCACCCTGCTGGGCGCGGATGACCTGACCACCGCGATCATCTTTTCCAACCGCAAGACGATGGTGCGCGAGCTCACCGAGAGCCTGCGCCGCCACGGCTTCAAGGCCGGCCAGATCCATGGCGACATGGAACAGCCCGAGCGTCTCAAGGAGCTCGACCGTTTCAAGTCGGGCGAGATCAACATCCTCGTCGCATCCGACGTCGCGGCGCGCGGCCTCGACATCAAGGGCGTAAGCCACGTCTTCAACTTCGACGTGCCGTGGCACGCCGACGACTATGTCCACCGCATCGGCCGCACCGGCCGCGCGGGCGCGTCGGGCAAGGCCTTCACGCTGGTGACCCCCGAAGACGCCGAGGCGGTCGACGCGATCGAGAAGCTGACCAACCAGCAGATCCCGCGCATCAGCGGCAAGGATGGCACGCCCAAGGCCGCCAAGGCTCCCAAGGCCGCGGTAGCAACCGATGCCCCTGTCAGCGCGACCGAGGACAAGCCCAAGCGCAGCCGCGGTGGACGCGGGCGCGGCAAGGCCAAGGATGCGGTCGAAGCCGTCGCGGTCGAGACGCCCGCCGAGCCGGTTGCCGATGTCGCAGATGTCGCCGAATCCCCTGCGCCCGCGCGGGCCCGCGAGGACCGTCGCCCGTCGCGCGACGACCGTCGCGAGCGCGGTGGCCGGGATCGCGACCGTGGCGAGCCCCGTGACCATAATCGTGACCGCGACCGCGAGCCGCGCCAGCAGCGCGCCGACGAAGGTCGCCGCGACGCGCCCTACAAGCAGGTCGACAGCGAATTGACCGAAGATGGCTGGAACGGGCCGATGCCCGACTTCCTCAACTTCGGCTTCGACGCCTGACGATGGACGGGATCGAGGTCGATCCCGCCTCGCCTTGCACCGGCCGTTGCGCTCTGGACCGCGACACCCGCATCTGCACGGGCTGCAGGCGCACCATCGACGAAATCAGCGAATGGCCTGCCGCCACGCCGGCGCGCAAGCGCCTGGTCCTCGCCCGCCTCGCGCTCGACTGCGAGAATGATGGCCGACGGCGCGGGCTGAACGACTGAGCGCGCTCAGTCGCGGGCGTAATAACGGGCGCGAAAATCAGCAGCAAAGGCTGCAAGACGCCCCTCGGCAATCGCCGCGCGCAGCCCCGCCATCAGCTGCTGGTAGAAATGGATATTGTGCTCGGTCATCAGCATCGCGCCCAATATCTCGCCGCTCCGGATCAGGTGATGCAGATAGGCCCGGCTCCACGTCGCGCAGACCGGGCAACTGCATTGGGCGTCGAGCGGCGACTGGTCCTCGGCATGCTTTGCGTTGCGGATGTTGACCGGCCCGTTCCATGTAAAGGCCTGCCCGTTGCGCCCCGACCGGGTGGGCAGCACGCAATCGAACATGTCGATGCCCCGCTCGACGGCGCCGACAATGTCGTCGGGCTTGCCGACGCCCATCAGGTAGCGGGGCTTGTCGGCGGGCAGCTGGCCCGGCGCGAAATCGAGCGTGGCGAACATCGCCTCCTGCCCTTCGCCCACCGCGAGCCCGCCGACCGCATAGCCGTCGAATCCGATCTCGACCAAGGCCTCGGCCGAGGCCTTACGAAGGCCTTCGTCGAGCGAGCCCTGCTGGATGCCGAACAAGGCCGCGCGCGAGGCGTGTTCATGGCCTGAATCGAAGCCGTCACGCGAGCGCTTGGCCCAACGCATCGACCGCTCCATCGACTTGGCCGCCTCGTCGCGCGACACGCCGTTCTTGGTGCATTCGTCGAACGCCATCACGATGTCGGACCCCAGCAGCCGCTGGATTTCCATCGAACGTTCAGGCGACAGCATGTGCTTCGATCCGTCGAGATGGCTGGCGAAGGCCACGCCCTCTTCGGTCAGCTTGGTCAGTTCTGACAGGCTCATCACCTGGTAGCCGCCGCTATCGGTCAGGATCGGGCGATCCCACTTCATGAAATTGTGCAACCCGCCCAGCCGCGCCATGCGCTCGGCGCCGGGGCGCAGCATCAGGTGGTAGGTATTGCCAAGGATGATATCGGCGCCCGCCGCCCGCACCTCGGCCGGACGCATCGCCTTGACCGTCGCCGCGGTGCCGACCGGCATGAAGGCGGGCGTCCGGATCTCGCCGCGCTTCATCCGGATCGTGCCGGTGCGCGCCTTGTCGTCGGTGGCGTGAATCGAAAAGTCGAAGCGGGGGTTGGCCGAAGTCATGGCAAGCGCCTTTAACGAGTGTCTTGCCTCGACGCCACCGGCCTGTATGGGACGGGCCATGCATCTTGAACCCCATGTCATCGCCCTGCTGACGCTGATGTGCGTCGCCTCGGGCTTCATCGACGCGATCGCCGGCGGCGGCGGCCTGCTGACCGTCCCCGGCATGCTGTTCGCGGGCATTCCGCCGATCAACGTGCTGGCGACCAACAAGCTGCAATCGGTGTTCGGCACCTGCATGGCGACGTGGAATTACGGCCGCAAGGGCCATATCGACTGGCGGCGCAACTGGCTCTCGGTGCTGCTGATCTTCATCACCGCCTGCGCGGGCGCATGGCTGGTCCAGACCGTCAAGTCGGACGCGCTCAAGCTGATCGTGCCGGGCCTGCTGGTGCTGGTCGCCGCCTATGTGCTGCTCAGCCCGCGCATGGGCGACGAGGATGCGCATCACCGCGTCACCTCGCACGGCTATGCCCCGATCGCGGGTGCTATCGGCTTTTACGACGGTTTTTTCGGCCCCGGCACCGGCGCCTTCTTCTCGACCAGCCTCGTCGGCCTGCGCGGTTATGGCCTGACCAAGGCGACCGCCCTGACCAAGCTGTTCAACCTGACCAGCAATGTCGCGAGCGTGCTGCTGTTCGCGCTGGGCGGCAAGATGCTGTGGGTCGCGGGGCTGTGCATGGCCGCAGGGTCGATGACCGGCGGCTGGATCGGGTCACATACCGCGATGAAGTTCGGCGCAAAGGTGATCCGCCCGCTGCTCGTCACCATCTCGCTCGGGCTGACCACCAAGCTCGTCTGGGATTACCTCGCGGCCTGAGGACAGAAAAAGGGCGACGGCAGCCAACACTGCCGCCGTCGCCCCTCGTCCAGCTCAATATTTGTACGACTGGCCGCCGTCGATCGTGATGACCGCGCCATGGACGAAGTTCGACTCGCCCGACAGCAGGAAGGCGACCAGCGCCGCGACTTCCTCGGTGCGGCCGAAACGCTGCATCGGGTTGACCGACACGAACTGGCGGCCGACCTCTTCCCAGTTGTCGCCACCGATCTGGCGCAGCGATCCCTCGACCATCGCGGTCATGATCGCGCCGGGCGCGATCGCGTTGATCTGGATGCCATACTGGCCATATTCGACCGCGCTGTTGCGGGTCAGGCCGACCACGCCATGCTTGCTCGCGGCATAGCCGCTCTGGTTGCCGATGCCGCGAATGCCGCCCACCGACGCGGTGTTGACGACCGAGCCATGGCCCTGTTCGCGCATCACCTTGAGCACTTCGGCCATGCCGAAGAACACGCCGTCGAGGTTGATCGAGACGACGCGGTGGAATTCCTCGGCACCGAAATTCTCGGTCGGGTTCTGACGCCCCTCGACGCCGGCATTGTTGAAGAAGGCGTCGATCCGGCCATAGGTGGCCATGGTCTTGGCGACATAGGCCTTGACGTCGTCGAGCTTCGACACGTCGGCGGCGATGCAGGTCACGGGCGTACCGGCCGGCAGCGTCGCGGCCGCCTTTTCGAGCGTCGCCATGTCGAGGTCGACCAGCACCAGCGTGGCCCCTTCCGCGGCCATGCGCTGCGCGCTCGCCAGCCCCAGCCCGGCGGCACCGCCGGTCACGATCACAACCTTGTCGACGAAACGCTTCATGTCAGTCCTCTCCATTGATTATCAAAGGGGTTGTGGCCCGGGGACGCGTCGCGCCCCACTGCGACAAGTCATAGATCAGGCAGCGCCCGCGCCGCCGCGAGGCACAGGCGAGGACGGGATTACCAGACCAGCGGCAGCGCGGTGCAGGCGCCGACATTGCCGCCCTTCATCGTCACCGGCCGATCGGGCGTCAGCGCGAAATCGGGCATGCCGCCAAGCCATTCCTGCAGGAAGACGATGATCTCCATTCGCGCCAGCCCTGCACCGACGCACCGATGCGCCCCCACGCCCAGGGTGGTGTGGCGGACCGGGGCCATGTCGCGGTCGAACCGCACCTCGGCCGGGGTCTCGAAACTCGCCGGGTCAAGATTGTGCAGGACGCTGGGCAGATATACGAGGTCGCCCTTGCGAAGGGTCACGCCGTCAATCTCGACGTCCACCACCGCGTTGCGGCTGACAGACACGGTCGGATAGCGCCGCATCAGCTCATCGGCCGCCGCCGGGATCAGGTCGGGCCGGTCTCGCAGCCGGCGCTGGTCCTCGGGAAAGCGCGCAAGATGGAGCGCGATCATCCCGATCATCGCCGCGACCGTGTCGAGCCCGCCGAACAGCAGGTTGCGGCACATGCGCCGCGCCTCGTCGACCGTCCAGGGCCGCCCGTTAACCGGCTCGGCGAGGATTCGGCTGAACAGGTCATCGCCCGGCTGGGCCATGCGCGTCTCGATGAAGGGCCAGAGATAGTCGTCGGCGGCCTGTCTCAGTTGATCGACCGTCATCGAGCCATCGGGTCGGGTCAGCTGCACACCCAGCTGGCGCAGTCGCGGCCGGTCCTCGAGCGGCACGTCGATCAGCGTCAGGAAGATGTTGATCGGCAGCACCTCTGCAAAGTCGGACACGAACTCGCAGCCACCGCGCGGGCGCAGCGTGCTGATCAGTTCCTGCGCCACCTCGCGCACCTTGGGCTCCAGCGCCACCACGAAACGTGAGGCCAGCCCCTTCATCACCGGCATGCGGAAGGCCTTGTGCTCGGCGCCGTCCTGCTGGAGCGGTATGAATTGCATCACCTCGCCCAGCCCCGGGACCACGGCGAGGCACTCGCTCGACAAGCGCTCGGCATCGGCCCAGAGCGCCCGCACCACGTCGCCCCGCGCGCCGATCCAGTGCCCGCCATTTGCTGTGCTCCAGACCAGCCCGGGGCCGTTCAGCAGCGCGGTCCATGCGGCGAAATAATCCTGCTCGACGCCGGGCGGGTTGAAGATATCGAAATCCACCACCCGGTCTGCCGGAACATGTGTCGGAACCATGGCTTTCCTCTCCCCTTTTCGGGAATATTCAGGGCAGGCTAGCTGCAGGGGCAGAAGTAAAAACTGGGCTTTATGGCAGGAGCAGGCTCGCGTCGCCGTAGCTGTAGAAACGATAGCCATTGCCGATCGCATGGGCATAGGCCGCCTGCATCCTATCGAGCCCCATCAAGGCGCTGACCAGCATGAACAGGGTCGACCTGGGCAAATGGAAATTGGTCATCAGCCCGTCAATCGCCTTGAAGCGATAGCCCGGGGTGATGAAGATCGCCGTGTCGCCCTCGAACGGCCGGACGCGCCCGTCCTCGCCCGCCGCGCTCTCGAGCAGGCGCAGGCTCGTCGTCCCGACCGCGATCACGCGTCCGCCCGCCGCGCGCACCGCGTTGATGCGCTCGGCGGTCGCCGCGTCGATCCGGCCCCATTCGCTGTGCATCGCGTGGTCGGCCGTGTCCTCGGCCTTGACCGGCAGGAAGGTTCCCGCGCCGACATGCAGCGTCAGCGTCGTGTGGTCCACGCCGCGCGCGGCCAGCGCGTCCATCAGCGCGGGGGTGAAATGCAGCGCCGCGGTCGGGGCCGCGACCGCGCCCTTTTCGCGCGCGAACATCGTCTGGTAATCGCTCTGGTCGCGCGCATCTGCCGCGCGCCGCGCCGCGATATAGGGAGGCAGCGGCATCCGCCCCGCTTGCTCGAGCAGCAGCTCGACCGGCTCGTCGCCCGCGAAATCAAGCGCCCAGCTGCCATCGGCCCCGCGATCATGGGCAAGAGCGGTCACGCCCGCACCGAAATCGATCGCGTCGCCCTCGCGCAGCCGCTTGGCGTTGCGGATGAACGCGCGCCAGCGACGCAAGCCCTCGCGCTTGTGCAACGTCGCGCCGATCCGCGCCCCTTCGCCCGTCCCGCCGCGCACGCCCTCGAGCTGCGCAGGGATCACCCGCGTGTCGTTGAAGACAAGCAGGTCACCCGGGCCAAGCAGGGCCGGCAGGTCGCCCACGACATGATCGGTCAGCCCGTCATCCGCAACGCGCAGCAACCGCGCCGCGTCACGCGGTTCGGCGGGGCGCAGCGCGATATTCTCGGGCGGCAGCTCGAAATCGAAAAGCTCGACGCGCACGGCTTATGGGGCCGTCGTCGTCCCCGCGCCGCCATCGGCGGCGATCCACGCCTTGCTGATCCGGGTCGGGTTGGCGGGCGGCTCGCCCTTCTCGATCGCATCGACCGTCGCCATGCCTGAAATGACGCGACCAAAAGCCGTGTAATTATGGTCGAGCATCAGGTTGGGCATCAGCATGATGAAGAACTGGCTGTTGGCGCTGTCCTCGCTCGCGGCGCGCGCCATCGAGATGACGCCGCGCACATGCGGCAGGTCGTTGAACTCGGCCTTGAGGTCGGGAAGCTCCGAACCACCCGAGCCGTCGCCCTTGGGGTCGCCACCCTGCGCCATGAAGCCCTCGATCACGCGGTGGAAGATCAGGCCGTTATAGAAACCGCGCCGCGCAAGCAGCTTGACCCGCTCGACCGTCGCCGGCGCCTTGTCGGGACGCATCAGCACGCGCACCTGCCCGCCGTTCGACAGGTCGAGGACAAGGATGTTCTCGGGGTCAGCCGCAGGCGCCGCAACAGGGGCCGCCGCGGGCGCGGCAGGCGTAGTCTCGGCGGTCGCCGCAGTGGCGACAATCATCCCGAACAGCGCGGCAAGCAGATACTTCAAACGCATCGATAGGCCTCTTTCATGCTCCGTCGGGGTGTCGATACGCCCCGCTCGATGGATTCTGGCTGAACGAACGAAAGGGTCACTCGCCCCGGCGCCCCGCGGCGGCGACCTTGGCGCCCACTTCGGCCACCACCTGCGGCGGCACGAAACGGTCGATCGCCCCGCCGTAAATGGCAATTTCCTTGACCAGTCGCGAGGCGATCGGCTGCAGCGCCACATCGGCCATCAGGAAGACGGTCTCGACGCGGTTGTTGAGCTGCTGGTTCATCCCCGCCATCTGATATTCATATTCGAAATCGGCCACCGCGCGCAGGCCGCGGACGATCACCGAGGCACCCTCGCGCTCGGCGAAATCCATCAGCAGCGAGTCGAACGAGACGACCGAAATATCACCGGCAATCCCCTCCACCTCGCGCCTGACCATCGCCAGCCGCTCGTCGAGCGAGAACATCGGCGACTTTGACGCGTTGGTGGTCACCCCCACCACCAGCCGGTCGACCAGCTTGGCGCCGCGGCGGATGATGTCGAGATGGCCGAAGGTGATCGGGTCGAATGTCCCCGGATATACGCCCACGCGCGGCATCAGCGGTCCCTCTCGATGACATAGCGCGCGACCTCGCGCAAAAGCTCGGCCTCGTCGCCAAAGGCCGACAAGTGGCCGATCGCCTGGTCGACCAGCGCATGCGCCTGTGCGCGTGCCGCCTCGACGCCCAGCAGCGAGACAAAGGTCGCCTTGCCCGCGGCGGCATCCTTGCCGACCGCCTTGCCGACCGCCTCGGCCGATCCCTCGACGTCCAGCAGGTCGTCGACGATCTGGAAGGCCAGCCCGAGATCGCGGGCATAGTTGCGCAGCCGGCCGCGCCCTTCGGCCGCGACATGGCCAAGGATCGCGCCCGCCTCGACCGAAAAGCTGATCAGCGCCCCGGTCTTGAGCTGCTGCAGCCGCGTCACGGTCTGCAGGTCGAACGAGGTATCCTCGGCGACGAGGTCCATCATCTGCCCCCCCGCCATGCCGGCAGGACCGCTGGCGCGCGCCAGCTCGGTCACCAGTTCGGCGCGGATGAAGGGATCGGGATGCGTCTCGGGGTCGGCGAGCAGCTCGAAGGCCAGCGCGTGAAGCGAGTCCCCCGCCAGCACTGCCGTCGCCTCGTCCCACAGCTTGTGCACCGTGGGCTTGCCGCGGCGCATGTCGTCATCGTCCATGCACGGCATGTCGTCATGGACAAGGCTATAGACATGGATGCACTCGATCGCGGTGGCGGCGCGCAGCGCGCGGTCGCGATCGACGTTGAACAGCGCCGCCGACGCGCACACCAGCAGCGGCCGCAACCGCTTGCCGCCGCCGATCGCGGCATGGCGCATTGCCTCGTAGAGCCGGCGACGGGGATCATCGGGCAGCGCAAGCAGGCGATCGAACTGATGGTCGATGTCCTGGGCGACCTGCTCGAGCGCCGTCATGAGCATGGCGTTGGTCTTCATGCTGGCAGAACCGTTCATTCGGCGTCGAAGGGGACAGTGCCCGCAGGTCGCCCGTCGGCGCCCAGCGTCAGCTTCTCGATGCGGGCCTGCGCCGAGGCAAGACGCGCCTCGCACAGCGCGCGCAAGCGGTCGCCCTCGGCATAAAGACTGATCGCGTTTTCGAGGCTTTCCTCGCCGCTCTCTAGGCGCTGCACAATCTCTTCGAGACGCTTGAGCGCGTCCTCGAACGAGAGCGACTGATCCGGTTCATCCTGCCCCATGAGGGGCTTGTGGACGCGCCCGCGCGCGGGGTCAAGCGCCGGGGGCAAGCCGGGCCGAGCTTTTCGCCTTTTCCTCGGCAACCAGCTCCTTGCGGCTGAGCTTGCCGACCAGCGTCTTGGGCAGGCTGTCGCGTATCTCGACCGCGATCACCCGCTCATGCTTGCCAAGCTGGGGGTTGAGCCAGTCGCGCAAGCTTTCGCCGCTTTCAGCCGCCCCCTCGGCCAGCGTCACGAACGCCTTGGGCATCTCGCCATGATAGGTGTCGGGGACCCCGATCACGATCGCTTCCTTCACATGGGGGTGGCGATAGAGCACGGCCTCGACTTGGCTGGGATAGACTTTGAAGCCCCCGACCGCGATCATGTCCTTGATCCGGTCGACGATGCGAACATAGCCATCGTCATCGATCAGCGCGACGTCACCGGTGCGCAGCGCGCCGGCAGCAAATGTTCCCGCGTCGGCGTCGGGTCGATTCCAGTAACCCCGCATCACCTGCGGCCCGCTAATCACCAATTCGCCCGGTTCGCCCGCCGGCGGCGGGCGCGTCGGGTCCTCGCGGTCGACGATCGCCAGCGTCGTGCCGGGCAAGGGCTGGCCGATCGTCCCGGCCTTGTTGAGGTCGGCATAGGGGTTGACGCTGACGATCCCGCTTTCGGTCAGGCCATAGCCCTCGGCAAGGATCGCGCCGGTCGCCGCCTCGAACCGCGCCTTGACCTCGGCCGGCAACGGCGCCCCACCCGAAATGCAGACGCGCAGCGACGACAGGTCGACACGGCCGATGCGCGGATGATCGAGCAGCGCCTGGAACATGGTCGGCACGCCCGGCAGCATCGTCGCCCCCGTGCGCTCGACCGCGGCGAGCAACTGCGCTGCGTCGAAGCGCGGCAGCATCACCATCTCGCCGCCACCAATCAGCGTGCGGTTGAGCACCACGACATTGGCGAAGATGTGGAACAGCGGCAGCACCGCCATCATCCGCACCGGCTCGTCCTGGTGCGGGTCGACGTCGAACACCTGCCGGGCATTGGCGGTCATGTTGTGGTGACTCAGCATCGCGCCCTTGGGCGTGCCGGTCGTCCCGCCAGTATATTGGATCAGCGCAAGATCGGCCGCCGCATTGATCGTCGCGGGCGTATGCCGCCCGTCATTATCGATCAGGCGCGAAAAAGCGATCAGGCGCGGATCGTGGGGCCGCTCGGCCTCGTCGTCGCGGCGCAGCAGGCGATAGAGAACCGACTTGGTCGGCGGCAGTGCGCCCGCGATCGATCCCACCACCAGATGCTCGATCGACGTGCGCGCCATCACCTCGAGCGCCGTGGGCAAAAGCGCCTTGGCCGAAAGCGTGAAGAGAATCCGCGTCCCGCTGTCGCGCACCTGTGCGGCCAGTTCATCGACCGTGTAGAGCGGCGAGAAATTGACCACCACCGCGCCGATCTTGAGCGCGCCATAGTAAGCCGCGACATAATGGGGGACGTTGGGCAGGAACAACCCGACCCGGTCGCCCTTGCCGATCCCGAGCGCCTGCAACCCCGCCGCGACGCGGTCGGCGCCGTCACGACATTCGGCATAGGAATATTTGCGCCCGAAGAAATCGACCAGCGGCCGGTCAGGCCAGCTTCCCGCCGCCGCGTCGAACAGGTCGGGAAGCGACAGCGGCTCGTAGCTGCTGTCCCAGATGGCGGGATGGCGATAGGCGGTACGCCAGATGTCGTCGGGACGGGCCATATCTTCTAGCTAGGCCCGCCCCGTCCGGCATTCAATCACATGGGCTAGGAAAAATGCCCCCGCGAAACAATCAGGCTCTCGATCAAGCTTCGTCGTCGCCGGCTGCTTCGCCCTCGACATCGACGGCGGGCTTGGGCGCGGGCGTGCCGAACAGCGCGGTCGCTTCGTCGGTGTGAACGGCATCGGCCTGCTGGCTGGCAGCTGCACGCTCGGCGCGCAGCGACTCGATCAGCGCCTCGCGGTCGCCGTCGAGACGGTTGTCGACCGGCGCCTCGATGCCCGCGGCCTTGGCGGCCTTGGCGACGATTGCGTCAAGTTCGCGCTGTGAGCACAGGCCCAGCGTCACCGGGTCCTTGGGCGTGATGTTGGCGATGTTCCAGTGCGTCCGGTCGCGGATCGCCGCGATCGTGGTGCGGGTCGTGCCGATCAGCTTCGAGATCTGGCCATCCGACACTTCCGGGTGGTTGCGGATGATCCAGGCGATGCCATCGGGCTTGTCCTGGCGCTTCGACACCGGCGTGTAGCGCGGTCCCTTGGTGCGGCGCACCTGCTCGGGGCCCTCTTCCATGACGAGGCGATAGTCAGGGTCATCCTGACCCTTTTCGATCTCGACCATGGTCAGCTCGCCGGCACGGATCGGGTCGCGCCCGGTCAGCTTGGTCGCGGCGGTGTCGTCGGCGATCGCCTGCACCTCGAGAATATGCAGGCCGCAGAAATCAGCGATCTGCTGGAAGCTGAGCGCGGTATTGTCGACCATCCACGAGGCGGTCGCATGGGGCATGAGAGGCTGCGCCATGGAGAACTCCTGAAAATAAAAGGGCCGCCCCGTGCAGGAGCGGCCATTGGATCGTTGGCGAATGTAATGCCCCCGCCCGCGAAGGGCAAGTTTTATCCGTTGGGAGCCCCCTCCAGCACGATCTTGCCGACATGCCCGCCCGCTTCGAGGCGCACATG
>JACCDQ011574109.1_pt1 | contig 13783 bp, 7 predicted proteins | sample 7446031 | NCBI WGS metagenome assembly JACCDQ01 (sample SAMN15323442, study PRJNA562643) | freshwater metagenome | isolation source: river surface water | place: USA:Blue River Watershed | collected 2017-08-17 | reverse complement strand
GGTCATGCGGCCCTGTCCGTCGAGCACGCGCAGCAGCAGGCCGGCGGCCAGCAGCTCAGCCTCCAGCGGGTCGCAGCAGGGCCAGCCGGCCGACTGCCACAGCGTGCGCAGCCGGCGGCGGTGGACCGAGCCGATGGCGACCGGCAAGGCGGTCACTGCGGCGACGTCGGGGTGTGGATCGGGCGACACGTTGCTTGGGTTCATGAGGGCGCTCAGGCTAGTGCCTGTGCAGGCTCACGGGATGAGCCTGTCGCACGCCGGCCGTCGGCGTCGCCCTCGACCCGTTCGACCGGCTCGACCGCATCGACCGCCCCGCCGCAACCGTGCGCCCGGCAACGCTGCGCCAGCCCGCTGACCATCGCGTCGATGAAGGCGCGTGAGCGGGCCGGCATCAGCCGACGTTCGGGGAAAACGGCCCAGACGGGCACCGCCTCGGTGTGCCAGCCCGGCAGCAGCCGCACCAGCCGGCCCTGCGCGACGGCCTCGGCGGCGTAGAGATCCGGCAAGGCGGCGATGCCCAGGCCGGCGGCGGCGAGCTGGCCCAGCAGGTGAGGCGAGTTGGCGGCGGCATGCACCTTCGGCCGGCCGGTCCAGGTCTGGCCGGTCGCCGTCTCGATCAACGACCACGGGCGCGGCTCGGCGCCGTCGCGCAGCTGCACCAGGCCGTCGAGCTGGCTCAGCTGCGCCGGTTCGCTGACCGGCTCGCGGCGGTCGACCCAGGAAGGCGCGGCGTACAGCGCACCGGTGAACTCGACCAGCCGGCGCGCCGACAGGCTGCTGTCGACCGGCAGTTCGCCGGCGCGGATCGCCACGTCGACGTTCTCGGCGATCAGGTCGACCCGGCGCGGCGACAGGTCCAGCTCCAGCGTGATCTGCGGGTGCCGGACCAGGAAGTCGGCCACCAGGTCGGCCAGCAGGAAGCTCGCCAGATCGCCCGCCATCGACACCCGCAGCCGCCCGGACGGGACCACCTGCCGGTGCGCCGCCAGCGCCTGCGCGGCCTCGACTTCGGCGACCACCTGGCGCGCGTGTTCCAGCACGCCCTGGCCGAACTCGGTCAGGCTGAGGCGACGCGTGCTGCGCTGGAGCAGCCGTTCGCCCAGCCGCTGTTCCAGCCCGGACAGGCGCCGCGAGACGGTCGACTTGGGCCAGTCCAGCCGGGCGGCGGCGGCGCTCAGGCTGCCGGCCTCGACGACGCGGGCGAACAGCAGCAGGTCATCGGCGTCGATCGTCATGGTGGGCTCCGGCGGGGTTTCAAGTGATCGGATCGTTCCATCGGTGGATCAATCATATCCACGCACGTGGCTTCTGTTGCGGGATTCGCATCGATAGAGTTCATTCCATCGCAACCGTTCCACCGCTACCCGAAGGAGCCCGCCATGAACATCCTGCAAGTCAACACCAGTGCCCGCACGACTTCCACCACCACCTCCGCCGACGCCGGCTCGCTGTCGGGCCGCCTGGCCACCGAGGTCGTCGAACGCCTGAAGGCGCGCCACGCCGATGCCGCCGTGACCGTGCGTGACCTCGCCCGCCAGCCGCAACCGGTGCTCGACGAGGCCGCCCTGCAGGCGCTGTTCACGCCGGCCGAGCAGCGCAGCCCGGAGGCCGCCGCGCGGGTCGCGCAAGACGACGCGCTGATCGCCGAGATCCAGGCCGCCGACGTGGTGGTGATCGCCTCGCCGATGTTCAACTTCGGCGTCACGGCGCAACTCAAGAACTGGATCGACGCCATCGCCCGGGTCCGCGTGACCTTCGCGTACACCGCCAACGGCCCCGTCGGGCTGCTCACGGGCAAGAAGGTCTACGTCGTCGCCACGCGCGGCGGCATCCACCGCGACCTGCCCAGCGACACGCAGGTGCCGTATCTGCGCCAGGTGCTGGGCTTCCTGGGCATGACCGACGTCGAGGTGATCTACGCCGAGGCGCAGGGCATGGGCCCGGAGGCCAGCGCACGCGGCATCGCCGAGGCCCGCGCACAGATCGACGCCCTGTTCCCGGAGGTTGGCGTGGCCGCATCGGTTTGACCGAAACTCCGCAGCCATCGCGATCGAATGCCCACACGAGCCCACACAAGGAGCCCCTGATGACCACCGCCACCGTCCATCCGAATGGCCAACTCAAGAGCCCGCGCACCGTCGAGCGCCTGATCGCCGGCCAGCCGACCTCGGACGGCGCGGGCGTCAAGCTGACCCGTGTGCTGACCAACAACCTGCAGCGCCGGCTCGACCCCTTCCTGATGCTCGACGCCTTCGGCAGCGACAAGGCCGACGACTACATCGCCGGCTTCCCCGACCACCCGCACCGGGGCTTCGAGACCGTCACCTACATGCTGGCCGGCCGGATGCGCCACCGCGACTCGGCCGGCAACGAGGGCCTGCTGACCAACGGCGGCGTGCAGTGGATGACCGCCGGGCGCGGCGTGATCCACAGCGAGCTGCCCGAGCAGGAGGAAGGGCGGATGGAAGGCTTCCAGCTCTGGGTCAACCTGCATTCGCGCGACAAGATGCGGCCAGCCTGGTATCGCGACATCCCGTCCGGGGAGATTCCCGAGGTCAGCCTGCCCGGCGCGACCGTGCGGGTGATCGCCGGCAACAGCCACGGCGTGACCGGCGCGATGCAGCGCGAGACCACCGAGCCGGTCTACCTGGACCTGCACCTGGAGGCCGGCGCGAGCGTCGAGCAGGCCCTGCCGGCCGGCCACAACGCCTTCGTCTATGTCTACCGGGGCGCCGCGAAGGTCGGCCCGGAAGGCCAGGCGACCGATGTGCCGGTGCAGCGCATGGCCATCCTGGCCAACCAGCCGGCCGCCGACGGCGTGCGGCTGCAGGCCGGCCCGGACGGCGCCCGGCTGCTGCTGATCGCCGGGGCGCCGCTGAACGAGCCGATCGCCCAGTACGGCCCGTTCGTGATGAACACGCAGCAGGCGCTGTACCAGGCGGTCGAGGACTTCCGCGCCGGTCGGCTGGCCTGATCGAGCGTGACCCGCCGCCCTGCAAGGACCGCCATGCCGCCCAAGGAACCGAACGACCTGCCCGACCTGCCGCCGACCCCCGCGGGCCGCTACCGCCACCACAAGGGCGGACGCTACGAGGTCATCGGCGTGGCGCGCCACAGCGAGACGCTGGAGCCGCTGGTGCTCTACCGCCCGCTGGACCATGACACGGGCCTGTGGGTGCGCCCGCACGCCATGTTCTTCGGCACGGTGGAGGTCGATGGCCGGACGGTGCCCCGGTTCGCACCGATCGGGCCGACCGACTGATCTCATCCTCTGAGCTCAGCGGATGAGCCACCCCGCCTGGCGCATCCCTCATTCGAAGGATGCCGGCGGGCCGCTTGGCTTGTTTCCCCGGAACTGATCCAACAGAATCGTTTTTTGCGGATTGATCCATCGCGCTGACCGTCAGCGCGGTGTCGCATCCCGAATCGAGGATCAGTCGTATGGCCGAGCAAGGCACGCCGTGCAGCGTGGTCCTGGAGGGAGGCGTCACCAGCGCCGTGCTCTACGCCAGCTTGCTGGCCAGGCTGTCCAGGCGCTTCCAGTTCTGCCAGCTTGGGGGGACTTCCTCGGGCGCGGTGGCCGCAGCGGCGGCGGCGGCGGCCGAACACGGGCGTCTGCACTCGGGTGGCGGGGACGCATCGTTCAAGGCCTTGGGCGATTTCCCGGCAAGACTGGCGCAGACCGACCTGACGGGCCGGACCCTGCTGCGCCGCCTGTTCGAGCCCGCGGACAAGTCCAGGCCGACGCTGGAATGGGCACTGCGGATGATGGATGCCCCGCCCGATGCGGGTCTTTGGACCCGCATGGGGCGCGCGCTGGTCGCCGCCGCGGCCCTGCACGCGACGGCCACGACGCTGATCGCGCTCCTGTTGGTGGGCCTCGGCGGCGTCTTGCTGCATTTTCTGAACGGCGCGATCGGATACAAGCTCGACGCCTTCTTCCGATGCGCAACCATCCTGGTGTCTTGGGTGGTGCTGATGCTGCCCGGCCTGATCGCAGCCGTGATCGTCTTGCTGGCGGTGACGGTCTGGCGCGCCTTCGCCGCCTTGCGCGCAGGTCACTGGGGCCTGTGCAGCGGCATGGGCAGTGATGACGCGCTGACCCGTGTCCTCTACCGATTCCTGCAGGGCCTGTCGGGCCTGCCCGAGAACAGCCCGCTGACCTTCGGTCACCTCTGGGCCCGGCCGGCCAACCAGCCTGCGGCCACTGAGGGACCGAGGGCGGGGGTCGGCGCGCGCTGGATCGACCTGCAGATCATCACCACGGCGGTCAACACGCAGCGTCCGGTGCGCCTGCCGGGCTCACCCGGGACGAACCCGTTGAAGGGCTACTTCTACGACCCGCAAGAGTGGGACGCCCTGTTCCCGGTTGAGGTGATGGCGTGGCTGGCCAAGACCGCCCCTCCGGAGGTGCTCGCCAAGGCCGACGGCAAGCCCCTGCGCGCCCTGCCCGACCCGGCACTCTGGCCGGTGATCGTGGCCGTGCGCCTGAGCCTGAGCTTTCCGATCCTGCTGGCCGCCATGCCGATGTACATCGCGGTGCCGCGCCGCGACCGGCTGCGCGGCGAGGGCGACCCGAAGCTGGCGGACTTCGAGGCCCGCAAGGTCTATTTCTCCGACGGCGGCATCACCTCGAACTGCCCGCTGGACCTGTTCGATGCGCCGCTGCCCGCCTGCCCGACCTTCGGCGTCAACCTGTTCCGCCTGCCCGACGGCAGGAAGCCCCGGATCGTCAGATCGGACCAGCTCGATCCGGAACTGGAAGCGGCCAACGTGGCCGATGCCGCCGGCTGGACATGCCCGCTGCCCTTCCTGGTCCGCATCGTCCTGACGATGCTCGACTGGCGCGACAGCCTGCAGCGCAGCCTGCCCGGTCAGCGTGAACGCATCGTGCACGTGGGACTCGCGCGCGACCTGGGCGGCCTGAAGCTCACGATGCCGCCCGACAAGATCCTCACGCTGGCGCAGGTGGGGCAGGACGCGGCCTGTCAGCTCGAAGCCGACTTCCTGGGGCTCGATCCCGGGGGCGGCGCCAATGCCTGGGAACGTCACCGCTGGGTTCGCACCCGCACCACGCTGTGTGCGGTGCACACCTACCTGTCGACCCTGGTGAACCGGCTGTCGATCGGAGAACCGGACTACCTGCGGATGCTGCGCCTGAACACGTCCGAGCGACCGCCGTTCGAGAGCGACGCCCAGCGCGCGCAGGCGCTGACGCTGGTCGAGGGCCTGCAGGACCTGATGCAGCGCGTGGGCCCGCCACCGGTCGACCAGGGGCCGCCCGTGGCCACGGCATCACCGCAGCTCAAGATCACGCCGCCGACCTAGCCACGCCGGCACGACCCCACGTCGCACCAGGAGGGAACAGAAGATGAACCAACCCGCCAGCACGCAGTTGCAAGGCATCTCCGACCTGACCGTGATCGCCCCGATCACGCCGGGCCTGATCGACGGCATCTTCGAGACCCGCACCTACGTCTGGCGGCTGGAGCGGGTGCTCAAGCTGCTCGATGCCGTGCGGCGCAAGTCGCGCGAGTCCGACCTGCATCCGAGCCCGCTGGTGGACAACGTGGCGCGGCTGCGCGATGTCCAGTTCTTCCGCTTCGCCATCACGCCCAGGGCGCCGGGTCCGGACCATCCGCCGCAGCTGCTGATGAACGTGACCTTCGACGGCGGCTGGGAGCCGTACATGCGGCTGATCTGGAAGCCGCTGGGCACGCTGCTGGACCTCATCTTCTGCCATTGCACGGACTATCCGCTGGCGGCGGCATCGAGCTTCGACACCTACATCCGCTGGGTCCGCTCACGCGAGGTGGCCGGGCAGTTCTTCTACGCCGACTCGGGCGGCACGGTGGCCGACCGGGCCTATCTGGAAAGCCTGGAAGCCCTGCAGCGCAACCAGGGCGACCAGCCCGCAGCGGACCTGCGCGCGGCCCAGACGGCGCTGCAGCCGGTGCCGCGCCCCATGCCCACGCTGGCGGCGGTGCGCTCGTCGATCGCCCTGCTCAAGGCCATCTACGGCCTGGAGCCCTTCTTCCGGAAACCTGCTGGGGGCGGGGCACGGAACGACGTCGGCGTGCTGCAGCGGTTCGCGCAGGACATGCTCACCGACCTGCGGCAATGGATCGCCGCCGGCCTGTTCGATCCCGGCCAGCAGTACGACTACCTGCGCCGCTCGTTCGAGGTCGAGCGCGAATGGCTGATGGGGGCGCGCTGGCGACGGCCGGAACTCAGAGACATCCGCCCCTTCTCGCCCGACCTGGTGCAGTCGGGCATCCTGCGCAGCCTGCGCTCGGCCCGGGGCGCGACGATGCGCGGCGCGCTGTTGCTCGCCCATGTCGTCGACGCGAACCAGGCGCTGGGCTGGCTGGCGCGTTCGACCCGGGATGCCGGCATCGGCACCCCGATGATCGGTCGCGGCGACGTCCATGAGCTGGGCGACGAGGACATCAGCTGCACCGTCGCCCTCACCCATCGCGGCCTGCAGGCCCTGGGCGTCCAGGACCGCCACCTGGGCCAGTTGCCGATGGAGTTCACCCAGGGCATGGACGCGCGTGCGGGCATCCTGGGTGACCTGCGCATCAACCATCCGCAGCAATGGCGCACCCCTGATCAGCTCGATCATCCCGGTCAGGTCGACCTGTCGACGGTGCACCTGGTCATCCAGCTGCGCACGCCCGAGGGCGCGGACGAAGGCGGCTCGCCCCGCACCGAGGTCCTGCCTCGCCTGCGGAACTGGTGGCGCGCCAACCTGACGCCTGCGGCCGCCGGCCTGCGGGTGCTGGCCCAGGAGGCCACCTGGTCTGAACCGCCCCTTCCGGGCGAGCCGGCCGCGCGCAACCACTTCGGCTATGTCGACGGCATCAGCCAACCCCAGCTGACGCCGGCCGCCAGTGCCCATCACTGGGACGACAGCGTCAAGGTCGGCGAGCTGTTCCGGGGCTGGGTCAACGACCGGGGCGACGGTCCGCAGCCGCATCTCGTGCAGGGTGATCCGGACAACCAGGCCGCTGAGTGGCTGAAGGCGAGCACCTTCCTGGTCATCCGCAAGCTGCAGCAGAACGTCCGCACCTTCGACGAGATCGTCGAACGCGGCACCAAGGCGTTGCTGGCGGTCGACGCGAGGCTGTCCGAGTCCCAGGCCCGGGAACTGGTCCGCGCGAAGCTGATGGGCCGGGGCAGCGACGGCACCGCCCTGACCACCCAGCCGGGCGCCGGCAAGGGCAACGACTTCAACTTCCGTGGCGACGGCGACGGGCGCAGCTGCCCGTTCGCCTCCCACGTCCGGCGGACCAATCCGCGCACGCTGCTGGCCGGCGACATGAAGACGCCGCGCATCATGCGGCGCGGCATGAGCTACGGCGAGCCCGTGCGGGGCGACGGCCCGGACATGGGCGCGAACAAGGCCACAAACAGGGCCGCAAACAGGGCCACGGTGGCACCCGCCAAAGGCGAACGCGGGGTCTTCTTCATGGCCTACAACGCCAGCATCGCCGAGCAGTTCGAGGTGATTCAGCGCTGGGTCAGCGGCGGCAACAGCACGGGCATCTCGTCGTCGCAGGCCGACCCGTTCCTGCGCGTGCCGCATTCGGGCGAGACGGCGGTCTACACCTTCACCCATCGCGATCAGGTCGTGCGCGTGGACCTCGGCGCCGACCCGGTCTGCCGGCTGATGTGGGGCCTCTACGCCTGGGTGCCGTCCATCGAGATGCTGGGCAACCTGAAGACACTGACCGTGCCGGATCTGCCTCGCGATGACGCACCCGGACCCAGGCAACCGCCTCAGGACGACACCGACACCGACGCCGACGCCGACGCCGAAGGGGACCTGCGCGCCAAGATCCGGTTCGAAGGCGACCCCTGGCGGCGCGGGCAGTGGGAGGCGGTGCAGCGCAAAGGCGGCATCGAGAAGGTCGGCCGCAATGCCATGGTGGCGAGGCTCGACCTCATCCAGGAGGTTCTGCGCGACGACGGCACCCGGTACAGCGCAGCCGGCTACGGCCAGCGCATGGGCAAGACCCTCGGCGAGTGCCCCTTCGGCCAGGACGATCACGTGGCCGACCAAGGACACGCGGCGCCCCATGTCAGCAGGGTCAAGGACGTCGTGGCCGCCTACAGGACTGAAGCGCAGGCCTTCGAGGAAGCCCAGGTCTTCGTCTCGAAACGGCTGGGCGCGGCGCTCCAGGTGTCCGCCGTCACCGGGCAAGCGGCCCCGGTCGACATCGTCGAACTCGGCCGGGCGCTGCTCGCGCACCTGCTGTCGACATGGTTCGACGGTGCAAAGCCGGCGGACGACGCGGCGCAGGCGGACGACACGCTGCAGGAGTACGTCGTCCAGCCCTTGCTGAGCGTGGCGCGCTATGTGTTCTCGCCCCACCCGAACGAGACCGTGAGCAAGCTGGCGTCCGCCCAGAGCGGCCCCCTGAAAGAACACGTCCGGCGCTGGATCGATCGGGCCGAGGCCGGCACGGCGGGTCCGCACGCCCCCCTGACCCGGCAACTGCTGGACGTCCTGAAGGACGCCCCGCACGTCAGCGACGACGACCGGGCCGCGATCGTCGCCAACGTGATGCTGGGCATGCCCGCGACGGTGCTCGGAAGCTGGACCAAGCTGCTGATCACGAGCGTGGCCAATCGCAGCCTGTGGAAGCTGCAGCTGGCCGTGCTCGCCCAGAAGCAGACGCCGCCGGCTCATGCCAAGGTGAGCGGCGCGCTGCGTCCGGCCCTGATCGAGCTGCTCGCCCAGGACGCCGTGGCCGACGGCATCTGGCGCAAGGTTCAGGGCACGCAGAGACTCGGTGGCATGGAACTGATGGACGGCGACATCGTCTGGCTGGGCCTCGCCGAGGCGCTTCGTGACCGGCGCACCCGGATGGCGCAGCCCGAACCCCTGAAGGTCGCCGAGGAGTGGCTGTTCGGCGGCGACTGGACCGACGCAGCCCAGGCTGCTGCGCCCCACGGCTGCCCCGGCCGCGCGATGGCGCTGGGCGTGCTGATGGGTGCCTGCGCCGCCCTCTTGTCAGCCGGTCAGATCTCGGCGACCAGCAGCCCGACGGTCCTGAGCCTGAGGCCTTTCGAGTCGGCCTGAAGCCGCGTTCAGGCGGTGGCCAGCAGCCGACGCACGCGTTGGCGCTGGGCCACCATGCCCATCGACTCGAACTCGGCGTCGGCCCGCCCGAGCATCGGCTCGGCCTCGTCGAACCTGCCGTCCAGACAGGCCAGTTCGGCCGCGCAGAGCAGGTTCTCGGCCTGCTCGCGACGCGATTCGCGCACGGCAGCCCAGTGGCGCGCGGCCGCGAGCCGACGCTGCGCGACGGCCCGGTTGCCCTCGTGCATGGCGTGCAGGCTCATGGTGCGGCACGCCAGGCTCGCGCCCAGCAGGTCGCTGTGACGGGCCCGGCGCAAGGCCAGGGCCGCATGCCGGCGGGCGGCCGCGTGGTCCTGCCGGGCGGCAAGACCTTCGGCCAGCCAGCCGTGGTTCAGGGACGAGAACAGCGCATTGCCGCGCCGCGACAGCCAGCCTGCGGCCTCGCGCAGATCCTCCAGCGCCTGCGGATCGCCCGACAGGTGCCAGACGGCACAGGACCTGACCGCGCGCCCCATGGCCATGAGGTGCAGGCTGCGCACGCGCTCGCCTTCACGCCAGGCTTCGTTGGCCAGCGCCAGGGCCTCTTCGTGGCGACCTTGCCAGATGCGCACGGCGCCGAACCAGCCGCGCACCGAGCCGATCACCTCGGGCTGGTCGCAGCCGGTGTCGTGCAGCGCCTCGTTGAAGCAGGCCTCGGCCTCCTTGAAGGCGCCCTGGTCGCCCAGCGCGTAGCCCCGGCAGGCCAGTGAATAGGTCAGCCCCACGGCGCTTCCCGCACCACTGCGGTGGCGTCGCTTGATGGCGATCGACGCCTCCAGCAGGGCCTGCGCGTCGCGGTAGCGGCCGGCCGATGCGAGCGTCTGCCCGAGCGTGGCATCGATCTGCACCAGCAGGCGCATGTCATCGGTCCCGACGGCGGCATCGCGGGCGATCTGCAGGTGCCCCAGCGCCTGGGACGCGTTGCCCAGCGCGTAGTGCATGTAGCCCAGCCAGTAGCGCGCGCGCGCCATGCCGGCAAGGTCGTCGACGGACTGCGCCAGCTCGATGGCCCGCTCGAACAGCGGCAACTCGTCGCGCGAAGGGTCGAACACGCTGGCCAGCCCCAACCGCTGCGCCATGGCGCCCCAGCGACGGACGACGGCCGGCGACGGTCCCAGGCGATCGAGCGACAGCAGCGCCGCGCGGTACTGGGTCTTGGCACGGTCCAGCGCGGAGGCGAACACGGCGCGATCGCCGGCGGTCTCGGCATAGGCGGCGGCCTGCTGGTGCTGCCCGGCGGCGTCGAAGTGATAGGCCAGCGCCTCGCAGACCTCCGCACCGGTGGTGGACACGTCCGCCGAGCGGGACGCCAGCGCATGCGCGGTGGCCAGATGCAGCCGCATGCGGTCATGCAGCCCCACGCCGTCGTAGATCGCCTTGCGCGTGATGCCGTGCTTGAAGCGCAGGGTGCCGTCCTGCACGCCGGGGTAGACGAGATCGTGTTCGGCCAGCGCGATGACCTGCGGGTCGTCGGCGGCGCAGCCGGTCACGCGCTCGAACAGCCAGTTGGGCATCGTGTCGCCGATGACCGCCGCCGCCTGCACCAGCTGGATCTGCGGCCGGGGCAGACGCGACACGCGCGAGGTGATCAGCCCGTGCAGCCAGGCATCGCCGGCGCGCAGGCGCACGACCGGTTGCGCCTCGGTGTCGAGCGCGGCGCGGTGGCACAGCTCTTCGAGGTAGAGCGGATTGCCGCCGGCGTTCTCGCAGATGTCCTTGACGAGGAACGGGTTGCCGTGCGGCAGCCAGCGCTTGACGGTGCGGGCCGATTCGGCCTCGGTCAGCGGCGCGAGTTCGAGCGTGGCCACCAGCTGCGGCAGGGCGAGATCGGCCAGCCCCGGCCCTCTGGCGGCCAGCAGGATCAGCAGCGGCACACGTTCCTGGATCAGCGCGGCCAGCACCTGGTGCGAGCCGTCGTCGGCCCATTGCCAGTCGTCCATGAACATGACCAGCCGGCGCTGGCGGGCCAGCGCCGCGAACAGGCCGACGAAGTTCTGGTGCACCGCCAGCGGCGGCAGCGGCTGCTGCGACGGGTCGGCCGCCAGACTCAGCGACAGCGCGTGGGCGAGGAAGCCCGGCGACGGCTCCCAGCCCGGCGCGAGCACCTCGAGCATCCGGCGGGCATGCAGGGCCCGCTCATCGCCGGAGGCGCCGGTGACCTCGGGCAGCAAGGTGCGCAGCATCTGCTGGAACGGCTGCAGCGGCTCGGCCCCCAGGTAGCTTTCGCAATAGGCGCGCAGGACCAGCGCACCGCTGGCCTGGCAGCGGTCAAGGAAGTGGTGGGCCAGCCGGGTCTTGCCCAGGCCCGGCGCGCCCAGCAGCGCGATGGCCTGCACCTGTCCCTCGGCGACGCGCTGGGTGGCCTCCTCCAGCGTGGCCATGACGTCCGAACGCCCCACGAACGGCGACAGGCCGCGCCGCGCCCGCGCCTCGTAGCGGTTGTCGGCCGGCGCCCGGGCCACCACCGACAAGGCCACGACCGGTGCCGGTGCGCCCTGCAGCATCAGCGTGCGCCGCGACTGGACCACGAACAGGCCGCTGTCCGGCCCCAGGGTCTCGGCGCTGACAAGCACCTCGTCGGCGCGCGCCGCCGCCGACATCCGCGCCGCGACGTTGGGTGCCACGCCGGTCAGTTCGAGCCGCCCCTTGACGAGATCCCCCTCGCCGACCAGCACGACGCCGGCATGGATGCCGCTGTGCAGCGTCATCGGCCCGAGCGCGTCGGCCGCCGGTCCCACCCTCATGGCACGCACGGCGGCATGCAGTTCGAGTGCCGCCTCGGTGGCGCGGCGGCCTTCATCGTCGAGCGTCTCGGGGTAGCCGAAGACGGCCAGCATGCCGTCACCCTGGATGCGCACCACCCAGCCGCCATGCCGCGTCGTCACGCTCCAGTAGATGTCGGTCAGCTCGGCCAGAAGGGCGGCGAAATCCTCGGCCTCCAGCACCGACGACAGCCGGGTCGAACCGCTCAGGTCGGCGAACAGCAGCGTCACGAACCGACGCTGCGGGCCGGGCGTCGCGCCCGATGCCGAAGCCTTGTCATCAGGGGAGGACAGCGCTCGCTCGGGATTCGTCATCGCCTGATATTTCATGATGACCCCGGCAGTGTCAAGGCACACCGGGACGCTGCGTCCCCCATCTTGTCGAGGCGCACGCGGTGCGGCCCGACCCGTGCCTCAGCGCCCGAAACGGACCGTCTCGCTCACGGGATCGTCATGGCGCGGCAAGGCCTCCCGCGATGCGGAGGCCAGCGGCAGCTCGGCACCTTCGACGACGAACAGCGGCAGGCGCTCCAGCGGCGCGTCGACCTCGTGCCACTGGCCGGCGCCCAGGCGCTGCCGGTCGTGGAAGCCGATCCAGTCGCGCCCGTCGGGCAGGCGCGGCAGGTAGACGCGGCGGCGCCGTTCGCCCTCGTGCACCACCGGCGCGACGAGCAGGTGCTCGCCGAGCATGAACTCGTCGCCGTCCTGCAGGCACTGCGGGTCATCGGGCCAGTTGAAGAAGGTCGGCCGGATGATGGGCACGTGCTGCTCGCAAGCCTGCTCGAAGCAGGCCCACAGGTAGGGCAGCAGCCGGTAACGCAGCCGGATCGCGGCGATGACCTGCGGGGTGACCTCCGGGTGCATCCACGGCAGGTTGCTGACGTTGCCGGCCTTCCACGAGTTCATCACCATGCGCGGGTTCAGCGCACAGGCCTGCACCCAGCGCAGGAACAGCTCGGGGCCGGGCAAGGGGCCGTAGAAGCCGCCGACGTCATGGCCGATGTTGAACAGGCCCGACAGGCTCATCTGCAGGCCGGTGCGGATGTTCCACTTCAGCGTCGCCCAGCTGGTGGTGTTGTCGCCCGACCAGGTCTGCGCATGGCGCTGGATGCCCGGCGGGCCGGCGCGCGAGACGGTGTAGACGGCCTCGTCGAGGCCCCGTTCGGCCGCCCAGGCCTGCTGGGCCTCGAAGGTCGCGCGGGTCATCAGCAGCGCGTGCAGCGGCCGGCTGCGGTGCATCGGCAGGGGCTGGTCAACACCCTGGCTGTAGGCCTCCTCGGCCTGGATCGCGTATTCGTTGTTGTCGTTCCAGCCGACGTCGATGCCCTTGTCGAGGATCTGCTCGCGCAGCTGCTGCTGCCACCACGCGACGGCCTGCGCGCGGGTGAAGTCGAGGTGCGAGCCCTGGCCGTCCCAGTAGGGTTCGACGACCGGCTGGCCGCTGGCGCCGTCCTCGATGAAGGCGTGTGCATCGCGCAGCGCCGCATAGGCCGGGTGGTCGTCGAGCAGGCAGGGCTTGAGGTTGGCCACCAGCCGCATGCCGGCGGCCTGGAAGCGGGCGTTGATGCCTTCCGGGTCCGGGAACTTGCTGCGGTTCCAGGTGAAGACGTAGCGCTGCTTGCCGCGGCTCGAATAGCCCGAGCCGTAGTGGAACGACGAGATCGGCACGCCGTGCGACTGGCAGTCGCCGATGAACCGTTCGAGCTGCTGCTGCGCGTCCGGCGCATCGGCCAGGCCCATCGCGGTCTGCGCATAGCCCAGGCTCCAGCGCGGTGGCAGGTGGGTGCCGCCGATCAGCGCGACGAACTGGGCCACGACCTCGGCCGGCGTGCGGCCCACCATCAGGTAGGCGTCGATGTCGCCGTCGTCGATCTCGACTGTGCGGAACAGGCCG
>JACCDQ011751894.1_pt1 | contig 13790 bp, 14 predicted proteins | sample 7446031 | NCBI WGS metagenome assembly JACCDQ01 (sample SAMN15323442, study PRJNA562643) | freshwater metagenome | isolation source: river surface water | place: USA:Blue River Watershed | collected 2017-08-17 | reverse complement strand
CAAAATTAACACCTTTTAAGAGTAAAAAAATGGCTCAGACAAACATTGAACAACTATTAGGAAAAGATGCAGAGTATCTTTTGAATCACAACTGTAACACTATCAGCAAAGAAAACATTCATTTGCCAGGTAGCGATTTTGTGGATCGTATTTTCGCTCAAACCAACCGCAGTCCTCAAGTTTTGCGCAGTTTGCAAACCCTTTACGGACATGGTCGTTTGGCTAACACCGGATATTTGAGCATCCTACCAGTTGATCAAGGAATTGAACATAGCGCAGGTGCATCTTTTGCACCCAACCCCGCTTATTTTGATCCAGAAAATATTATTAAATTGGCTATTGAAGGTGGTTGTAATGCCGTTGCATCTACATATGGTGTGTTGGCAATGAACTCTCGTAAATATGCTCACAAAATTCCATTTATCGTTAAAATTAACCACAATGAGTTTTTGACTTACCCAAATAAATTCGACCAAATCATGTTCGGATCCGTTCGTGAAGCATGGAATTTGGGTGCTACAGCTGTTGGAGCAACAATTTATTTCGGTTCTCCTGAAAGTTCACGTCAAATTATCGAAGTAGCTCAAGCGTTTGAAGAAGCACATTCTTTGGGTATGGCTACCATTTTGTGGTGCTACACTCGTAACAATGGTTTCAAAGTAGATGGTGTTGATTATCACGCTTCTGCTGACTTAACCAGTCAAGCAAACCACTTAGGTGTTACCATCCAAGCCGATATCATCAAGCAAAAATTACCAACCAATAACGGTGGTTATAATGCTACTAAGCACGGTAAAACTTCTTCTAAAGTGTATACCGATTTGACTACCGATCACCCAATCGATTTAACCCGTTACCAAGTTGCAAACTGCTACATGGGTCGTGCAGGTTTGATTAACTCAGGTGGAGAAGCTAAAGGTCAAGGCGATATCGAAGAAGCTGTTTACACCGCAGTAGTGAATAAACGCGCTGGTGGATCTGGTTTGATCTTAGGTAGAAAAGCCTTCCAAAAGCCTTTGAACGAAGGAATTCAAATGTTGAATTCAGTTCAAGATGTTTATTTGGATTCCAAAGTAACCATCGCTTAATATTTGTAACTTTGCGATTCTGGTGGATTACCTCCAGAATCGCTTTGATTTAATTTAAACATTTATACCAATAAAGATCTTTCCTTAAAATGGCTGAATCTGAATTTGATGAGTTTGATCTTGAATCCTCCGAGTCCAAATGGTACATGCGTACACTTTCGGGGATCCTGACCAAAACCAAAGACAAAAAACCAACTCCTGATGGATTGTGGGAAAAATGCAAACGCTGTAAAGAAGCACATCCAACCAAAGACTGGATTTCAAATCTTTTCGTTTGTCCTTCATGTAATTACCACGATCGAATCGGATCCAGTGAATATTTTGAGATCCTTTTTGATGATAACAAATACACAGAAATTAATGCCAATTTAACCTCTGGCGATCCATTGGAATTCGTAGATTCGGCTCCATACGTTGATAGAATTCAAGTGGCTCGTAAAAAAACAGGACTTAACGATGCCGTTAGAACTGCACATGGTAAAATCAATGGACAACCCTTGATGGTGGCATGTATGGATTTTAATTTTATCGGGGGATCCATGGGCTCTGTGGTTGGAGAAAAAATTGCTCGTGGAATCGATTACAGTATTCAACACAAAGTGCCATTTTTGATGATTTCCAAATCGGGTGGTGCACGTATGATGGAAGCTGCGTTTTCATTGATGCAAATGGCAAAAACAAGCGCTAAATTGGCTTTGTTGCACAAAGCAGGTGTTCCTTACATTTCCTTGATGACTAATCCTACCACCGGTGGAGTTACTGCTTCTTTTGCTATGTTAGGTGATTTTAATATCGCTGAACCTGAGGCATTAATCGGTTTTGCAGGGCCACGCGTAATTCGTGAAACCATTGGTAAAGATCTTCCTAAAGGATTCCAATCGTCTGAGTTCTTGGTTGAACATGGATTCTTAGACTTTATTGTTGATAGAAAAGAATTGAAAGCCAAATTATCCAACTTGTTGAGCATCATTTGGGCGAAAAAATAAAAAAAACAGAAACATACACATATGAACTTTCCAGAAAATCTGAAGTACACCAAAGACCACGAGTGGATTTTGGTTGAAGGCGACACTGCTACCATTGGAATTACTGAATTTGCTCAAGGCGAATTGGGTGATATCGTTTTCGTTGACATTTCCTCTGAGGGTGAAACATTGAATTCTGAAGATGTATTCGGATCGGTTGAAGCCGTTAAAACTGTAAGTGAATTGTACATGCCTGTTTCTGGTGAGGTGATTGAAGTTAATGGCTCATTGGATTCTGCTCCAGAGTCAGTTAATAGCGATCCTTACGGAGATGGTTGGATGATCAAAATTAAAATGAGCGATGCATCTCAAGTAGATGGCTTGTTGTCAGCTGATCAGTACAAAGCTCTTATCGGAGCTTAATAGCTCTATGTTAAAAGAAACTTTTATTAAAATGAATTTCAGAAAAATCCCTGCAATTTTGTGGGGATTTTTTATTTTTTACCTTACAATTAAGCCAAAAAAAGCATCGGATCATGAGTTTCCCATGTGGCTTATGACCATCAAACCTGATAAAATTGCTCATTTTGTTTTTTGGGGAATATGGTTTTGGATTTATTATTTTTCTGTCCGGTATAAAAATGCAAATCATGAAATTCAAGAACAAAAACCATTTTATCAGCGTTCTGACTTTTTTGCTGCCTGTTGGATGGTTGCCTGTGGTGCGTTAGTAGAATTTTTGCAATGGTACACCGATTGGGGTAGAAGTGTGGAGGCAATGGATTTAATTGCTGATACTTTGGGTGTATTTTTGGCTTTCTGGTTGTTGAACCGTAAAAAGTAACTCATGAAATTGTATAATCGAATCGCTGTGTTGTTCTTGCTTCTAGCATCGCTGAATTTAAGCGCAACTAGTACATCCCCAAGAACATCTCCAGACTCTTTATTGAGTTTCAATCCTGCTTGGGATACCTTATACCAAAAATATGGGGTGAAAGGTTGTTTTGTTTTGCTCGATAAACAACGAGGTAGCATGATGACCAACGATTGGTTTATGGCTCAAACTCAAAAAACGCCGGCATCAACCTTCAAAATTCTGAACTCTTTAATTTCTTTAGAAACAGCGGTTATTCCTGATGAGAACTTTACACTAAAATGGGATAGTATTGTGCGTCAATTTCCTCATTGGAATCGAGATCATGATTTGCGTTCAGCATATAAATACTCGGTAGTTTGGTACTATCAAGAAATGGCTAGAAGAGTAGGTGCGGATACAATGAAATTTTGGTTAGACAAAGTGTCTTACGGAAATGCCGACACAACGGGTGGGGTGGATCAATTTTGGTTAACGGGAAATTTACGAATCAGCCCAATTGAGCAAATTCAGTTCATACAAAGATTGGAAACAGAACAGCTACCTTTTTCAAAAAATACGATTTCTACGGTAAAAGATATTATGATTCAGGAGCGGTCGGAATTGAATTCAACAAATTCATCCAACCAAAACAATCGCTCAAATCTAAAGAATCGCTCAAATCTCAATGAGCACTCCAAAAACAATCCACTCGCCAACCAAAATGACCACACCAACCAACGCAATAATTATATTGTGCGTTGGAAAACAGGTTGGGGGAATCAAGACGGCAAGGATATTGGATGGATTGTTGGATACATGGAGGTAGGAGTAGATGTGTATTATTTTGCGAATTGCATCGAGGCAGAAGTCGGTAAAACCATTTCGCAAGAGAATTTTCTAAATGCCCGATTGGATATTCTCCAAATAATTTTGGAAGAGTATAAGACGAATTAATATAAACTAAAAAGCCTCTGAATTTCAGAGGCTTTTTTTAATTCTTAGAGGTCGGAACCGGATTCGAACCGGTGTAGAGGGTTTTGCAGACCCGTGCCTAGCCTCTCGGCCATCCGACCTTATTTTTAAGGAATGCAAAAATAGCAATTTTGTTCGGTTTTACAAAATGAAATTTCGAAGTTTGTAGCGAAATATGCGTTTTACATCGAAACTATTTCACCGTCCGCCATGTGAATCACTCGATCCGTGCGGTCAGCGAAATCTTGGTCGTGAGTCACAATCAATAAACTCGTGCCAAAACTTTGCGACAACTCCTTAAAAATGCCAAAAACCATATCCGCATTTTTACTGTCTAAGTTCCCCGTGGGTTCATCACCCATGATGATGTCTGGGTTATTAATCAATGCACGTGCGATGGCTACACGCTGTTTTTGTCCCCCGGAAACCTGTGTGGCCATCTTTTTTGCCTGTTCCGATATGTCTAACATGCGCAATTTTTCTATGGCGTCGTGTTCGATTTCTTCTTTGGATTTTCGTCCCAATTTCAATGCAGGCATCATCACATTGTCTAATACCGAAAACTCGGGCAATAAATAGTGAAATTGAAATACAAATCCAATGTGTTCATTTCGAACCACCGCTAATTCATCGGATGATAATCCATTTATTTTATTACATTTCAAATAAATTTCGCCTTCGTAATCGGTGTCCATCGTACTCAAAATGTACAACAATGTACTTTTTCCGCAGCCGGATTTGCCCATAATTGATACGAATTCTCCCGCTTTCATATCAAAACTGACGCCTTTCAAAATTTGGATAGTTTCCGGATCATGAAAATACTTTGTGATATTTTTTATACTTAAAATAGGTGGTTTCATAGCGAGTGTATTTAATTATTTGTTGTGGTTTTTTTGGGGATGTTTTTGATTCTCTCCTAAATTAGCAACCTAGCCGCTACTTCATACTTGCAGAAAAAACATCCCCCGAAAAACAAAAGTGGCCATTATTGCCCCCGAATGATATCAACTGGATCAATTTTACTGGCTTTTCTAGCGGGTAAAAACCCCGCAAAAAACGTGGTTACTAATGCGAAAACGGTTCCAATAACATAATAATTTCCATCAAAATTTACTGGAAATGTTTTGATAGTTGGTAATGCTTGGGTTTCAAAAGGAGCATGACTGATGGCCAACGAAACCAAATATCCCATAATCAAACCAATAATACCGCCCATTATTCCAATTAAAAGTGCTTGGTATATGAAAACGCGCATCACATCGCCTCCGGAAAAACCAGTGGCTTTCAAAATGGCAATGTCGTTCATTTTTTCGTAAATCAACATGTTTAAAATATTGTAAATCCCGAATCCAGCCACAATTAACAACGTAATAGAAACTGCATAAGTGATTAGATTTCGAATACTTGTTCCCGTTTCGAATTGGGCATTCGCTCGTTTAATATCAATAGCATTTACTTCGAAATTTCGCTCTATCTCATACGACATTCCTTCCGCCAATTCCATATCGTGAAGTTTTACATGAATGTCAGTAACGTAAGATGGTCCTTCTTTCGCGGCGCGTTGAGCCGATTTGATGTTGGCATAACTCTGCAGGTTGTCCAAATCAGCCAATCCACTTTGAAAAAATGCCACGATTTTTAATCGTATGATTTCACCATCGGGTGTCACCATCGACACGTAATCACCTACATTCAGGCGTAATTTTTTTCCTACACCGGCACCTAAAATCACTCCATTATCGGTATTTGCAAGGTCTGCCGGCTTTCCATTAACTACATAGTCTTGAAAATTATATAATCGCTCTTCTTCTAACGGATTGATACCAATTAAATTACCATTCAAAAGCAATGTGCCCGATTGGTAAAAGACCCGCGCCGATACTTGTGGGGTGACCCCTTTTACTCGTGGATCATTCAATAAGGCATCGATAATCGAGCGATTATTGCGAATGTTCGATTGACTTTTCTTGGGCTTAATCGAATGTACAATATTGAATTTACTGGCATAGTTACGATCCAACTCAACGGGTTGCTTTTCGCTGGCCTCTACCTCGTTATAAATACGAATGTGCGGTGTTCGATTCAAAATCAATCCATCCAACAGGCCATTCAAACCCGTCATGAAACTCACCAAAATAATGAAAGTCCCTATGCCGAATGTGACACCTAATGCCGCTATCGCAGTTTGTTTTTTTCTCGCTAATAAATGCGTACTAGCGATTTTTAGCAATACGTTCATGAGTTATTTTTTCTTTTTTTCGGGACGTTTTAGCGCGGTCTTTTCAGAAATCCCATCCAATATTTCAACTTCCTGAAGGTTTTTTAATCCGGTTTTTACAACCACTTCACCTTCTGCTGTATTCAACGTGCTATCATTGATAAAATAGGAAAGAGGAACGGTTAACACATTTGGTTTTTTTGAAATGATAACATTGGCTTCAGCAGTTAATCCTGGATACAAATTGGGCAAATTGTTTTCAGTGAATATGGCTTCTGCCTTGAATGTTTGACTTTTGGTGTCTAACGCACTTCCGATAAATGAAACTTTAGCCTTATACGTTTGATCAAAAGCATCCATTTTAATAATCACCTCTTGATCCAGATGAATTTTGGTGATGTCTTTTTCGTCGATTTGCATATGAATAACAAACGACGATGGATTTCCAATCACCGCAAAAACTTGTTGAGGTGATACCGTTTCACCCACTTTAAATGGTAGTAAAAATACTTTGCCATCTATGGGACTCACGATCACAAATTTTTGTGCATTTTCCTTCGCAATTCGAATATTGGTTTTTGATTGAGATAACCCATTTTCAATTTGCGATTTGAGTGCCGCATATCGCTTTTTTGTGCCTCTTAATGCATTTTTTGATGCTTTGAATTTTAGTTCACTGCCTTCGAGTTGAACTTTTGTTCCTACATTCTGATTGAATAATTCGGACTGTCGCTTGAAATTCAAAGAGTCTAACACATACTGTTGTTTCAATGTTTCAATTTGAGCGCTTAATTCTTCCAATTGATTGAGGGCTGCTTGAGCAGTGGATGCTTGTAATTCGGCATTTCGCACATTCAAGTCTTGCACATTTCCGTTTAACGTAGCGATAACTTGGCCTTTTTTGACCATTTCTCCTTCGCTAACATGATATTCCAATAATACACCCGAAACCTCTGTTCGTAAATCAATTTGATTCAATGATTTAAGTTGTGCACTTGCATAAATGGATTCAACGAGTTCTTTCTTTTGGGGATATTCTTTTGACTCTTTCGTGCCACAAGATGCCAATAAAAAAGCAAAACTAAGAATAGGGGTGAGAGTTTTCATTTTGGTTTTGGGGTGTTAATAAACGCGTTGGCCTCCGATATAGGTTTTCTTTACTTTGGTTTTTTTGATTTTTAGGGATTCAACTGTTAAGAGATCTTGATTAAGTATAATAAAATCAGCGTATTTTCCTACTTCTAATGAACCTTTTACGTTTTCTTCTTTGTTTGCATATGCTGCCCAAAGCGTCATACCTAAAAGTGCATCTTTCCGACTAAGTGCTTGTTCAGGTTTGTACGGTACCGTTAAACTACCCTGAAGATCCATGCGTTCAGTAGCAGAATAGAATGTGGCAAATGGATTAATGGCTTCAACTGGAAAATCCGTACCCAAGGCAACAACACCGCTGCTTTTAAGCAAACTTTGATACGCATACGCCCCAGTTTTGGGATCGTAGAATTTCCCACCATAAACTCGCTGTTTTCCATCCGGACACAAGCGACTATCGGCCCAAGGAGCATCAGAAGTAGCATGGGTGGGCTGGATGCTGGGAATGATACTTCTTTGAGAAAAGATTTTTTGATCTCTCGGATCTACAATTTGTGCATGTTCAATTCTCCAACGAGCATCATATCCTTCAGGAATCATTTGTTTGAAGGATCTCAATACCAGTGAATTCGCACTATCACCAATAGCGTGTACGCAAACTTGAAAATTATTTTTTAGCAAAATAGAGCTATACAAATTGAATTCCTCCGGCTTAATTAATCGTAAACCATAATGATCATGTCGGTCGCAATATTGGTTTTTTAATAAAGCACCTCTTGACCCCAATGCTCCATCAAAATAGATCTTCATGCTATGACAGGATAGTCTTTCAGACTTTGGGATGTCATAAGTTACAATAGCTTGAATGCTTTTTTCGTTAGCCGCAAGCATGGTGTAGAAACGCATGGAGAGTTTATTTTCCTTTTGTAATCGATCAATAAATTTGATTTCATGCAACTCCAATCCGGCCTCATCCAGCGTGGTTAGTCCGTATTTGAAGCAATCTTTTGCATGTTTTACCACGGCCTTTTCAAGCGTTTTATCATCAACAGATGGAATATAACTTTTAACCCAATCTGCTGCATTATCAATGAAAATACCGGTGGGTTTACCATTTTTATCTTTTATAATTTCACCACCATAAATAGTTGTATCCCAGTTTAAATTGAGCTTTTGAAGTGCAATTTCATTTAGCCAAACGGCATGTCCATCAACTCGACTCAAACACACAGGTTTATTTCCAGCATTTTTCAAATCACTAGCCAAGGGGAATTCTTCACCCCACAAATGTTGATCCCAACCACGTCCCACAACCCATTGACGTTTGTTTTTTTTAGAAAACTTTTTGGTCATTTGGGATATTTTTTCGGGGGATTTAATTCCATAAACATTGAGTTCTGTAGTTCCTTTGCAATACGCTAAGAAATGACAATGTGCGTCAATCAACCCAGGATACATAACCCCATTGTGTTTGAAAACTTTCGAGGTTGGGTATAATTTTTTCAATGCATCCAATTCTCCGGTTTGAATGATGTATCCGTTTTGAATGGCAATCGCTTCAATGAATGAAAATCCGGTATCACCAACAATGATTTTTTTCGCCGTATGAATCTCTACTAGGTTGTTAATCTTTATATTAGATTGTGAAAAGAGTCCTTGAGTTGCGAAAAGTGCGAAAAAAAATGAAATTATTTTTATGGTTTTTTGGGGGATAAGCATGATTGGTATGTTTAAACAAACGTCTTTTGAAAAATTGTTACATCAAATTTAGCAAAACACAACAGAAAACCATTTGAATTTCGTTAAATTATCCAAACTATCGGAATAAAAATTTGTTTTCATTAAAGCATCTGTACCAAATAGAATATGAATAATAATCAAAGAAAATCAAACACAACCAAGTATGTAATTTTAGGAATAGCTGTATTGATATTAGGTGCAGTGTTTGTAGGATACAAAATGTATTCTGAACCCAATGAATTTGTATCTACAGGCACCCCGGATTATACGATTAGTGCTGATGAATTTATCAAAGAAGGTTTAGAAACTACAGATTCTGTATTTAATCGGAAATATGTAAGTAAGGCCATCCGATTTTCAGGTAAAATTATGTCGGTTACCCCCATTTCACTTTCTGGCGATTCAAAAGTAAACCCAACAGGTTCTGTGGCGCTCAATTCTGGACAAGATGAGGTGTTGGTCAATTTAGGTTTCCACGAATCACAAAATGCAGATCTTGAAACACTAAAAAGTGAGATTGGAAAATCTGCCGAATTTCAATGCGAATGTAATGGTGTTTCAAAACCTGCAGACGAAGATGATTTGCTTTCAGAAATCATTTTTAGTTTTTCAAGATGTGCAGTGATAAAAAATAAGAAATAATCTATGTTGGGTTGAATTGAAAAAATTAGCTCAACTCAATTCGAAATACGACTGAAAAAAATTAAGTCAACTCAAACACAGTAATACAATAAATCAGCAGTTAGGTAACTTTCAACGATTATAAAATTTAAAACAAATAATATGAAAAAATACATCTCAATTTTAATCATGGCAATGGTTTTTACCATTGGTTCAACATTCGCTCAAACATACAAAACCAGCACTGGTCAAATCAAATTTGTAAGTGAAACCGATTTTGAAAAGTTTGAAGCTATTAATAATCAGGTTTCAGCGGCAATCACTTCAGCCGGTAAAATTCAATTTAAGGTTCCTGTGAATTCTTTTGAGTTTGAAAAGAAATTAATGCAAACGCACTTTCAAGAAAACTACATGGAGTCTGCTACCTTTCCAAACGGAACATTCAAAGGTGATTTTAAAGATTTTCAAGGGGTGAATTTGAAAAAAGCAGGTACATACGATGTTGTAGCAAAAGGTATTTTAGAAATACATGGTGTTTCTAAGGAAGTTGAAATCCCAGGCAAATTAATTACAGACGGAAAAAGTGGAGTGACATTAAAAGCCAATTTTGATATTTCATGCAAGGATTATGGTGTAATGATTCCCAAAAGCGTTGTAAGTAAAGTATCTGATACCATTAAAATTTCAGTTAATTGCCCGGTTTCTGAAGCTGCTAAGAAGAAGTAATTTTCCCAGTGATAATCTACGGTTTACATTTGCTCTTGTTCTCAATTTAATAGATTTAAGTTAATCAATTCTAATGAAAAAAGTCTTTCTAGGCGTGTTTTGTGCTGCCTTATTAACAGCAACCATCATATTCCCAACTTCATGCAAGCACGAGGTGTTACCAACCATAAATGCTGCTGATATCTGCTTTGAACGAGATGTGTTGCCCATTTTTGTAAGTAATTGTGCAATGAGCGGTTGTCACGACTCCAAAACACGTGAAGAAGGTTATGAGTTAACGAATTATGCAACCATCACTTCAAAAGGAATTAAACCGGGAAATCCAAATGATTCAAAGATTTGGGAATCAATTGATGAAGGTGAAATGCCTCCCAATAATAGTTTAACCACAGAGCAAAAGGCGATTATTAAAACGTGGATTGCAGATGGTGCAAAGAATGGAGTGGGATGCGCGTCTAATTGCGATTCAACAGTTTATACGTATTCTGGTGCCATATCCGGAATTATCACTACGTATTGCAAAGGTTGTCATACGAATCCAGGGGCATCTGCAAATTTGGATTTGAACAGCTATGCCAATGTAAAAGCAGCCGCCCAATCCGGTAAACTACTGAACAGTGTGCAAGGTACGAATGGTTACAGTATCATGCCTCCATCTGGAAATAAATTGAGCGATTGTCAAATAACACAAATTAAAAAGTGGATTTCTAATGGTTATCCAAATTAGTATCACAATATGAATTATCTGAAATTCTATAAAACAGCGGGAATTGTTGCATTTGCTTCAATTGCCTTGCTCAATTCTTGTTATTACGATAAATCAAGTGAATTATATGGGAAAGGTAGCTGCGATACTACAACTTCTACTTATTCTACGAGTATATCCCCAACCATTAACAGAGATTGTGCAGGTTGTCATTCAGGAAGCAATCCCTCAGCCGGAATTAGTTTGTACGATTATGCTTCTGTGAAAAATTATATGATTCAGAATCGTTTAAGATTTATGGGATCGGTTAAGCAGGACGGTACGGCTTCAAATATGCCAAAGGGCGGAAGCAAAATAAGTGTTTGTGAAATAAATAAGTTAGAGGCTTGGGTGAACCAAGGAATGAAACCATGACGGCTATTAATCCATTACTTCGATTTTTTATGGGATTGATGAATTTGATTTATCCCAATACTGGCCAGGCAAGAAACACTTCCAATACTATTTCTTCCGATAGCGCTTATGTTGTAAATACAATTCCTCAACATCCAGATTCAACGATGTCTGCTAAACCTGCTGTGGCTCGAAATAACGCTGCTACCACCAATTCCAATAACGAATCTACTGTTGCTAAAACACCAGAGAAAACATCCCCCAAAAAGAAAAATTACGATATTCCTTTAACCGATGCGAGCGCTCAAGCCAAATCCATTCGATTAATTACCGGTCATACGGCTGAAACGTTGCCGCGAGGCACATTTGAACTGACCATTCAGCATCGATTTGGGGAATTGAGTTCCGGTGCTGAAAACCTATATGGAATTGATAATTTGAGTTCTATGCGCATTGGTTTTGACTATGCTTTAGGCAATCGATTTACAGTTGGTGTAGGAAGAAGCTCCATGCGCGCGACCTACAACTCATATATGAAATGGCGGTTGTGGGGCAATCCGCAGAGCAAATTCAGTCTAACCTATTTAGCCGATGCTGCTTTGGATGGCCGTGAATCTTCGGCTTGGGGCGTAGACCCATTCTTTTATTCACATCGTTTGGCATATACGCATCAACTAATTGCAGCATTTCAATTGGGTGAAAAATTGGTAATCGGTGTTTCACCAACGATTGTACATTTTAATTTGGTTGATCAAACGGAATATTCCAACGATATCCCAGTAATTCAAGGCTATTTAAGACGTTCTTTCGGAAAGAAAATGGCATTCACCGCGGAAGGAAGCTATGTGCCACAAGGAATTATTGCTAATCCGGTTAAAACCCAACCCACCGTTGGTTTTGGGTTTGAATATTTTACTCCGCGACACGCATTTCAAATTAGCTTAACCAATTCTCGGTCGTTAAACGAACCCTATTTTTTGATAACCGATGCAACCAGCACCTCATTTTCTAATTTTTGTTTGGGATTTAATTTAGTAAGAAGATGGTAATCGTAAAATTATTGAAAACAGTCGAAAAGCAAAGGTGTTTGGATAAATTGAACCTAAAGAATATTAAAATGGGTCTAAGAGCGTCTATATTATTCATCGGAATAATACTGAATTACCATCCTTTATTCGCGCAAGACGATGATTTATTGGCAGATGAAGAAGTATCAACATCCAACAAACCACAAAAAGTAGATTTTGCGTTCAAAACCACAAAAGTGGTTAATCTTCAAAGCCTTGAAATTACCGATCCAGGTGTTTTGGATTTCAAAATGATGCATCGTTTTGGTCCGTTGAATTCTGGTCCGTACAAGGCCTTTGGTCTGGATTTGGCAACTGCTCGTTTTGGATTTGAATATGGAATCGTTAAGAACTTGATGGTTTCAGCCGGTAGATCCAATGTAAGTGGAAATAAAAATATCGATGCACTGTTTAAGTATCGACTTTTGCATCAAAATACGACCAATAGCATCCCAATTTCGTTGGAATTTGTAACCGGAACTCAATATTTGTTGGGAAGTAAATACGCGAATTTTTCAGATCAACAGCGCAGTTCTTACTTCGGACAAATGATCATAGGACGAAAATTTGATGAAGATTTGAGCGTCATTGTTTCTCCTACATTTTTGATGAATGCTACTTCTTCCATGGACAATACACAACAATATGCCCTTGGAATTGGTTTGAGGCACAAAGTTTCCGCTCGTAGTTCAATTAACTTGGAATACATTCCCATTTTAACCAATAAAGGGAACTTAGTGAATAGTTTTTCAGTGGGAATGGATGTGGAAACAGGTGGACACGTTTTTCAATTTCACATTACCAACAGCGCAGGGTTAAATGAAGCACAGTTTATTAGCAATACCAATGATTCTTGGAAAAATCAAGGTATTCGATTCGGCTTCAATTTGTCAAGGGTGTTTACGGTGGTAAAGCCAAAAACATTCAAATCCAGCAACTAAGAATTTTTCAACGTCAATTTTTATTTGGTGAAAAATCAGATTCCATAGGTGAACGGATTGCCCGGTAAAATCTCCATTTCGAATTTAGAATCTGCTGAAGATAAATTCAATATTGCCGCTAGATTCGATGCGGCAGCAGATTCTAAATTTAATCTCAAGGTGGATTCTGTTGTCCATTCAGGAATATCTGCGAGTTTCAACGTGAGGTAAATACACGAATCGTTTGTGCCTTGTTCCCAGCGATAATCGTACTGGATTTTGGCCTTGTTAAATCCTTCTTTAAATAGGGCACAAACCAGTTTTATGGAATCCAGTTTTATTTTTGGGGATGTAAATCGAATTCCAATTAAATCGTACGATTTGATTTTAAACCGTTTTAAATCAATGAAAATCGGTTCATCT
>JACCDQ011535327.1_pt1 | contig 13790 bp, 11 predicted proteins | sample 7446031 | NCBI WGS metagenome assembly JACCDQ01 (sample SAMN15323442, study PRJNA562643) | freshwater metagenome | isolation source: river surface water | place: USA:Blue River Watershed | collected 2017-08-17 | reverse complement strand
TACCCGGCTTTATCCGTTTTTAATCCCACGGCCGAAATATTTTTCCAGCCCCCATGAAGAGCAGAAACTGGATTGACAACAAAAGAAAAAGTTAAAGTTGTTGTGGTCGAGCCATCTGAAAAGACTGCTGTAATATTAGAGTTTCCAGCAACCCCACCAATTGGATTAAATTTAAAATATAATTTATGTAATTTAGAATCATTTCCTGCGGCACTTTCTAAGGTCGCAGCTGTTGTTCTTGATTCAGTAGCATCCATTAAACCATTATCATTCAAATCATAAAACATGGTTATTTGATTGCTTGGTAATACCGCCGGGTTGTCTGAGGTTAATGAGGTAACTGTTAAAGCATTGGCATCCTCATCCGTTGTTGAAGCCTGATCTTCATCAATTGTAATACCTTCAGATTGAACTTTTCCACCTTCATTGGTTTCAACAGTGGTCAAAGTACTTAGTAAATATGGCGGATCATTTACCGCTGTAACCGTAATATTAAATGTACGAGTGAAAGTATCCACGCCACCATTTGAAGTTCCACCGTTATCGACCATCGTAACGGTAATCACTGCAGTTCCTGATTTATCAGCAGTCGGTGTAAAACTTAATGTTCGCGTTGTTGCCGCTGTTCCTGAAATAGATGGATTTGGTATCAAGGCCGTATTAGAACTTGTTGCCGTCATGGTAAAAGTTTGTGATTCATATCCGCCGCCGCCAATATCAATTCCGGTAATACTTACTGAAGTGGCCCCAGAATCTTCCAGAACAGTTTGATCTGCAATAGCATCAAAGGTTGGTGCATCGTTAATAGGTGTCACGTTCACTGACCAAGTTGTATAGTCAGTGTATTGCCCGGCACTTCCTACTCGATAATAGAGAGTATAGGCGCTAGAGCTTGAAACGTTCGCTTTTGGAGCAATCGTTAAAATACAATGATTCGGTGTCGTGATACAATCACAACCACCAACGGTAAAATTTGCTAAGAAAACGGCATCGAGTGGATCAACATTACATGAATCCACATTTGATTCAGCATCAGCATAACTTGGAGTTAAATCAATGACGATATTTCCACCGTCTTCATTCCCAGAAGAAACTTTTGAAACTGGTGAAAGATAATAAGGTTTATCTTCAGTTGAAGTCATCGTTAACACAACTTTTGATGTATTCGTTGAAGTTCCATAAGCATTGCTAACTGTATAAGTAAATGAATCCCATGAATCAGATCCTCCAGCTAAACTCACATCTGATGGAGTATTCGCGCTTGGATTAATTAATGTTGAACCTGATCCGCCAGATCTTAAACTTGCAGCTACCAATGCGGCCGCTTTAGCATCATTATTGATTAAATCAATCACTTGAGTTGTAGTGGTTAAAGTTGGATTAACAAAAACTCTAATGGTGTCTCCAACAACTCGAATATAACTTTCGGCTGTCACATCTTGGTGCAAACCGTATCTTTGATAAGCAGTTGCATAACTATCAACTGATGTATTCGTATTTCGAATATCGTAATATCTAATTTTTATGGCATTTCCTGAAGTCCCGATTAAATTTGAAGTAAAATCAATATCAGAAATTGTAACCGATGCATAAGCAGGGGCCGCTCCACCAAATGTGTCTCCACTTGTCGGAGTAAATGTACAGCTTCCTGATGATGAACAAGTCACACTACCTAAACTTGGGTTAGAAGTTTTGGTAAAAACAAATGATCCAGTTCCAACATAATCAGCACCGGTAGGTAATGAAAAACTACAGCTCGCCGGAGTACTATTGGCGCTTTCTGTACAAGTATAGGCCGCCGATTTGGCCAGAGGAAGTAAATGTGATTGCGAATTACTCATAGCAGAGATTGAAATACTAACATTTTGAGCAGCACTCACTCCATCAACATCAGTTATCGTATAACTAAATCCTGCGGTTCCGCTCTGACCGATTTTTCCGATAATATAAGACTTACAAACACCACCAGTACAATAACAACTTTTGTCGATAAAGGTTTTATAATTTTGTAATGTTGTAAATTCAGTTTGCGCTATATCGTAATAGTATTTTACCGTAGTCACACTTAAGTAAGGATTGACTTCTAAATTTATATTATCAACCACAGTTTTGATTAATCCAATAATATTTTTAATGTTGCTGTGATTGTATGAGTTTTGAATTGAGGTGATGTGAGTTCCCATAGTCGTCAAATACGCATCAATATTGTTTCTAGCAGTTTGCTCTGCCAAAGTTGAATAATTCATTTGATTACGCATATAAGTTAATTGCGTCTTTAATTGATTTGCTTGAGTGATATAGGATCCTTCCACGATCAATGGAGAAATCGCATCGACTTTTGTTGAAACTCCAGACAAACTACAACTAGTGGCGGTGTCACCATTTAAATCACTATAGCCTAAAGTAACCAATTGATAAGTTTCTTGAGCTAAACTAACTGATGATAAAGTTAAATTAGGAGTATAGCGAGTTTCGGCCACACTATAACAGCTGCGAGTGATTTTATTATATTCTTGATTGGTTCCGCAGACAGCTTGTTTCTCAGTTGCCTTAGGAATACAAGATGCAACTAACAATAAAATAATTGTTAAGAATGAAATTCTAATGAAGATAGATTTAATATTCACTTGTTGCAATTCAAACTCCTCTATCTTTTATCGGGAAAAATGAATCAAACCTTACTGTTTTATGCCCTAGTGATATTGTCTCCTATTCTAGAGAAAATAAATTTTGCTTTAATAAAGAACTTTATATTTAACTAGTTAGATCTATTTTCGAGATTTCAATGATTTAGGCTCAAAGGTGATTTTTTGACTAAAATTGTTGGCATTTTATTGATCGGATAAGAAGAATTAAATAGAAAAAAATCAGAGATTCACTAAAATAAAAATATGAAAACGTTTTCCATCATTATTTGTATGCTCTTCTCCACTTTGGCCTTGGCCAGTGATGAATTGGCAATTATCCAAACGGTTTCAAATTCTAAAAAAACTTTTGTTATACAAAAAGGATTAAAAGAAGGTGTCAGCAAAGGACAAGAAATTGTTTTTTCAACTGAAAGTGTTTCAATTAATTGTAAAGCAGTTGAAGTAAATCGAGAATACAGTTTGTGGCGACCTCTTAATCAAGAAGTACTAATTCCATTTAAAAAAAATGATATTGTTAATCTAAATTCTCATCTTGGCGGCAGTGTCGGAATCGATGTCATCAGTTCAGCAGATGCCAAATTACCTCCTCCTAGTCCTGAAGAAATTTTAAGAAGAATGAGAAACCTAAATAGTATTGCTCTTCGCTTTAGTTACGGTGGTGCTCTCGCTCAAAATACTTCCTCAATTTCACCAGAAAAAAATTCTAAAAAAGTTGGTTGGGATGTTGGCGCTGATTACAATTTTAGATTTCACCCGACTTTAGAAGGATTGTTTGGTTTTAGATTTGATAGTGAAATATATCGTACTTCATCGCCTGAATTAGATATCCCAACTAACCGTTCTTTCCTCGTCGCTGGTTTCACGTATCACCTCACCGAATTTAGCGATAATGCCAATAATTACTATATAAGTTTAATTGGTGGAATTGGTAGAAGTTCAACCACCGTATCAGAAGAAGTTGCCAGTGGTATGGCCTTAATGTTACCGCAAGTTAGATTGGGTTATCTTATGGCAGTAGGAAGCGCTTCTAGTTTAGCTATCGAAGGTTCAGTTGAATCTATTTCAACCAAAGAAACTTTTACTGATCAATCTGAACAAAATTCTGATGTCATCAATATCAAAATATCTGGTGCTTGGAGATTTTAGATAAATTTTATTTCATCGCTCGAAGTTGCTTTAGTCTTTTGCAAAGCTCTTCCATGATAGCGCGAGTAAGTTAATTCCAAAGATTCACGAATTGTCGGCATTTTAATTTTTAATAAACCTTCAATATTTAAAATATCTAAATGATAGTTTTGTTTTTCAGGAACAGAGGCTCCTTTTAGAGCAGGAAATGGCCATTTGCCTTTTCGACCTAAACCTTCAGAGGCACCAAAGACTTGACAGTATTCTTCGAAAAATTGGTAGTTGGTCATTTTATCTTGAGTGGAGAAATGTAATAGACGATTGGAAATATTTTTTTGAATACACATTTTTAAAACAAAGGCTAAATAATAAATATCAATAAAACCTTGTGATACAAAGTCATCAAAAACCATACTTTCTCCGAGCAATAATTTTTTTTGCATGATTTCGAAAAAATTACTTCGAAGAGGATTGATACCGCGTCCATAAAGTGGGCAACATCGAATGATCAAATAATTCAATGAAGATTTTTGGAGATAAAATTCACAAGAAGCAATCGATTTTCCATAATGAGTTAATACATCTGGGTTATCCATCTCATTGTATTTTTTATTATCGCCAGAAAAAACATATTGGCTGGAAAAATAGATGACTCTGGCACCATAACGTGGGGCCAATTCAGTTATATTGAATAATCCACTTGAATTGAGTGCATCACAAGCATTCGGAGCTGCTTGGCAATTGGCGAGTCCAGTTAATCCGGCCGCATAAATGACGAGATCTGGTTTAAAAGCGTACATGACCAGTTGTAACTCATCTTTACTTAAAACATTACATGGAAGGGCCAAAACACCTTTAATCGGAATATATTTTTTATGATAGGTTCCAACAACACGATATTCTGATTTAAAAAATTCCGCGAGATTAGATCCTACAAAAGAATTGATTCCAATAATTAAAATAGTTTCTTTTTTAGGAGTTATTATAGAATTTTCGGCCATGAAACTATTCTATCTAATTTTAAGAAAAAAAAAAGCCCAACTTAAGTTGGGCCAATTGGTCGGTTATTTTTTTAATAAAGTCCGATTTCTTTTAATCTTTGATTTAAAAAATCTCCTGCAGAAATTTCCGTATATTTTTCGCCCTTTCCTACGCAAGAAGGCAAGCACTTTAAAGATGCTTTTGAATGCGGATGAACAAAAAATGGCATTGAATATCTAGTTGTATTATCTGAACTTGGGTTTACTACTCTGTGAATAGTTGATGGCAGAACACTATTAGTTAATCTCTCCATCATGTCACCAGTATCAACCACAATTTCTCCTGGTTTGGATGAAACATTTAACCAAGAACCATCGCGATCTAGAAGTTGAAGTCCTGAATCCGTTGCCCCAACTAGCATCGTAATTAAATTGATATCACCATGGGCCGCAGATCTAACAGAATTCAAAGTGTCTTGACCTTTTGTTGGAGGGTAATGAATCATTCTTAAAATCGAATTTCCATCATCAACCATTGAATTAAAAAATCCATTAGGCGTATCTAAACCTTTACCAATCGCCTCTAATAAAATACGAGATGTTTTATCCATCTCAGAATAAAGCGATTGAAAAGTTTCTTTCAAATTATTAATTTCAGTTGGCCAAATATTTTCTGGATAAACTCCATAGAATTGAGAAGTTTGAAGAAGATCTCTTCCAACATGCCAAAATTCTTTTAAGTCTGGGTGCTGACTATCTTTAGCGTGCTCTACTTTAAAAGGAGTATAACCTCTTTGGCCGCCGTTACTCATTTTATATTTCATCTTCGTTTCAGTTGGAAGATTAAAAAATTCTTTTACTAATTCATAGGCATTATCAACTTTCTTTTGCTCGATAGTATGATCTTTTAAAATAATAAAGCCGTATTCTTTAAGACCAAACATAATGTCGTCTACAAACTTAATTTGATCTTGAGTCGTACCATTTACATAGCTTAGTAAACTTAATTGTGGGACTTGTCTTACACTCATAATGCCTCCTAAAATTTTATTTAAACTAACAAGCTTTTAACACTATGGCCCATAGAATTATTAGTTCTTCTAAATCTATTTATTAGATAATCCTAAAGTCTGCCTTTTCTAAGTAGTTAAAAAAAGTATATATTGATCATGATGATAAACATAAACGAACTCTGCCAGACAAGCATTTTTAACCTTTATAATAGGGTCGCAAAAAATCTCTTTGATCAAAAAAAGCAGTTGTTGCCGATCATTCACATAAACCCAGACCATAAAAAAATCATTTATTCACTTCATGGTTATATGGGTGCTCCTTATGAAATGAATTTTTTAACCAAGGATTTAGACATTAAGGATTTTTCCATCTTCCATGATCTCATTTTAGGTTATGGGAATCATCCGGGCGTTGCGAATAAAATATCCAAAGAAGAATTCTTAGAATATGCCTATAAAAATCTTGAATTTGTATTTCAAAATTTTTCTGAAATTCATCTCGCTGGATTTTCAACCGGTGGTCTCATTATAACCAAATTTCTAGTTGATCATCCTGAGTATCATCATAAATTAAAATCGCTACACCTTATTTCACCTTTTTACTTACCCTATTCAAGTCTTTTGCCTAAATTGAATCGGTTTTTAATTAAAAAAGTAGAACTTTTAGATGTAAAAATTCTTCATAAGATTACACGCTTTCCGGATGTGAAAATCATCCTTTTAGAGCCTGATTTCTATTTACAAAAAATTCCACTAAAAGGAGCAATGGAAATTGAAAGTTTGGCAAATCAATTAGTTAGTCAAATGCAACAGTTAAAACCAATTAATAGCTATATCTACTTAACGAAAAAGGATAAAGTCTTATCTTGTAGAAAAACTATTCCTTTTATAAAAAAATATTTTAATGATAAAAACTTATATATCTTTAATGAAAAGAAATCCCCTCATCACCTTTTGCATCCTTTAGTTTCTAATCAGAGCAAAATAATTGTGGAAAATTTTACGAGGGAAATCAATCATTAATGCTTAGACTTTGTTTCTAGCATTTTTACTGCAACCCAAAGTTTTTCTAGATCCAATTTTATTTTTTCAATATCTTGATTTTTTAAAGATAGAATGTCTTTTTTCACTTTTTCAATATCCTCTAATTCTTGCGCTGTTTTTTTTATTTCTTCACCTAGCTTTTTATCTTCCTTTTTCTCGTCTTTCTTTTCATTATTAATTTTACTTTCGATCTTTTGAAAATCTTTTTTCATATCTTCGATATTTTTTTCTAGTTCTTTAAATCGTTTATTAGACTCTTCCATTTTGCTTTCTATACTTTTAAAGGAAGCAGAAAAGTCTTTTAAGTATTTTTCGACATATTCAATTCGCTCTAACTTATTAAGTCCTTGATTATTTGTATCTTTATACAGACCGATTGAATCTTCGGCATAAAGACCGTTCATGAAGGCAGAAATTAACAAAACAACAACGCACTGCATGCTTTAGCTCCTATTTCTAAGTTGATATGACAATTATATCCAGATTTCATCTTTTTTAACCATAATTTAACAATCCTTACTAACCAAATCAGATGTTTTGTGTTAGTTTTTCTAAAATTTTTTTCTCTCAATATTAATTTATTTAAGGAGTTGAACCATGTTTCAAAAGAATTTCCTATCTTTAGGACTAGCTCTAGTTCTGTCAATTACTAGCTTTGGTCTATCGGCCGAAGATAAACTAGGTACTAAAGACAACCCAGTAAAAATTTATTTCACACCGTCTGTAGACCAAAACACGATCGCAACAAATTCTGATCATTTTTTAAAGTTTATGGAAAAAGAAACTGGTTTATTTTTTAAATCTGCAGTTCCTTCTTCTTATGTTGCAGTAGTTGAAGCATTTGGTTCAAGCCGTGCTGACGTTGCTGTTATGAACTCATTTGGTTACGTACTTGCAAACACAAAATACGGAGCTGAAGCAAAACTAAAGGCCCTTAGACATGGAAAAGATTACTACTCTGGAGCAATCTTTGTTAACAACAACTCAGGAATCAAAAGCCTTAAAGATTTAAATGGAAAGAAGTTTGCTTTTACTGACGCTGCTTCTACATCAGGTTATTTATTTCCATTAAAAATTATTAACGATGCTAAAGTTAAATTAGGTAATACGACATTTGCGATTAAGCATGACAACGTTATCACTATGGTTTACCAAGGCCAAGTTGATGCTGGTGCAGCTTTCTTCTCAGATGCTTTTGATGGAAAAATCAAAGATGCTAGAGAAAGAGTTATGACTCAATTTCCAGATGTAGAAAAGAAAGTATCAGTTTTAAAAATTACTGATAAAATTCCTAACGACCCATTTGTTTTTAGAAAAGGAATGGATAAAGCTTTAACTGAAAAAATCATTGCTGGTATTAACAAGTATCTTTCAACAGAAGAAGGTAAAACTACTTTCAAAACAATTTATGCTGTTGATGGTGTTGTTCCTGCAAGCAATAAAGATTATGATGCTTTAAGAAAAGTTTTAAAAGCAACAAACACTGACGCTGCAACTTTATTAAAATAATTTAAGGATTATAAAATGTTGGAAGTTAAAAATCTCAATAAAGTTTATCCCAACGGGTATCAAGCACTAACTGATGTTTCATTTAGTGTACCTCAAGGGGAATTTTTAGTTGTTATTGGTCTTTCTGGTTCTGGTAAATCTACCATGCTAAGAACGTTCAATCGATTACACGATATCACTAGCGGTCAAATTATTTTTAATGGAGTAGACACTACTAAATTAAAAGGTTCGGCCCTTAGAAAAATGAGATCTGAAATTGGGATGATCTTCCAACATTTTAATCTAATTCCAAGAAAAACGGTTCTAGAAAATGTCCTTACAGGTAATTTGTCTAGAACTGGAATTTTAAAATCTATTTTAGGTCTTTATACTAAGGAAGAAAAAGAACGAGCGATGAAATACATCGACATCGTTGGTCTTCGAGGCAAAGAAAAAAATAGAGCTGATAACCTTTCAGGTGGACAACAACAAAGAGTGGCGATCGCTCGAGCTCTTATGCAAAATCCAAAAATTTTATTAGCAGACGAACCAGTTGCATCACTTGACCCAGCTACTTCTAATTCTGTTATGCAATACTTGAAAAAAGTAAATGAAGAATTAGGGGTAACAGTTATTTGCAACCTTCACTTTTTATCTCTTGTAAGACAATACGCTCATCGAGTGGTTGCTTTAAAAGGTGGAAAATTAATCTATGAAGGAAAACCTTCTGCGATTAATGAAGAATGGTTTAAAACAATCTACGGTGAAGATGCTGTAGAAGTGACAATTAATTAAGGATTTTGTATGGCCCAGATAATAAAAAAGAAAAAAAATAAAAATGTTCAAATGGTTAAGGCAATTATCCTAGATGTTTTATCTTGGAGTTACATGGCCCTAGTGGCCTATAAAATTATTTACGATAAAATGTATCTAGATAATCGTTATCCTGAATTTAACTGGAATCAACCACTTTATTCTCTATATTTTGGTGCAGCTATTGCCATTGTTTTATTTTTTACCCCGCTTTCACTTGGTCGAGGATTGATGGGTTTAATTGAAATAAAAGATGATGAATCAGCAACGAGTAAGCCCTTTGCTTTTTTAGGTTACCTAGTCATCTTTTTAACTTTTTTAACAGGCTACTTTGTTTCACAAATTTCGATAAAAGAATTTATGTCTGAACAAGGTTTAGAAGGTGCCAAAAGAATTTTTAAAGCACTTTTTAATCCAAATTTTCAGATTTTTGAGCAAGGTTTATTTGCTGCGATAGAAACCATTTACATGGCCTTTATTGCAACCGCTGTAGCAATTCCTATCGCATTTTTACTCGGATTCTTTGCTGCAAGAAACTTAATGAGTCAATCAAGACTTACCTTCTTTTTATACAATACACTTAGAGCAGTTTTAAATATTTCAAGATCAATTGAGCCACTGGTTTGGGCGATTATCTTTTCTGTATGGGTTGGTATTGGTCCTTTTTCAGGGATGCTTGCACTATGTATCCATTCAATTGCTTCTTTAACAAAACAATATTCTGAACAAATTGAATCAATTGATGATGGACCGATTGAAGCCATCACTGCAACGGGAGCACACCCTATTCAAGTGGTTTGGTTTGGAGTTGTTCCTCAAATCGTATTACCATATTTATCTTACACTATTTACCGTTGGGATATTAACGTTCGTATGGCAACAGTCATCGGTCTAGTTGGAGGCGGTGGTATTGGTAACCTTTTAATGCAATACCAAGGTCAAGCAAGATGGAATGAAGTTGGAATGCTCGTTATCATCATCGCAGCGATCGTTTGGTTGATGGATTGGTCTTCATCTAAATTAAGAGAAGCATTGAAATAATTATTAAAAATTAGGAATTGTTGTGTATAAAAAAATTTCCACTTTCCTATTTTTAATATTTTTCATCTGCACTCATGCTTTAGCTGAAACTGTTTATAATCCAGAAGCATCAACTAATGAAAAAAAAGCTGAGTTAAATTGGTTTAATTTAAGAATTCCAGAGAATGAATATAATTCCAATCTTCAAGATCAAAGAATTTTTAAATTAAAGGCCCATAAACATATGGCCAATGCCACATTACTTTTAGCGACTGGTACATTTGTCAGTGCGATTCTGGCCAAAAAAGAAATCGATAAAAATAGAGCGGCTCGCCAAGGGTTAAGTCACCGTGATGATGCCAAAGAATTAAACCTGCATATGGCCTTAGCAGGGGCCACTCTAATAAGTTATTACACCACCGCTTATTTCTCTATTACTGCACCAAAGAGTGAAAGCATGATCGATACTGAAAATGTGAAATGGCATAAACGATTTAGTTACATTCACTTTCCAGGTATGATTATGGCCCCAATTTTGGGAGTGATGGCCTATCAAGATTATAAAAATGCCAAAAATCCAAGCGGTATTGCCAAGCTTCATCGACCAATCATGAGCTTGACCAGTCTCGCCTTATTAGGTGCTGTCATTTCAATCAATTTTTAATTCAAGCATTCATCTGACTTGCATTTTTCTTGTCAATTAGAGTTTTTCACTCAAGAATATTTCATTGATTAAATATTAAACCTGAGGAATCTATGAAGAAACTGGTATTAAGTTTATTGACTCTATCTCTTACATTTTCATTAAATGCAAAAACCTTGATCTATTGTTCTGAAGGTTCACCAAGCAGTTTTAACCCTCAAATTTTTACTGATGGGACTTCATCAAATGCAGCGACCTACACTATTTATAATCGCTTGGTTGAATTTGAAACAGGCAGCACTAGAATCGTTCCAGCGCTTGCAGAAAGTTTTAAAGTATCAAAGGATCAATTAACCTACACTTTTCAATTAAGAAAAGGAGTGAAATTTCACACCACTCCCTATTTTACACCAACTAGAGATTTCGACAGTTCTGATGTTGTTTTCTCAATTGATCGTCAAAGATTAAAAGAAAATCCCTTCCATAAAGTTGGAGGTGGAAATTATGAATACTTTGATGGAATGGAGATGGGAAAAATCATTAAAGACATCAAAGCTCTCGATCCACTCACTGTAGAAATCACTTTAAGTAAGCCTAATGCTCCCTTTCTTGCCAATATGGCCATGAGTTTTATGAGTATTCTTTCTAAAGAATATGCCGACAACTTAGAAAAAATAAATAAAAAAGATAATATTGATCGTGAACCAATTGGTACCGGACCATTTTCTTTTGTGAGTTATACTAAAGACAATGCCATTAAATTTAATAAGCACGATAAGTATTTTGGAAAAAGAGGAAATATCGATAAATTAATTTTCGCCATTACTCCTGATCCATCTGTTAGAACTCAAAAATTAAAAGTTGGTGAATGCCAATTTGTTGCTGAACCAAGTCCTAGTGACATTGGAGAAATGAAGAAAAACAATAAGCTTCTTGTAATGGAAGCAAATGGATTGAATGTTGGCTATTTGGCCATGAATGTTACGAAGAAGCCTTTTGATAATATAAAAGTAAGACAGGCAATTCATTATGCATTAAACCGAAAAAGTTATATCGATGCAGTTTATATGGGTTCAGCAAGTGTAGCTAAAAATCCCATTCCTCCAACCATTTGGTCTTATAACTTTAGCGTTAAAGACTATGAATTCAATCTAAAAAAAGCAAAAACACTTTTAGCAGAAGCTGGACTAAAAGATGGATTTGAAACTGAAATGTGGACACTTCCTGTTTCTCGTCCTTATAACCCAAATGGAAAAAAAATGGGTGAATTAATGCAAGCAGATCTGGCCCAAATTGGAATAAAAGTAAAACTTCAAACTTTTGACTGGCCTACTTATTTAAAAAAATCAAAAGAAGGTAGTCATGCTTTAATTCAATTTGGTTGGACTGGAGATAATGGTGATCCAGATAATTTTATGGGAACACTTTTAACTTGTGATGCTGTTAATGATGGATCAAATTATGCTCGTTGGTGTAATAAGAAGTTCGATCAATTTATTTTAGAAGCTCGCGAATCAACTGATTTAAAAAGAAGAACAAAAAATTATATGGAAGCTCAAAAGATTTTTAAATCAGATGCACCATGGGTAACTTTAGCTCACTCAATTCAATTTCGAGCAATGGCCAAAACGGTAAAAGGTTACAAACTTGATCCATTAGGGCACGATATTTTTACACAAGTAAATGTTGAATAATTTTACTTTATGAAATTTATCTTTAAAAGATTAATTGATCTCATCCCAACAATGCTTGGGATGAGTTTTTTTTGCTTTATCCTTATTAGATTGATCCCAGGTGATCCGGTACTTCTTTTAATCGGTGAAAGAGGTGCTGATCCAACTGTCTATCTTGAAATGAAGCAAAATCTTGGTTTAGATAAGCCTATTTTTACTCAATATTTTATTTTCTTAAAGCATGCCATCCATTTTGATTTAGGAAATTCCATTGTAACTAAAAACTCTGTTTGGAGTGAATTTATCGAACGATTTCCTGCTACGGTTGAACTAGGCATGGTCGCCTTATTTTTTTCTACAATAATTGGAATTCCTTTAGGGATATTTGCGGCGCTAAAAAGAAATACTTTTTTTGATTATTTTTTGATGGGCACTTCACTTGTCGGTTACTCAATGCCCATTTTTTGGTGGGGACTTATTTTAATTTTAATTTTTTCAGTCAAACTTGGCCTCACTCCAGTCTCTGGAAGAATTGCCTTAGAGTTTGATGTGCCTTTTAAAACAGGCTTCATGCTCATCGATTCACTTCAATCAAGTGTTGTTAGTGTTGAGGGATACAAACCATTTTTTAGTTCAATAAAACATTTAATTCTTCCAAGTATTGCTTTAGGTACCATTCCTCTGGCCGTCATCACACGGATGACCAGATCTTCTATGCTAGAAGTTTTAGGGGAAGATTATATTCGAACCGCTAGGGCCAAAGGATTAAAAAGTCATCGTATTATTTTTATTCATGCTTTAAGAAATGCCTTAGTTCCAATCATAACAACTTTAGCTCTATTATTTGGTTCAATTATAACTGGGGCCATTTTAACTGAAACTATTTTTAGTTGGCCGGGAATTGGAAAATGGATAGTAACAAGTATTACCGCTAGAGATTATCCGGTCATCCAAGGTGGAGTATTAATCATTGCATTTATAATTGTTTCAACCAATATCTTAGTAGATATTATTTATTATTATCTAAATCCCAAATTAAAAGTATTAGGTGATAAATAATGTTGCGATTATTTTTTAAAATTTTTAAAGATCTTAAAAAGAACAAAGGTGCCTTACTGTCGCTATTTATCATTGTCTTTTTACTATTAATCGCATTTGGAGCACCTATTTTTGCTCCCTATGAGGCCACCTTCATCCATGAAGGGCAATTACGCTTACCTCCGATTTTCATTGAAGGTGGGAATAATCAATTTATTTTAGGCACTGATGATTTAGGACGTGATATCTTATCTCGACTCATTTTTGGTTCAAGAGTTTCACTGCTTGTTGGTTTTGCTGTAGTT
>JACCDQ010616912.1_pt1 | contig 13795 bp, 13 predicted proteins | sample 7446031 | NCBI WGS metagenome assembly JACCDQ01 (sample SAMN15323442, study PRJNA562643) | freshwater metagenome | isolation source: river surface water | place: USA:Blue River Watershed | collected 2017-08-17 | reverse complement strand
GATGTACGGCGGCAAGCACTTCTTCATCATCTTCGATGACCTGTCAACGCAGGCAGAGGCCTACCGAGCTGTTTCACTTCTTCTACGTCGTCCACCAGGCCGCGAGGCTTACCCAGGTGACGTCTTCTACCTACACTCACGCTTGCTAGAGCGTTGTGCCAAGTTGAACGACGAACTAGGTGGCGGTTCGATGACTGGTCTTCCAATCATCGAGACCAAGGCAAACGACGTTTCTGCATACATTCCAACCAACGTGATTTCGATCACCGACGGTCAGATCTTCTTGCAGTCCGACCTGTTCAACTCAAACCAGCGCCCTGCAATTGACGTAGGTATCTCGGTTTCACGTGTTGGTGGTGCGGCTCAGGTTAAGGGCATTAAGGGTGTTTCAGGTACCTTGAAGCTCGAACTTGCTCAGTACCGTGCACTTGAGGCATTCGCAATGTTTGCGTCTGACCTTGATGCTGCATCACGTCAGCAGCTAGCACGCGGTGCTCGTCTAATGGAGCTTCTAAAGCAGCCTCAGTACTCACCATTCCCAGTTGAAGAGCAGACTGTCTCTATCTGGGCGGGTACCACCGGCAAGCTAGATGAGGTTCCAGTTGAGGACGTATTGCGTTTCGAAGCAGAGCTTCTTGAGAGCCTGCGCCGCAACAGCAAGGTCTTGACCACCATTCGCGAGACCAACAAGTTGGAAAGCGACACCATTGCTGAACTAGAGAAGGCTGTAGCCAAGTTCAAGAAGAGCTTTGCGACCACCTCTGGTGAGTCACTTGCATCTGCAGGAGACGTAACCGTTCTAGACGAAGACGACGTCAACCAGGAAAAGATCGTCAAGCAGAAGCGCAAGAAGTAAGCACTTCGCTAAGACAATCATCCAACTGACGACAAGAATCTAGGAGAGACATGGGAGCGCAACTTCGGGTCTATAGGCAGAAAATTAAGTCTGCCCAGACGACCAAGAAGATTACTCGTGCCATGGAGTTGATCTCTGCCTCACGCATTTACAAAGCACAGCAGCGTGTAGCAGCATCAACCCCGTACTCACGCGCTGTCACTCGTGCGGTTTCTGCGGTTGCAACGTATTCAAACATTGCTCACCCGCTGACCACCGAGCCAGAGCGTATCGATCGGGCAGCCGTCGTAATTTTCACCTCAGACCGCGGTCTTGCCGGAGCGTTTTCATCAAACGTTCTCAAAGAGGCCGAACAGCTTACTAACTTGCTCCAGGAGCAGGGCAAAGAGGTTGTTTACTACCTAGTTGGTCGTAAGGCAGTAGCTAACTTTGGTTTCCGTCGCCGTACCGCTGTTCAGCAGTGGATCGGTGGCACCGACCTTCCTCAGGTTGACACCGCCAAAGAAATCGCCGACGCGGTGGTTGCTGCTTTCAACACCGATTACGCAGACGGCGGCGTGGACGAAATCCACCTCGTATCTAACCGATTCATTTCGATGATCGCTCAGGTGCCTGAGGTAGTTCGTTTGTTGCCACTTGAGGTTGTCGAGGGTGTTGAAGCGCCTGCAGAAAACGAAGTGTTCCCGCTTTACGAGTTCGAACCTGATGCCACCAAGGTGCTTGACGCCTTGCTGCCGGTTTACGTTGAGAGCCGCATTTTCAACGCCATGCTGCAGTCAGCTGCCTCTGAGCACGCTGCCCGTCAGAAGGCTATGAAGTCAGCTACCGATAACGCTGACAAGCTCATCAAGAACTACACCCGCCTCAGCAATGCGGCACGTCAGTCAGAAATTACCCAGCAGATTTCCGAAATTGTTGGTGGTGCAGACGCATTGTCTACCGCCGGCAACGAAGACTAAGAGAAAGAAAGAGACATGGCCGAGACCAAGAAGAAGGTTGCAGCACCTGCAGCCGGCACCGGGCGTATTGCTCGCGTTACCGGTCCAGTGGTTGACATCGAGTTCCCGCACGATGCCATCCCAGCGATCTACAACGCACTCACCACTGAGATTGTGCTTGATGGCGAGAAGAGCACTCTTACTCTCGAGGTCGCACAGCACCTCGGAGACGACCTTGTGCGCGCAATTGCACTGAAGCCAACTGACGGTTTGGTCCGTGGCGGTCTTGTTACCGACACCGGAGCGCCAATTTCTGTTCCAGTGGGTGACGTAACCAAGGGGCACGTATTCAACGTGACCGGTGAAGTGCTAAACGCAAAGCCTGGCGAGAAGATCGAGGTCAACGAGACCTGGTCAATCCACCGCCAGCCACCTGCATTTGACCAGCTTGAGTCAAAGACCAACATGTTCGAGACCGGTATCAAGGTCATCGACCTTCTAACCCCTTACGTACAGGGTGGAAAGATTGGTCTATTCGGTGGTGCTGGTGTTGGTAAGACCGTTCTTATCCAAGAGATGATCTACCGCGTGGCTGAAAACCACGATGGTGTGTCTGTATTCGCCGGTGTGGGTGAGCGTACTCGTGAGGGTAACGACCTAATCGACGAAATGACTGAGTCTGGCGTTATCGACAAAACTGCACTGGTCTTCGGTCAGATGGATGAGCCACCTGGCACCCGTCTTCGCGTAGCTCTTTCTGCTCTAACCATGGCGGAGTACTTCCGCGATGTTCAGAAGCAGGACGTTCTTTTGTTCATCGACAACATCTTCCGCTTCACCCAGGCCGGTTCTGAGGTTTCGACCCTTCTAGGTCGTATGCCTTCTGCCGTGGGTTACCAGCCGAACCTTGCCGATGAGATGGGTCTCCTTCAGGAGCGCATCACCTCGACCCGTGGTCACTCGATTACCTCGCTACAGGCAATTTACGTGCCTGCTGACGACTACACCGACCCAGCCCCGGCAACCACCTTTGCTCACCTGGATGCAACTACCGAGCTTTCTCGTGAAATTGCATCTCAGGGTCTTTACCCAGCGGTGGACCCACTAACTTCGACCTCTCGCATCTTGGACCCTCGCTACATCAGCAAGGATCACTACGAGACTGCAACTTTGGTCAAGTCAATCCTTCAGAAGAACAAGGAACTTCAGGAAATCATCGCGATTCTTGGTGTTGAAGAGCTTTCTGAGGAAGACAAGATCACCGTTTCACGTGCGCGTCGTATTCAGCGATTCCTATCGCAGAACACCTACATGGCAACCAAGTTCACTGGTGTTGCCGGTTCAACCGTTCCGCTCAAGGACACCATCGAGGGCTTCTCTGCCATCGCACGCGGTGACTTTGACCACGTTGGTGAGCAGGCGTTCTTCAACCTTGGTGACATCAACGATGTTCTAAAGGAATGGGACCGCATCCAGAAGGAATCTAAGTAATCATGGCAACTCTGCGCGTTGAACTTGTAGCTGCCGAGAAGGCCGTATGGTCTGGCGAAGCCAAGATGGTTGTTGCTAAGACTGTCGAGGGTGAGATCGGTTTGCTTCCAGGTCACGAACCAATGCTGGCTATTCTCAGCTCTGGTGAAGTGCGCATCACTCTTGAAGACGGCAACGTCATCAAGGCAAGTGCTGAAGAGGGTTTCCTTTCGGTTGAGCACAACGTAGTTTCAGTTGTTGCTCGTCATGCCGCATTGATCTAAATTCTTTCGTAAAGAGTTAACTGAAAAACCCCACCGAATCGGTGGGGTTTTTCGCTTAAGGTCTAGTTCTCTCGGTTTGCGGCCGGAACCCATTTCACATCGCCGCCGTGATTTAGATTGGCGTACCTAGCCAGAACAAACAGTAGGTCGCTCAGGCGGTTCAAGTACTTGGCAGCCGCTACATTGATGCCGCCATTGTGCTGGCCACGTTTGGCCGGCTCGGTGCCATACGCTTCGATGGCATGCCAGGTGGCACGTTCGGCCCTTCTGACCACAGTTCTCGCCAGGTGAAGGCCGGCCGATAATCCAGTGCCGCCCGGAATGATGAACGAGTCTAGTTTGGTGAGCTGTCCGTTGTACTTATCGATGGCCGCCTCCAGTGCGTCGATCCAGAGATTGTTGACCCTCAATGGCTCATATTCGTAGTGTTCGTTGAGCGGGTTTGACAGATCCGCGCCGAGGTCAAAAAGTTCATTTTGTATCTGTGACAGCAACGCGAGAGTCTCTGCGTCAAACTCATTTTTTGCCAGGGCCACGGCAACACCGATGGCCGAATTGGCTTCATCCACGTCTGCGTAAGCCTCAATGCGAGGGTCGGTTTTTCTGGTTCTCGAGAAATCACTCAAACCCGTCATGCCTTCGTCACCAGTGCGGGTATAAATCTTCGTTAGCTTGACCATGCCTCAAGTCTAGGCTCATCGAAATAGGCTATTGGTATGTACTTTTTGCTGCCGCCGTCCGAGACCAAGGCCACTGGTGGTAGCCAATCCTTTGCACTTGAGCAACTCAGTTTTCCTGACCTCATTGAGGTTCGCAAAGCTGTGCTTGGCGCCTACGGGTCCAGCGAAATCTATGGGGTGCTGGGAATGGCGGCAATAGACCGCTATACCGGAACCTTGTTTTCAGCTGTTCATGGTCGCGGGTTAAAGGGCACCAGTACGGCGAATAATTCGCTAACAGAAGCCGAGCGTGCGCTGGCTCATGGGGCCGTATTCATTCAGTCTGCGCTGTTTGGCTTGGTCGGGGTAAACGACGCTCTGCCGGTTTATAAGCTGAATCCGAGTCGCAAGTTGAACGGTCTGGACCTCAAAAAAACCTGGGCAGACGCGCATCTTTCCCTTTGGTCGGCTTTTGGTTCGGCGCCCATTCTGGATCTAAGGTCCAAGGCGTATGCCGAGTTGGCTCCGATACCTGCCGAAGTTGGCGCCTACTCGGTGGTTGTTTTCGTGGAAAAGGACAATGGTGTTAGGGAACAGCTCAATCACTTCAACAAGAAATCCAAAGGGCAGCTGGTTCGAAGTGCGTTGATCGGTCAGGAAATTCCGAAAACCATCGATGAGCTGGCTGAACGAGCGAGCCTAGCCGGCCTCAAGCTCGAGGTTTCCGACCGCGTCATCACAGTTGTAACCCGCCAGGCTACTTAGTTTCCTCTAGCGCTGGCAGCTTCACCAGCCCATCTTCGAGCGCAAACACTGCCCCGGCAAATGCATCTTTTGCATAGTAAACGTATCCGGGCAAGATCCAAACCGAGTTGTCTGAAGCCCAAATAGTGACGTTAGCTGATTCTGCAGAATCGATGGTTAGATCCAAAATCTCTGGTCCAGGCGCTGATTCGGGGTCAAGTTCGCGGGTGTCAATACCATCGGCCATGGGCAACGTAATACCTGAGTTATAAAACTTGTAGGCAACGCCGCCCGAGTAGCGATAATCGGCAAGTCGAGACACCGCCGATTCTTGGCTCACGGTGTTGAAGGTTCCCATTTGTTCAAACTCTGCCGCGAAGCCGCTGACGCTGGCCAGTGCTCCAGAGTCAGACCAACTCATCCACCACATCTCGGCGGTTGGGCTGCCATTCAAAAACATCGATGCTTCAACAGAAGCACCCCAGGTGTCACGTGACACCCGAAGCTGATTTCTAGGAAAACTCACGCCCGCGGAGGTAAAAATCTGATTCGCCTGTTCCACAAGTTCGGATTCGGTCGGTACCTTGCCTGATTCAATTGGTGTTTCGACAAAGCCAGAGCAATCCGGGTCAACCTGATCGACTTCGCCATCGCTGGCTACTGGTTCGCAGGATTTCTGAGCTTGAACGTTTGGCCAGGCGCTCGGATCGTTGTACCACCAACTTCCGTTACCAGACCAGTTCAAGTAAACGTTTGGACCGGAACCATCCTCTGGTCCGAGCACCCAGGTTGGCCATTCTGCCGACGAGTACTTCGATTCTTTTGGGGTTCCTTCGATCGAGAAGACCCGGCCAAGCATCAATAGGTAATCAGTTGGTGAGCCATTTAGCTTGGCTTTATAGGCCACGCCCTGGCCAGCCTCACTGCCCAGCGAATCACCGGCTAGATAGTTGTACTGCGTCCACATCATCATGTCGCGCACACCTTGGTCGGCTTCGGTTCCGGGTGCTCCCTTGGCGCCAAGCATAGAGCTGCTCTGCGAGTCGCCCACGGATAGCAAGTATTGCGGCTCCCCGGGAGACAGGGTCAATGGAATCGTGATGGCAAGTGCTCCCGCTGCAGCCAGCGCGGTCAATAGGAACCTCGGCCTAGCGGCGGCATTCATACGGTGCTTACGCCCAAGCCCCTGGGCTTGTGTAGTTGTGGCGTTGTGCAGTACCTCACTGCCTAGTTCAACTTCGACCACTGGGTCGGCTGCTTTTAGGCGGGCATCCAGATTGTTTTCTTTCATATCTGGTTTATGTCGCCCGAGTCTCTAATCTTTCACGGCTAGATATTTTGCAAGTTTGGCTCTGGCGCGGTGCAGCTTTGCGCTGGCGGCATTGGCAGAAATACTGAGCGCTGCAGCGGCTTCGCCAACCCCCAGGCCGTCAAAGGCCACCAACGCAAGCAATGCTCGATCTGAGGCGCTCAGTTTTGCCCATCCGGCCGCTAGATCCGCATCGAATACAGCTAGCGATTCTGCCGAGGGTGCGTTATCCGGACTCAGGGTTAGGGTTAGAAACTTCAACGCGGAACTTTGTCGGCGACGAAAATTTGAAACCTGGAAACTCGCAATTTTATAGAGCCAGGGGAGTTCTTGGCCCAGTGCTACCGAGTCTCGTTTTTGCCAGGCAACCTCAAAAACCATTGCGGCTAAATCCTCAACCTGATCCCGGTCAACGCGACGCCCCAAGTACCGGCTGATTGCCGGTAAATGCTCGCGATACGTCGCGACGAACTGTTCGGGTGTCATACTGCTCTCGAATCTAGGGCCAGGTGCCTCAAAGGGTTTATGTCTGAATGCTGTCTAATCTTTCAAAACTGGTATGTGAGGTAACCCCCTCAAGTTTGAGAAGGGCCAACTTGGTCGGGATTCCAAGCCCTGGCGTGTACCCAGTAACCTGTCCTGTCGAACCGAGTACCCGATGGCATGGAATTCGAAGCGGAACTGGATTTGCTGCCACTGCGCCGCCCACGGCTCGAACCGCTTTTGGGTTTCCGCACACTTGGGCAATCTGCCCGTAGCTAAGCGTCTTGCCAAATTCAATGCTCTCAAGCGCACGCCAAACGGCCTCTTGGAATACGGTTCCGTTCGTGGCAACTTCAAAATCTAGTGTTTTGGACTTGCCGCTGAGGTAGCGCGATAATTGGCGCTCAGCCTTGCGAAGTGTGCTGCTACGGCCATTTGCCGGGGCTGGCTCGCCGCCGATTACAAGCCGCACCACCTTTTCATTTAGTGAGTAAATCGAGATAACGCCAAGCGGAGAGTTAAAAGAAAGGCTCGCGTCGAAGTTGATGTTTGTCATGCCCTAACTTTCGTTCATGCATTCATCGTCATTCGACGCGAGCCAAATTCTGTGGAGAACTACATCGCCCGCCAGGCTTCATCCAAGCAACCTCGGAGAATCTGTTCGATTTCGTTGAACTGATCGGGTCCGATAGTCAGAGGCGGAGCAAGTTGGACTACTGGGTCGCCACGGTCATCTGAGCGGCAGTAGAGCCCTTCTTCAAACATGCGGTGTGACAAGATTCCGCGGAGCAACTTCTCGGACTCAGCGTCGTTGAAGGTTTCCTTGGTGTTCTTGTCTTTCACAAGCTCAATGGCGTAGAAGTAACCTTCGCCTCGAACATCGCCCACAATTGGCAGATCGCGCAGTTTCTCAAGCGTGCGGCGGAACTCCGGTGCATTCCGACGAACATTTCCGACCAGGTCTTCCTCGTCGAAAATATCTAGGTTCTCCAGTGCAACTGCACAAGAAACTGGGTGGCCACCGTAGGTGTATCCGTGTGGGAACAGTGTGGTGCCCTGCTTGAATGGCTCAAAGAACTTCTCTGACATGATCAATGCACCGATAGGGGCGTAGGCCGAGGTCATGCCCTTGGCACAAACCAACATGTCAGGCTCGAAGTCGTAGAGCTCCGAAGCAAACATGGTTCCGATGCGACCGAAACCATCAATGGTTTCATCCGCTACCAAAATCACGTCGTACTTATCGCAGATCTCGCGAACCCGCTTAAAGTAGCTCTTCGGCGCCGTGAAACAACCACCAGAGTTTTGGACTGGCTCAAGGAAGAATGCTGCAACCGTGTCTGGGTCTTCAAACAGAATCATTTCTTCAACTCGGTCGGCTGCCCACTTGGCAAAGTCTTCCTCTGTCTCGAAGTCGTCCTGAGCGCGGTACCAGTTGGTGTTTGGCACACGGAATGTTGATGGAACAAGTGGCTCAAAGGCCTTTTTCATCGATGGAATACCGGTTAGCGAAAGCGCTCCGTGCGAGGTGCCGTGGTAGGCAACTGCGCGGGTGAGTACCTTGTGCTTCATCGGCTTGCCCTGTAGTTTGAAGTACTGCTTGGCAAGCTTCCATGCTGTTTCGTTGGCCTCGCCACCACCGGTCGTGAAGAAGACTCGCGACATGTTCTTTGGTGCGTACGAGAGTAGGCGCTCAGAAAGTTCAATACCTGGTTTGTGAGCGTGAGACCAGAGCGGGAAGTAGTCCAACTCCTTCATCTGCTTTGCGGCGGCTTCGGCCAGGCGGTGGCGTCCGTGACCAGCGTTCACCGAGAAAAGGCTGGAAATGCCATCAAAATACTTTTTGCCATTTTGGTCCCAGAAGTGGTGGCCCTCGGCGTGAGTAATTATCGGAATTTCGCCGTTCTTGGCGAAGTATGGGCTGTGGCGGGTGAAGTGCAAGAACATGTTGTCCTTGGCGGCCTGCTGCAGCATTTGTGGGGTTGGTTCCTGACCCGCTTTACGCGCGTCAAGGAGAGGGGTGGCGGATTCTGCTTTCTTTCGATTCCAGATAGCCATTTGATATCACTCTTTACTATTTGTTTGGCTGGAGACTCATCTGGTTCCCCAGTTGTAAACCTGCTTTTGCACCTTCAAGTACACGAACGATTCGGTAGAAGTTACTCCGGGCAGAGTCCGGATCTTTGAATTGAGGAGGGCGATGAGTTCATCATCGTTCTCACAGACCACCTCAACCAAAATGTCAAAGCTCCCGGCGGTGAGGACCACATAGTCCACCTCGGGCATCGCGGTCAGCTTTTTCGCGATTTCTCTGGTGTCGCCGCCGCAGCGAACACCGATCATTGCCTGGCGATGAAACCCAAGCTGTTTTGGATCTGTCACGGCCACAATCTGAAGTACGCCAGAATCCGTAAGTTTCTGAACTCGCTGGCGCGCGGCGGCCTCGCTCAGTCCAACGTTCTTTCCGATTTCGGCATAGGAACGGCGCCCGTCAGTCTGCAGCTGCTCGATGATTGATCGAGAAACGTCGTCTAGCTGCGTTGAGTTGGTGCGTTGGACTCGTGACATACAACGATTTTGACAGTGAAAAAGCCATTTAGCAAACGAAAACGCGCTCGAGTCGCCATTTCACGACTGATTTGATAGCCAATTGTGATATTTGCCTTCGGATTCATGATTTTGTCGGTAGCGAATCCTGATTAGAATCGCAACTGAAGCCCAAACCTCTAAGGAGAAGACCGATGTCGGTGCGACAACTGAAAAACTTCATCAATGGTGAGTACGTTGATTCAAAGTCTGGGGAAACCAGCGAAGTAATTAACCCGGCCACCGGGGAGGCTTATGCCCATGCTCCGGTCTCGTCGGCAGCCGATGTCGATGCTGCGTATCAGGCCGCAGCCAAGGGCTTCGAGGAGTGGAGTCAATTCACTCCGAGTGAACGCCAACTAGCCCTGTTCAGAATTGCCGACGCACTCGAAGCCCGTGCTGAAGAGGCTGCCGATGTGGAGTCGGAAAACACCGGAAAACCTCGAAGCACCCTGGTCGAATACGAGATGGCTCCATCGGTGGACCAGATCCGCTTTTTTGCCGGCGCTGCCAGAAACCTAGAGGGCAAGGCCGCTGCCGAGTATGCCCGTGATCACACGTCATGGATTCGGCGTGAGCCTATCGGTGTGATTGGACAGGTCACCCCGTGGAACTATCCACTCAACATGGCTGTATGGAAATTTGCTCCTGCAATAGCAGCGGGCAACACAGTGGTCATCAAGCCTTCCGACACCACGCCAGCCTCGACCCTTCTCTTGGCCGAAATTGCCGCAGAGTTTTTGCCAAAGGGTGTGTTCAACGTGGTTGCTGGCAACCGAGACACCGGTCGCGCCATGATTGAAAATGAAATTCCTCAGATGGTTTCGATTACCGGATCCGTGCGAGCAGGTATGGAAGTTGCTAAGTCTGCTGCCACCGACCTAAAGCGCGTGCACCTGGAGCTGGGCGGCAAGGCGCCAGTAATAGTTTGTGCAGACGCTGATTTGCAGAAGGCGGCTGCACAGATTGCAATCGCCGGATACTTCAACGCAGGTCAGGACTGCACAGCTGCTACCCGCATCCTGGTGCATGAGTCCGTTCACGATGAGTTCTTGGCATTATTGGTGGCCGAAGTAAAGGCAAACGCAATTACTGGCGACCCGAGCCGTGATGACATCCTTTACGGTCCACTCAACAACGCCGGTCAACTTGAGCGCGTTCAAGGCTTTATCGACCGCCTGCCAGACCACGCCAACCTCGAAACTGGCGGTGTCCGTGTTGGCGATCGGGGTTACTTCCTAGAGGCTGCCGTCTTGTCAGGTCTAAAGCAAAAAGATGAGCACATTCAAAGTGAAATTTTTGGGCCGGTGGTTACCGTTCAGAAGTTTGCCAACGACGATGAGGCGCTTCGCTGGGCCAACGATGTCAAATACGGTTTGGCATCATCAGTGTGGACCCAGAACCACACCCGTGCCATGCGATTCTCAAAGAGCCTCAACTTTGGTTGTGTCTGGATCAACACGCACATTCCACTCGCGGCTGAAATGCCACACGGTGGTTTCCGTCACTCGGGCTACGGTAAAGACCTTTCACAGTACGGCTTTGAGGACTACACGCGCATTAAGCACGTTATGAGTTACATAGGAGACTAGCGACACCAGCTTGGCGCTGGGGTTTCTCCACAGATTTGACCGATTGGGTCCAGGCACGAGCGCTTGGACCCAATCTTTTTGAATGCAATTCGTGTGGTTAGTGCCTTCATTGATTCTGGGTCTCGTGGCAGGAGCCACCACCGGCGCTTGGCACATGCTGGCATTGGCCCTGCTGTCACTAATTATTTTTCCCTTGGCCGCCCGAGGTCGACGAAGCCGTGACATCGATCTTTCAAAGCCCATCGAGATTGTTGATGGCTTGGTCTACATCGGGGATAGGCAGCTACCGCGCTGGCAAATCTTTTGGAAGCAGGAGTGGCACGACACCCTGTACCGGAAACTCAAGCCGGAATTACAAACTCGCAGAACAATTGCTCGGCTGACAGCGGCACACCAGTGGCTAGAACCGACACCCGAGGGTTTCACTATCGGAGCCACTGAATCAGGTGAGCCTGTCACCTTGAGGTTAGATGGGGCCGAAGCCCATCTCCTAGTCATCGGAGCAACCGGATCGGGTAAAAGTATTTTGCTCAGGCAGCTTGTTTCTGGTGCCCTCACATCGCCCGATGCAATAGAAGGGCGGTTTAAGTTTTGGCTCCTGGATTTCAAAGGGGGAGCAGCCTTTGCTGGCTATAGCACCGGTCCGGCTGTTCAGCGATACGTCACGGACATCGATAACCATGACCCAGTCGAACTCTGGAGGCAGGTGGGGGTTGAATTGAGCCGGCGTGAGACAGCGCTGGCTAGGGGTGAGGCACTTGAGAATCAACTCTTTATTGTCATTGACGAGTTGGCTGAGGTGTTCTTGCGCTCGCCGAATGCGCAGCCGGCCCTAAGCAGCCTGCTGGCACGCGGTCGTTCTCTCGGCATGCACCTTATCGCCGCTTCTCAGGCGCTCACCGGTGTATCGCAGGCCATGCTTGCCAACTTCGGTCTCCGCATCCTCCTTGGGCGCGCCGACCCGGTGACTCAGTCGCAGTTGGGGTTTAGGTCCGCCGCCGACAGGCTGGAGTTGCCCTCGGGTTGGCTGTCTGGTCACCTGAACTTCAGTTCAAATGTTTCCACCAGGTTTATTTTTTCTGCGGCACCCCTGCTCTGATTTCACGCGCGCCAGACTTTATGGCAGTATGTGAATGAAAGCGCGACTTTGCGCCTTTGGTTGTGTTGGTTGGGCCAATGAAGGCCCCTCTTGTTTAGGAGTCATGGCAATGAATAAGCCTCTTCCGGAAGACCCAATGATTAGCGAGCTGGTTGCAAATGCTCGACGTCACCAAATCACCCGCCGCGCAGCTTTGGCTGGCGCAGGTGCAACCGCGGCGGCAATTACTCTTGCAGCATGTGCACCCGGAGGTTCAACCGAAACCGGCCTGACTCCTGCCGAGGACCTTTCTGAGTCCGAAAAGGTAATCACCTGGGATAACTGGGCTGCATACCTTGACGGTGAAGAAGACGCCAGCTACCCAACGTTGAAGGCTTTTGAAGCTGAAACCGGAATCAAGGTTTACTACGACCCTGAGGCCATCGTCGGAAACAACGAGTACTACGGCCAGGCGGAGAAGCAGTTGCTTGCAGGGCAGGACATCGGCGCCGACACCATGTGTCTTACCGACTGGCAGAATGCCTTCCTGATCGAGTCAGGTCTGGTTCAAAAGCTAAACCTTGCGAACATTCCTAACCACTCGAACATGAATGCTTCAGTTGCCTCGCCAACTTTTGACTCTGGCCGCGAGTACAGCATGCCTTGGATGTCATTTATGACCGGTATTGCTTACAACAAAACCCTTTACAAGGAACTAACCGGAAAAGACGCACCAACTTCGGTGGCTGACCTGTGGCAGCCAGCGCTCAAGGGCCGTGTGGTCATGCTGAGCGAGTACCGTGAGGCTGTAGGTCTGATCCTGATTTCTCAGGGCATCGACATTGCTAATGTCACTGAAGACCAATACATGGATGCTGTTGACCTGGTTGCCAAGCAGGTAGCCGATGGCCAAATCAACACCAAGGGCCAGGGTTACATCGAGTCATTCGATCAAAAGAACGCTGTGGCCGGTTTGGTGTGGTCTGGTGACCTTGAGTGGGGAGATGAGTACGGCTTTGTGATGGACCCGAACGGTGCCACGCTAAACACCGACTCGTTCACTGTTCCGATGGGTGCTCAGCACAAGACCAATGTTGAGAAGCTAATCAACTACTACTACGACCCAGAGGTTTCGGCTCAGGTAATTCTTGGCGGTGTGGTTTACGCACCACCGGTTGCCGGAACCAAGGAAATCGTTGCCGCAGCAGATCCAGACCTAGCCAACAACCCGCTTATCTTCCCTGATGCCAGCAAGCTTCAGACATTCAGAACTTTGTCTTACGCAGAGCACTCAGCGTTCAACGAAGCTTTCAACTCAGCTACTGGCGTTTAGGCAGGTTGGTGAGTGAACCAGAACTCTAATTTTTCCGGCGCAGATCTTGACCTGGTAGGAATCCGAAAGGAATTCCCTGGTTTTACTGCGATTGAAGACCTTGATCTTCACATCCCAGCCGGTCAATTTTTTGCCCTGCTAGGCCCGTCAGGTTGCGGTAAGACCACGACCCTGCGGCTAGTTGCCGGACTCGATGAACCTACTACCGGAAAGATTCTTCTGGGCGGCAAGGACATCACTGATTCCAAGCCGCACGAGCGCCCAATTAACACTGTTTTCCAGAGTTACGCGCTCTTCCCGCACATGTCAGTGCTCGAAAACGTGGCTTTCGGTCTCCGTCAGCGCAAAGTTGCCGATCCCTTGGCTAAGGCCCAAGAAGCACTGACCCTGGTTCAACTTCAGCACCTGGCAAATCGCAAGCCGCAGCAGCTCTCGGGTGGTCAGCAGCAGCGTGTAGCACTTG
>JACCDQ010031743.1_pt1 | contig 13795 bp, 13 predicted proteins | sample 7446031 | NCBI WGS metagenome assembly JACCDQ01 (sample SAMN15323442, study PRJNA562643) | freshwater metagenome | isolation source: river surface water | place: USA:Blue River Watershed | collected 2017-08-17 | reverse complement strand
CTACAATTCCCAAGTGGTCTAGATTTTCAACCTTTACGTCCATTTGGTTCTCACTCCTTATTTGTTTTACGTTTCAATATCTGTATATTACTATCTTTGGACTGCAACCTGCGGAATGTAGGTTTTAATCCTACAAATGTCATATTCTTGTATTTTATCGCTTTCAAAATTGCTGAAAGCATTAGCCAGCAAGGATTCTACTCGGCTTGACCAAGGGGTAAAGTTGAAATTCTTGGAGAGCCGGTAGAAAATTGGCATTCTCATGGTTAGCACGACTTAACTTAATCAGTGCAAATCGTTGAATAGGACTCAGTTGTTGCCACTCCATTAAAGATAGAGGGGAACGAAATTCCTGGGTTTTCTGTTGAATGCTTTCAGGAATACAAGCCGCCACTAACCAAGCCGGTTGAGGATCAATCGGTAATTCTCCCGCCGGGGAGCCAGTTTTTGCCTGTAATAAAGCCTGTAATTGTTGACGATAATCCTCGGCTTCTGCCGGGGTTGTGCAGGGCCAGGTCACTAAATTCTGCCGCTCCGTTTGATCCAGTTTCTGCCAATGGGACAATTTTAATTTGACCCCACAGGTATCCAGTTTCATCCGCACCATCATCGGAATACACCGCAATGAAGCTACAAAATCCTGTTCAAATTGAAAAAAGGAATCTTCCATCATTATCCTCCGATAAAAGTTCAAAAAAATCCCAAGGTTTTAATCCTTCAGGGAGAGCCTAGGAAGAGAGTAAAGACGGATCAACAGTCTCCCAAGCTAAAGCCCAATTCCGAATTAAACGGGCGATCGCCTTTTGTAATAAACCCTCGGCAATTTGTTGTCCTAGACGATGGGTTGTCGGATTTGTTAATAACTGGGTAGCAACCGGCACTAATTTCATCGGATCAAATCCTGGGGTCGTTTGTAACAACTCCCAAATGGTTCGTAAATGGGCCATCGTTTCACTCGATACTTGCAAATCCTGGGGCGGTTTGGTCGGCTTTAATCCCAACTGTTCCCGCACCGTTACCGACACATTAAATAAACTACGGCGACCCCAGAGATCCAACGCATTGATTAACTCATTAACTAACTTGTCCCGAATATATTGACCGCGATCCGAAAACAAAAAATCCGTTGCTTGGCTTAAAACCCGGTCAAAATCATAATCACTGGAATCGCGGGCATTGCGTAACAAATTTTCTAAACGATTCCAACGAAAACTCCCTTCTTTAAAGAGTAATTCCTGTAACGACGTGCGTAATTCCGGCGAGGGATCAGTTAATAAGCGTTTAGCAATGTAGGGATAGGCTTTACTTAACACCTTAAACTGCGGATCAATGCCGATCGCAATCCCTTCTAAGGTCACCATCGAGCGAATAATGAGAGCATAATAGGCCGGCACTCGAAAGGGAAATTCATACATCATGGCAGACATTTGATCCGTGATGCTTTTAAAATTCAACTCCGCAACACTGGCTCCCAAGGCATTGCCAAAAACTTGATTTAAGGCCGGAATAATCGGGGTTAAATCCGTATCAGGTTTTAAAAAGTCCAATTTTACATAATCCTTAGCTAACCCATCAAAATCCCGATTCACTAAATGCACAACCGCTTCAATTAAGCCATAGCGTTGATAGGGTTTAATATCACTCATCATGCCAAAATCCAGATAGGCTAATCGTCCATCGCCCATGGCCAAAAGGTTGCCCGGATGGGGATCAGCATGAAAAAAGCCATGTTCTAATAATTGCCGTAACGAGCATTGTACTCCAACTTCAACCAAATGGGTGGCATCAATTCCCTGGGCTTGAATTGCGCGAATATTCGTTAATTTGGTTCCTTCTATCCACTCCATCGTCAAGACACGCCGACCGGTATAGGGCCAATAAATTTTAGGCACATAGATTTCCGGTAAATGACCGTATAATTGTTTAAATTTTTCAGCGTTCTGCCCCTCTTGGATATAATTCATCTCTTCAAAAATCCGCGCCGCTAATTCATCGGTAATTGCCACTAAATCCGAGCGGATTTGCTTAATATTGTGCTTGGCCCATAATGACAGCGATCGCATGATATAAATATCGAGGGTAATTCTACGCACTAAGTCAGGACGTTGCACCTTAACCGCCACCTTTTCCCCGGTTTTTAATGTGCCTTTATAAACCTGTCCCAGGGAAGCCGCCGCGATCGGTTTTTCCGACAATTCTGCATAAATCTCTGTGGCCTCTGCCCCTAATTCTTCTTCAATAAATTGGTAAGCCACCTCATTGGGAAAAGACGGTAATTGATCCTGAAGGGTGGTTAATTCTTCTAAATAAACCGGGGGAACCAGATCGGGACGAGTCGAAAGTGCTTGACCCACTTTGATATAGGTCGGCCCCAGTTGGGTTAATAATTCCCGTAATTGAATGGCGCGTTTGCGGGAGGTTTTGGGACTTTTACCCCACCAACGATCCCACTGCAAACCCAAGTAAAAAGCCAAAAATGGAAACAGAATATTCAGTAAACGCCCTAATACCTGGAACGGTCTGCGCCGATAAAATTCGGTAATCAGTTCGGGATGATACCGCCAACTCTCAGGAAAGAGGTCACTGAGGGGGCCAATATCTTCACTATGCTCCAGGGGGACATGAACCGGTTGGGCTTCCACATCTACCACTTCAATAAGGGTTTCTGCCATTCCTGAACTGGGCGGTAGGATCGCTTGGGGCATCGTCGGAACCTGATAAAGTTTGTAAACTATTGTAACAACTTCCGCGACTTCGTAAGGTTGGCGGCTCTCCCTAATCCTCCATCCAGACTCAGTAAGGGCTTCGAGGTATTGGGGCTGGTGATCGGTTTGTTTGTCTCAACTAAACCCCGTCTATTTTCAAAACTGGAGTTTTTAGCCCCCCGCCCCCCAACTTTGCGGGGAAATCGTAAAAACCTTACAGGACAAGTCCCCCAGTATTGGGGGATTTAGGGGGCGATCTTCAAAACTATGGGTTTCAATTTAGACGAAGTGTATTAAGTGGTGATGAATATTGCCATAACCTCCAGACATCCTCCTCTCAAAAACGGTGATCCTGAGAAGATCTGCCTATACAATCAAAGAATGGCTCTGGTGAGCATTCCTCTCTTTTCCCTTCAGGTAAAGGCAGAGTTCACCCCAGGCTGTAACGGATTGTGATTCGCGTTCTAGGTGCAACGTATGGATAAGGACACTAAATTTGCTTTGTTAGTAGTCGGCGTTCCTCTCTTGGGGGTCGGTTACTGCGCTTTCATCCTGGCGGTTATGTTGTTATCCCCAGACGCGCGATCGCATCCCATTATTACCGCAACCATTTTTGTGTTAGCCCCTTCGATTATTTCCGGTTCCATTTGGTTATGGTCTTCGTTTCAGGCGAAAAATAAAGCCCGTTTGGGACTGTAAGCCCGGTTAACCCGTTCAATTTACTGCCTTAATTCTCGCATTTTTATGGCCTATCAATTACTCTTTGTCTGCTTAGGCAATATTTGTCGCTCGCCCGCCGCCGAAAATATTATGAATCACCTGATTGCCGAAGCGGGCCTAGAATCCCAGATTACCTGTGACTCTGCTGGGACTTCGGGTTATCACATTGGCTCTCCTCCCGATCGCCGCATGAGTGCCACCCTCAAAAAAAGAGGATTGCCGGTTCAAGGCCACGCCCGACAATTCCAACGTCAGGATTTTGAAACCTTTGACCAGATTCTGGCCATGGATGAAGAGAATTACCGTCATATTCTGTCCCTAGACCGTTCTGGCCAATATCATCACAAAGTCACCCTCATGTGTGATTATGCCTGTTGCCATACCCATCGAGAAGTTCCCGATCCCTACTACGGCGGTGATCAAGGCTTTGAAGAAGTGGCTGATTTACTCCTCGATGCCTGTGGCGGTCTGCTGGAAAGTGTTAAAACAACGCTAACGCCCTAGGCTTTGACTAGGATTTAGCCGGAGGCAAGGGCGGAACGGGATCGTAACCCCCAGGGTGGAAAGGATGACACCGACAAATACGCCGGGCCGTCAACCAGCCTCCCCGCAATCCCCCAAATCGTTCCACCGCTTCTAGGGCATACTGGGAGCAAGTGGGGTGAAAACGACAGGACGGCAAAAATAACGGCGAAATCCAGCGACGATAACTTTTAATCAGCCATAATAAGCACGCTTTCAGCATCGTTTTTTCTCCAATTAGCCCGACTTACGGTATTAACGGTGAAAATTAAACGCCCCGTTCGATCGCCACCGAAGCCTGTTGAAATTCTTTTTGTAAACGTTGTTTGAGTTTGTCGGGGATGGGCCGATTACCGTAGGAAGTGTAATAACCCGCTAAGGCATTTAACGCAGTTTGCATGGTGGTAAAGGAGCGCAATGTACCAGACTTACTTTCACGACGATACCGGGAAATATAGTCATTAATTTGCTCCCTGGCTAAGGTCTGAACTTCCTGACGGTTCGGGGCATCATTGGGCAAATCCAACGCCGTTGTCAGGGTTTCAATCACCTTTAACGTATCCTGACTATAATTGCCGGTTAAGCCGCTATTACTTCCACAGCCGACCAGGGCGATCGCCACGACCAAAACCAAGGCCACCAGGCGAGATAAAAAATTTTTCCAAAACATAATGATTAAATTTCCTCTGGATAGAGTCCCAACTTCTCCTATCCTATCCCCATCGGGGATTTCAGGAAACCTACCCATGCTTTAACCGCTTAACCACCCCTGTTAAGATGAAGAAGTCTTCGGTCACTCAACTCACTGTGTACCTACATATTTATGGTCTGGCCCTTTAAACCCAAATCTACCAAACAAATTGCTCGCATCGAAATCAATGGGGCGATCGCGGGGGGAACTCGCAAAACTGTCCTAGAAGCGATTGAAACCGTTAAAGAGAAAAAATTTCCCGCCCTCTTGCTACGGATTGATTCGCCAGGGGGAACCGTTGGTGATTCTCAGGAAATTTATTATGCTCTGAAAAAACTGGGAGAAACCGTCAAAATTGTGGCTAGTTTTGGCAACATTTCGGCTTCCGGTGGGGTTTACATCGGCATGGGGGCGCAACATATTATGGCTAATCCCGGCACCATTACCGGCAGTATTGGCGTAATTTTACGCGGCAACAACCTAGAGCGTTTATTAGATAAAATTGGCATTTCTTTTAAGGTGATCAAATCTGGCCCCTATAAAGATATTTTGTCCTTTGATCGAGAATTATTACCCGAAGAACAACAAATTTTGCAGACCCTCATTGATGATAGTTATCAACAATTTATCGAAACTGTTGCGGAGTCTCGTCAATTACCCCTCGATACTGTCAAAAGCTTTGCTGATGGCCGCATTTTTACGGGTAAACAGGCTTTAGAATTAGGAGTCGTTGACCGTCTCGGTACAGAAGAGGATGCTCAACGTTGGGTGGCTGAACTGGCCGGGTTAGATCCCGAAAAAACCGAGTGTAAAACTATCGAGGAACCCAAACCTTGGCTGAAAAAACTGGTGGACAATCAAGCGCACGTCACCGCTTCATCCCCTTGGCCCAACAATCCGTCTCTGCATCAGGCTCTGACTTGGCTAGAATTTGAGCTAACAACCCAGGGACAACCCCTCTGGCTTTATCGTCCCTAGTTAGGGGTAACACAACCCCCCACGATTTCCGTTGCCCGATGATGCTAAGATAATCCAAACTGACCAGAGTCCTCACCAGTTTAATCTCAATTGTCCTGGGCAATGACTCTGCCGGATCCTTCGCTTATTTCTTCCTTCACAACGATGTCAGATATTCCATTCACGTTGGATCAACTGCGTATTCTCAAAGCGATCGCCACTGAGGGAAGTTTTAAGCGAGCGGCGGATACTCTTTATGTTTCCCAACCCGCCGTTAGTTTACAGGTTCAAAACTTAGAAAAACAACTGAATGTGCCGCTTTTTGATCGGGGGGGACGCAAGGCCCAATTAACGGAAGCCGGCTATCTTTTACTCAGTTACGGAGAAAAGATTATCACCCTCTGTCAAGAAACCTGTCGGGCGATCGAGGATCTCCAAAATCTTCAGGGGGGAACATTAATTGTGGGAGCCTCTCAAACAACAGGGACGTACCTATTGCCTCGGATGATTGGTCTATTTCGCCAAAAATATCCCGATGTCTCTGTCCAATTACAGGTACATTCTACCCGTCGCACGTCCTGGGGAGTCGCCAATGGTCAAGTGGATTTAGCAATTATTGGGGGAGAAGTTCCTTCGGATTTACAGGAAACCCTCCAGGTCATTCCCTATGCCGAAGATGAATTGGTGTTAGTGTTACCGGTTTCCCACCCGTTTGCCAAAATTGACACCATTCAAAAAGATGATCTGTACAAGTTAAAGTTTATTACCCTCGATTCTCAATCTACGATTCGCAAAGTGATTGATAAGGTGTTAACCCAAGGGGGAATTGATACCAAACGTTTGCGCGTTGAAATGGAATTAAATTCAATTGAAGCGATTAAGAATGCGGTACAAGCCGGCATTGGTGTTGCTTTTGTTTCCACAACGGCCATTGAAAAAGAATTAGAAATGAAGGTATTACATTTAGCCCATATTCGGGATGTGAAAGTTCGTCGGACTTTATGCGTGATTCTTAACCCTAACCGTTATCGTTCCAAAGCGGCGGAAGCGTTTATTAAAGAAATTTTGCCGCCTTTTTCGACCTATCCTGAAGCCCTAGATGCGGAAAATTTTCCCCCCAGAGATTACCATCCGTTAAAAGTCGAGACGGATTTATAAGTTACTTCTTTTTAAGTTAAATCTTCTATGTTTTAACTATTAATATTAGTACTATTGAACATAGCACGATCGCCCTTTTAGCTCAAAGATTTGTAGATTGTTTGTAGATTATCAATCTTTTGAAAATGGTAGCTAGTGACCTTTAACATCCTTGCCCGATTTGTCACCAAAACTTTGTCTCCCATTGGGAGCGGTATCCTCTGGCAGTTTGTCAAACCGGTTACGGCCAAGTCAGCGATCACCAAGGTCGTTCCTTAACCTTTTTGACGACCCTAGGTTGGAAAGCTTCCCGGAAATTAACGAGTCCTCAACCTAGCAATCGTTAATCATCCCGGAAAAAAGAATGGGCAGCGAGAGAATCGAACTCTCATGAGGGGTTACCTCGCCACATTTTGAGTGTGGTGCGTCTACCAATTTCGCCAGCCGCCCTGGCTTTTCTGATTATAAACCTTAATGTAACTTTGCAACAAATCTTGATAGGGTTGGGAACTGGCCCAGCGATCAATTTCCCTAGCTCGGAGGACTGGGGCGGGATGGGTCAACTGTTGGGTCTGGAGAGTGGTTAAGGTCGCGCCTAATTCGGTGGTGCCGATCGCATCGTATTCCCTGGCCTGCTCAATAAAAGCCTCTAGGTTTAACTGGGGAGCTAAGGAGGGAGACCCGCCGGCCAATTTCATTAACACGGACATGACTATCTGGGGATCTTGTACCGCCAACAATGCCGCGCGATCGCAACTCAACTCAGCACAGCGTAACCATTCCCATAATTGAGTTTGTAGGGATTGCGCTAACATCGTTCCCCAACTCGGTAACAGTCCCGCCGCCAACACAAAAAGATTAGCCAACGTTAAATAAACCCCATGCTCACACTTCAGATGACCGAGTTCATGGGCCATCACCGCCTGAATTTCCTGGGGTGTCAACATTTCCACCAGGGAAGTATGTAAGACCATACAAGGACGTTTACCCCGCATGGCTAAGGTATAGGCGTTAGGAATCGGATTTTGTTGGATATAGAGATCGGGCGGTTCCACATCCAGGATTTCACAGGCCGTTACTAACAATTGATGCAATGCCGGTAATTGTTTCGCACTCACCCGCACACTCGCCGCCAACTGGTTTAACGCAAAAAATTGCTCGGCGACTGACCCTAACAGGCCCCTGACGGCCACATCTAACCCCGGTAATTGTTTTAAGGATTGAGTTGCCTGGCGATCGAGGGGATGACGAAAATCATCGGCTTTGAGACCAATTAGGGGAACCGCAACCATGGTAAAAAAATAAAACAAAAAAACTTCTCTATTTTGACTTAAATTCCGTCAACCGACAACACAGGCTAGAGGCGAAATGGCGCAAAATTAAGGTGGAGAGGCATTTCTGACGAATTTTAAAAAGATAAGTTAAACTGGGTATGAGTTTATACAGTGTGTTTCTGCTCTTAATTGTTGCCCATGGATACCGTCCCAGTGGTTCTTCCTCCCATTCATTCCTTAAATGACGCTCTGGATCGCTGCCAAATTTTAGGGATGCGGGTCAGTCGGCAACGACGTTTTATCCTAGAACTCCTCTGGCAAGCCAAGGAACATTTATCCGCTAGGGAAATTTATGACCGGTTAAATCAACAGGGAAAACCCATCGGTCATACCTCGGTTTATCAAAATTTAGAGGCTCTTTCTCAGCAAGGAATTATTGAGTGTGTTGAACGTTGTGATGGTCGTCTGTATGGGCATATTAGCGATCCCCATAGTCATGTAAATTGTTTGGATACGCAACAAATTATTGATGTACATATTCAACTGCCTGACGCTTTTTTGTCGGCGATTGAAGAACAAACCGGGGTTAGAATTACTGACTACCGGATTGATTTCTATGGTTATAAGCAATCACCAGGCGATCGCCGAGTTCCTTCAGAATCTTGTTAAGCAATTAGGTGGTAAGGCGGAAAGTAAGCTAGTTTTAGCAATAGTTAAAAAATAGTTAAAAATTGAATTATTCTACATTTTTTCACTTAGCACAATCGCTATCCTGAGTCGTCCACAGAAGAATTTGATCCAGGGTAGCCCGTAGATTACTGGCCGCTAACGAACTATTATTGACTAATAAACTAAAAACAATCGGTTGTTGTGTGGCAGTGGTGAGATAACCTGATAAACTGGAAACCCCGGTTAATGTTCCCGTTTTACCTTGCAAATTGCTGCCTAAAGGCGTATTTAAAAAGCGATTTTTTAGCGTTCCCGTTTGTCCCGATAGGGCTAGAGAATCTCGATAGGTCGTATTCTCCTTGAGGGTGAATAAAACCTGGGTAAATAGACGGGGAGAAACCAGATTTTGCCGTGATAATCCGGAACCATCTTTGAGACGAGAAGCCGATAAACCAATATTTTGAAAGCTCGATAGAATAGGGTCTTTTTGAGAATTATTCTGACTTTTGAGTAAATTTAATAAAGCCTCAGCGTAAAGATTATTGCTCTCTTGATTCGTTTTGGCAATGATCATTGCGAGTTGGGGAGAAGAAATTTCGGCTAATTTCACCCAATCATCATTGACCGGTATTTCTGGGACAACCTTAAGACGATTAACAATAATCTTCTGGTCTTGGAGTAAAGCCTTTAGGGTTTCCAGAAAATAACGACTGGGATCAGGAATGGCTAACCCGATCGCCTCTTCCCCATTAGGAGCTAATTCCCCCGTAATTACTAACCGATTTGTTGCCAATTCTCCCCGAACTTCTAAACCACGTGGATTTTCGGCAACCACTCGACTTTGATTAATCACTTGCCATTGTTGACCGGCTATTACCTCTGACCAAAACAGTTGGGTCGGTTGATTCAGCCCGGCAGACTTGACCGTTAAATTGACGGCATTTTCATTGAGAATCGCTTGATTGACCGGTGGCGCGTAATCATACACTAAATCCTCCCATTCCCAGGTTCCCCCAAGACGATCAGAGGGGGATATTTTATCCACTACAATTAGGTCTTGAATTTGGGTAATCCCCTGGCTTTGCAGTTGGGTAATCACCGCTTTTAAAGAATCGGTGGTTAAGGTGGGATCTCCCTGACCAATAATCACTAACTGGGATAAATTTGGAGCCTTACCTCGCCCATAAACCGGTGTCTTAATTTGATAATCTGCCCCTAATTTCAGTAACGCCGCCCCAGTAGTTAATAACTTAACATTGGAGGCCGGCACAAAAAGGCGATCGCCATTGTACTCATACAAAACCGCCTGGGTCTGTGCATTTTGGATCACGATCCCCCAATAGCTCGTAGCGAGGTCGGACTGTTGCAGTAACCGATCAATCTTTTGGGTTAATTGAGCTTGACAGCTCGTTTGTGCCAGGAGAAGCGGAGAAACAGCAGAACGGTAGCGAGTTTCTACCCCCCGGACCGGAGCCAAGAAAAACTGACCCATCAAGCCGGCCAATCCCAGACCCCAGACGAAACGACGTACCCTCAAAACCACCACTGTTAATCCACTCCCGTTGTTTGTTAGGATCAAGAACAGGAGATAGCCAACGGACTCGTCTCCCTTCCGTCATTCTAAGGAAAACTATGGCTTTTGATTTTGATTTGTTTGTCATTGGTGCCGGTTCAGGCGGGATTGCCACTGCGCGTCGGGCGGCGGAATACGGAGCCAAGGTCGGCATTGCCGAATTTGATCGGTTGGGGGGAACCTGTGTCAATCGGGGTTGTGTACCGAAAAAGTTGTTAGTTTATGCATCCCGTTTTGCCGATCATTTCCACGAAGCGACGGGTTACGGTTGGCCCTCCCAGGATTTAATCTGCGATTGGCCGCGGTTAATTCAAGATGTGAATAATGAGGTGGAGCGGCTCAATGGCATTTACCAAAAAATGCTCGATAATTCTAAGGTGCAGGTGCTCAAAGGCTTGGCTCAGTTTTTAGATCCCCATACGGTGAAGGTAGGCGAAACCGTTATGACCGCCGATCGCCTCTTAATTGCGGTGGGAGGCCAACCGGTCAAGCCGAATATTCCAGGCATTGAACATTTTATTGTATCCGATGATTTATTTCATTTGCCCACATTACCGCAACAATTAGTGATTTTAGGCGGCGGTTATATTGGTGTAGAATTTGCCGGCGTGATGCACCGTTTAGGCGTAAAAGTCACCCAAATCATTCGACGGGATAAAATTCTCTGGGGATTTGATGATGATATTCGCCAGGAAATTCAAGATGCCATGATCCGCGATGGGATTGAGATCCTGACCTTGACCCATCCCCAAACAATTGAAAAAACCACCGATGGATTAAGTTTACAACTGGAACGGGAAGGCAAAGTAGAAACCGTAGATTTCCCAGGGGCGATCGGTTTAGCCGCAACGGGTCGTCAAGCCAAATTAGATCAATTAGGCTTAGAATTAGCGGGCGTTACAGTGGAAAAAAGTGCCATTGTCGTCAATGAATTGAGTCAAACTTCCCAGCCCCATATTTATGCCGTAGGGGATTGTACCAATCGCATTAATTTAACCCCGGTGGCCATTAATGAAGGTCGGGCCTTTGCCGATACCGAGTTTGGGGGGCGGCCTCGTTTAATGAGCCATGAAAATGTCCCCTCTGCCATTTTTTCTACCCCGGAGGCGGCGACGGTGGGCTTAACGGAAACCCAGGCGATCGCCCAGTATGGAGCCGAGGCCATTAAGACCTATAAAACCAAGTTTCGTCCCATGTATTACAGCTTACCCAACCTAGCCAGTAAAACCCTAATGAAACTGGTCGTTCATCAAGAGACGGATCGGGTCTTAGGGGCGCACATGGTGGGAGATTATGCCGCAGAAATTATCCAGGGTGTGGCGATCGCCGTGAAAATGGGAGCCAAAAAAGCCGACTTTGACGCAACGGTTGGGATTCATCCCACGTCGGCGGAAGAATTTGTCACCATGCGTTAATCCAAGGATCATGGCTAATCAAAAGGGCAAACCTACTATCCCCCACAGGGATTGAAAGGTGTGATCCTCCAAAGCGGAATGTGGGTGACTGGACACCGTGATTAAGCCGGAACCTGAATGGCGTGAGATCCCTCCAAGTTAAACGCATGGTGTACCACCTTTAACGCTTGAACCCCCTGCTCCTTCGGCACAACACAACTAATCTTAATTTCAGAAGTTGCAATCATTTCAATATTAATATTAGCTGTTGCTAAAGCCGTGAAAAATTGAGCCGCAACCCCAGGATGGCCAATCATTCCCGATCCCACAATGCTCACTTTAGCGATATTGGTATTCATTAAAACCTCGCTTTGTTCCCAGTCCTTAGTCAGTTTATCTAACACCGTTTGAGTCACTAACACATCCCCCTGGGCCACATTAAACGCAATATCTCTCGTCGGATTTCCATTAATCACACGACAGCGTTGGGACTGGATAATCATATCTACGCTGATGTTTTTCTCCGCTAATTGCGAAAAGATTTTGGCGGCCATCCCTGGGCGATCGGGAATGTGACGAATGCCAATTTGAGCTTGATGTTGATCGAGAGCCACACCCCGCACTGCCGGCAAACCCGAAAAGTCGGTAATTCGGGGAGGAGTGTATAAACTCACTCCAAAGGCTTGGCTCAGGGCTTCGATCGCCCGCTCTCCTTGGTCTTCATCAATCACACAACTCACCTTGACCTCAGAGGTTGAAATCATTTCGATATTGATCCCCGCATCCGCTAGGGTTTTAAACATCTTGGCCGCAATGCCCGGACGACCGATCATACCAGCCCCCGCGATCGCCACCTTGGCTACCCGTTTATCTACCATCACCTCAGCCTCCTGGGTTTGACTGGGATGACTCCGTAACGCCGGGGCGATCGCCTCAGCCACTGCTTCCGCCTTCTGAGAAAGATTTTTGACCACCGAAAAAGCAATATCATTACTATTTCCCTCGTGGATAGACTGAATAATCAGATCCACATCCACCTGCTGACGGGCAATTTCACCAAACAAAGTGGCGGCAATCCCTGGCCGGTCCGGCACCCGCAACAACGCCACCTTCGCCTGGTCTTGGTCAAACTCCACTCCATCTACCGCCTTAGTAATTTCCAGACCCACCAGCGATCGCGGTTGAGGCGGCGGGGGAATCACCTTCGTTCCCGGTTCATCACTCCAACTGGAGCGAACCACCAGGGTAATACCAAAATTCCGCGCAATTTCTACCGCCCTGGGATGTAACACCTTGGCCCCTAAACTGGCCAACTCCAGCATTTCATCACAGGTAATTTCCGTCATTAACTGGGCCTCCGGCACCAAACGGGGATCGGTCGTCAAAATGCCCGGCACATCGGTATAAATTTCGCACAAATCTGCCTGGAGAGCCGCCGCTAACGCTACTGCTGACGTATCAGACCCTCCCCGTCCCAAAGTAGTAATCTCTAACTGCTCCATGCTACTAATGCCCTGAAAACCCGCCACTACCACCACTTGCCCCGCATCCAAATGTTGCCGGAGGCGATCGGGCTTAATCTCCAAAATGCGAGCGCGACTATGTTCCGCTTCAGTGACAATGCCCACCTGGGCCCCCGTCAAAGAAATGGCCGGTTGCCCCCGCTCCTGTAACGCCATACTCATCAACGCAATGGAAACCTGTTCCCCCGTTGACAACAACATATCCATTTCCCGGCGACTGGGATTACCCGAAATTTCCTTTGCTAAACTCACCAAGCCATCAGTCGTTTTGCCCATGGCCGAAACCACCACCACCACCGAATTGCCCGCCTTTACCGTCTGACAAACCCTCTGCGCCACCGCCTGAATACGCTCTACCGTTCCAACGGACGTTCCACCATATTTTTGAACAATCAGGGCCATAGCAATTTTTCTTGGGAGAGGGATTTAGCTTTATTAGGGTAGCAAATCTCTGGAAAAGCACGTTAACCCACCGGAGATTTTTAGAGAAATGTTACATTCGGGAGGCACACAGTAAACGGAGTTAACCGAAGTCAAACAGTGTCAACTGCTTTGTATTCGCTCCCTGATTGACCGTTGAAGACTTACGCCTTCTTGGTTCTAGGGTCTGGGACTTGCCTTTGTCCGCTT
>JACCDQ011389983.1_pt1 | contig 13797 bp, 17 predicted proteins | sample 7446031 | NCBI WGS metagenome assembly JACCDQ01 (sample SAMN15323442, study PRJNA562643) | freshwater metagenome | isolation source: river surface water | place: USA:Blue River Watershed | collected 2017-08-17 | reverse complement strand
GTAGATGGCGTTAGTGAGGTTAATGCGATTAGTAGTGCCGCCCCCCATCGCGCAGATATGTTCACTAATACGAATACATCACTACCACGAACGCGCATCTTTGATAGTTCAGATAGGGGCCGTAGTGATGTGCGTGGTGGGTCGTTAGGTGCGGTAAGTAACGGTAATGTTGGTAGTAATGTTGGTAGTGATGGTAATGCCAACAATAACGCTAACATTACTACCAACAGTAGTAATGATAATAATGTCAGTAACAATGGTGGTAATAGGGATATCAAATCAGTTACTGTCAAGACCACCCATGTGGGCACACCCCGAGCACGTCGTGATCAAACACCATACCCCCCTACTCGCATTCATCCAGAGTCTGATGATTCTGACGACTCGGGTCCAGATGATGAGGAGATACATCGCAGGCAACAAGAAGCTATAATATCATCTCGCAGTGGGGCATCGATGAATAGCATTGTGGGGAGCATGATGGCCAATGTTGAGGTCGATCGCGCGTTGAGCAGAGAACGTGGGTGGGAACGCCCACATCATAAACATACAAACATAAAGGCTGATATTGGCCTTGCAATGGAGGTACCTACTACTGAAGTGACGAATGTGACTGCGATGTATACACTCGATGATGATCCATGGGTCACCAAGGATTAGTATGTTATGGTCATATATAAATCATGCCCTTTGAGATTGGTGAAGTAATTAATGCGTCGAGTGATGCATTCCTGCGAGCCCCCATCGTATTAACAACAGTCAGTAGTCCAGTATACACGGCCTTAATGATCACATTCATCATAATGCTTATCATTATGTTTGTCTTCAGGGACGCTGACACCGAAGACTCATTGATAGTTATGGCGTTGAGGTCAGGGTTCTGGTCATTCCTCGTGACTCTCACCATTATATTCCTACATAATAAAATACTCACGCGTGAGGTAGCTGCGTGCACCCGAGACAGCGCGATGAACAACGTGTATAATAGTAATATAGTCCCCTCAGGTGTAAATGAAGACGCATTCGTTCCAGTACCATTCGGGCAGAGTGCACCCCCAATGCAAGTGAGGGATATGTATGCTCCTACACGCGGGCCTCTAAGTATATAATGAGGCTTATGTATAGTAGTAGTTGGGCCCATAATACTCACTGGTTCGACATCATAGTGTGGTCGTGTTAGACATAGGGCCATACACATATATGTATTGGTGTGTATAATGACATTGTTACCGGAGTTTGACATAAATTATAAGTACTTTCTTGACCAAAGTACACTCCTATTCGGGGAGGCCAAGACTGGCAAGAGCTCGATAATGGTGGACATACTATATCACTTGAAGCCCCATGTAGAGCAAATCATTGTATTTTCGCCTACTGATCCGCAAAATCATACCTATGATAGAGGCATAGTACCACTACCTTGCATACACTACACTATAACAGCTGAGTTACTCGAAAACATATGGGAGCGGCAGAACGCCTTGGCCGCTGTATACACACGGGCTAATGAGCCGGCGACCCTCAAGAAACTCTTTGATCGACTGCAGACATGCACAGGGGCGAGGGCATATATCAAAGAAATATACAGTAAATTAGAGACCTTCAAGGCAGAAGTAGAGCAGGCCGAGACCGAGGCATCAGTGGCTAAAGCAAAGATAGCAAGTATGGAGCTTGAGTGCAATAAGCTCATAACCATGATATGGAAGCATTACATAGGGATGAATGTGCGATACCTGGAGCAGCTAGGCATATCTGATGATGAGAGATACTCCTTGAAATATCTTGACCTCAACCCACGTATTGTGCTTATATTTGACGACTGTACGCCCGAGCTCAAGAAATTGAATAACAATCCTGTCATTAAAAAGATGTTTTATCAGGGGAGATGGGCCTACATTACATTCCTCATTGCTTGTCACACTGACAAGTGCATCGACCCCGAGCTTAAAAAAAACGCCTTCGTGAGTGTATTCACGGAGGAAACATGCGCTAATGCGTACTTCGACAGGCCCTCGAATAACTTCGGTAAGGATATGAAAGAACGTGCGCGGGCCGCCCTCAAGGCCGCGTTTACATCACTAGCGCACTATCAAAAGCTCATATGGATACGTGAAGATAGGCAATTCTATCGCTTCACAGCCACGTTGCGCTCGCAGTTTACGTTCGGCGGAGACATGGTGCGTGAGTATTGTGCACGCTGCCAGGTCACCAATGGGACTCGTATATTAAACAATAAATTCATGCATGAATTCAATTAATGGCATGTTTAGGGGCACGAATCTCTCTTTTTTTACCATCTCTGGTGGTCACCACTCGTGTCTTATATGCAGTATCCACTGTATCGCCTGGGCGACGTTTGGGCTGATACTTATCAGTGAATTCACTACCTTCTTGCAGATGGAGAGGTGCCTCAGCCTGTGTATAGAAGTGTGTCTTGCGTAGTTCGGTAGAGGCATTGTTGGAATCATTACTGGGAAAGAACACATTAACCTGTATACCATCATCGGGCACTTCATAGTCTTCTTTGATTGCTTGTGCACGTTCTACGGCCTCAGCTAGCTTATCTTTATCTTCCTTACTGAGCACCTGCTTGGCCCCTGATAGATCTTGAGCAATGCGCATCTCTCGTTTGTATGCTGCAAGACCTGGATTATCGGGTCCTGCTTCCTCTATATTTTTCTTCTTGGCGGCTATGAGTTCCTTTTCCATGAGGTCCTTACCGAGCTTATGATCGGCCTCCAATTGCTCCATCATGCGGCGGGCTACCTCCGTGTTTTTGTTGTAGAAATCTATGCGTTGGCGGTTTTCCTTGAAAGGGCCAAGGAGCGTAACGGCGCCCGTCTCAAAGGCAACAACCTCCGTCTTAAACTCGGCCTCATGCTGCACACGATACTCGCGGGCCGCTTGTTCCGTCTTATGAGGCTCGTAAGTAACGACTCCGAACTCGAAGTCACTTTTCTCATTATATAGAGCTTGCACGACATCACGCAGCTGTTCATAATGATTGGTAAGATAACGATCGAACTGGTGAAACACATCAAGAGGTGGATCGACCTTCCACGCATCCAGTGTGTCAGCCGAAGCGATAGGGGTAACGATCTTCTTCATATCTGCGATGAGATCAGTGAGTTGCTTATATTTTTTGAATAGGATCCCTTGTATATCCTCGCGGTCAAGGTCTGGGTCGGCAATAGTTTTTATAGCTCCTTTGAGGGTCGTTGCAGTTTCCACCGCAGCATTGTATGTGGTAAGTATGCTTGATCTTAGGTACTTATAAGTCTGTTCTTGGCGAGCATTTAGTTTTGTTTCTATCGCCGGGGCTGTTTCGGCAAGCTTGCATGTTTCCTTTATAGCGGTGAACTTGGGCTTGCGCTCGGGGTCGGCAGCATTTTCACTGTGACTGCCACGTAGATGCCGGTCTGGATTATACTCAAAGTTACGACATAGAAACTGATTAATTATACCTTTGGCCGTTGATTTAATAAGTTCATTACGGCTTACATGCTCTGCGGTTAGGGCGGCCAACTCATCACCAGCAAGGCCAACACATGCAGCTTTATAGCGCTCTTTTTCCTTCTTGAGCTCTATGTCAGGGGTATATTCTTCATTCATCCTGAAAAGATATCCTACCAACGCTGTCATGTGTAGCCTGCGTAAGTACTTCTCGCGCCAATTAATAATACCCATGTTAATGTAGTACTTCTTAGAGGATATGACGTTCCCGAGTGGGTTGAGATACTTACGCATGGCTACGGTTTCCTCGGGGTTGAGGTCGTATATACTATCCGGGTTGCGTGTTATACGCTTGCTCATCTCGCGCAGTTCATCGACTGATAGGGTCGCCATACTGTATGCTAAATGCATATATCCGTGTCCAATATGTATATATGTTGGGCACTATCGAGAGCGCGAACAAGAGATTTATGGGGAAGATATTGCACACGCAGCAGGCCATAACAGAGCTGAGGCAAGTGCATGCCGGCCTTCAAGCGGTACATATCAAACCGCGAGCTACACGCACACGAGCGACTGCAGTAACACCGAGTGTCATATCCTCGGAAACACCCGTGAGCAGCGCGATCAACAGTGTCCATCTTAACATAATAACCGATGAAATCGCGAGCATCGAACATGAATATGGCCTTGCAGTGGTAAGAGTATTGACCGCATACTATGCAAATGATTCATGTGAGGAGGCGAACACTGAAGAGTATTATGGAATCATTACTAGGGAAAACTATATGGGCCGCATTAATGATATTATTAGCAAGGTTAATACTGCAGCTATGGTGCTGCAACAAGGTCTCGATGCGGCGGGAAGGGCACGTATTATTACGCGTGAGCGATATGATAAGATATATACCACGCACCTAAGCACAGCGTTCAAGTACATCAACATTGCCCTCGGTATCACTGTAGAAACTGCACTTATCAAGCGTAATTACGAGGTGTGTAAGTGCGGGTCACGTATGGATGTATTCCCCGAGCTGTCCGAACTCCACTGCCCTAACCCCACGTGTGGTAAGATACGTGAGATCGTTGGGGCAGTGTTCAGAGATGATCAGTTTTACCCCCAAGATGGTCAAAAAAGTAAGCATGGGGGCTATGATACATCACGCCATTATCGATTCTGGATAGAACGTATACAGGGCACTGAAAACAAGACTTTCCTACAGTCCGATCTCAATAAAATAAAGTATGTAATCATGCGCGACAAGTACGACAGAATGTCTCTTACCTGTGAGATTATACGCACTATACTCAAGGACCCTATGGTGGCCCTCACTGCGTTGAATGATCATGCGACTCTTCTTGTGCGAACGTTCGGGGGTGCGAGTGCCCCAAGATTGAGTTTTGCGGAAAACAAACTGATATCTACGCGCTTCAACAAGGCCATGAAACTTTATGATATTGTTGTACCCGGTGGTGGAAATAAGCCCTATTATCCTTACTTTATATACAAAATTATAGAGTGTGAATTCAAAAATAAACCCGAGAAGCTGCGTTTGCTGGACTTCATCCACTTGCAATCGCGCGAGACTGTCGTTAAAAATGACAAGATATATGCGCAGATGTGTGAGTTAGCCGATAAGGCTGATGGTCTTGAGTATCGCCCCACTGACCCCGGTGGTCGGGTATAACATGATGCTCTCCTGTGCTCATCGCATGCTCTCAATTAATTACAATCACTGTGCTTTTGTCTCTGGTACTGTATATACAAGCATGTACGGCATACTACTGGGACTAGTAATCCTACTCATAATATTGATTATATACACAGGTACCTGCCCTTCACAATGGCCCGGGCAATTATGTGCAGCACTCGACCGTATGAGGCGGTGCAAGTCGTGCGCTGGATGTAGTGGTGGTAGTAATATTACTACCGCACCGGCGGCTGAGGGATACCGGACGAACAGCTGTATCGGCACGTTTGATTGCATGGGGGAGAACTTTACGAGCACTGGTGATATTGCTGCGAACACTATGATGCGAGGTTTTCAGTATCGGTCGACACTGCCCGGGTAAGGGTTTTCTCCACGACATTGCTGTTGAATTACACGGCTCAGACGCGAGGGCCGGTGGTTGATTAGCACGAGTATAGTGGTCAGGCTTGCATAGAGGTTGGGGTGTAATGCGATGGTTATGAGTGCATGGTGCACTGACCGCTTGGGGTAGTATGTACATGGCTCTCTTCAAGCATCGGCGAGTAAACCCTGAAATACTCATATTACTGAGTTCAGTAAGGGTTACCCAATCGTACATATCTATCTCCCTACCGTCCACTCTACACTGTAATGGAAAGCTACCCACAACTACATAGAGCTTATGGCGCCTATATGAAACGATCGCAGATACCCGCGAGGATGATATTATCTTACCAGTTTCCTCCCTGAGCTCACGTATAGCGGCCTGGATCATAGTCTCACTGCGCTTCTTGCCCCCTTTGGGGAAGCCCCAATACCCACTTGTAGTCTCATGCACTATGAGGACCTTATTAATATCAGTATTCATCAGTATGCATCCTGCACGAGGTGCCCTCGACGACATCCTTATATATGTGTACACTATAGGGCGATATACATCGTTAAAATTGAATCAGTTGGCCCTGTGTTTACAAAGATATACCCGCCCCATGGATATACCCTTACGTATAGATATTGTCCCATTCATGATGACAGAACAGGCAATTATACGGCATGTTAAGGGATTGGGGTATGATCCACGAGTTAATCGACCGGGCACGGCTATGGATCTATTGACTGACTTATGGCAGAATGAAGGGTTTCGAGAGTGGGCTAGCGGGTGCCTTGCGGGCGATATTGATACTGCGCATGATGGTCTCACTTGTGATGGAGTACACTACGTTATGGGGGAACGCACACCAGTGTGGAGTAAACGCATACATATATTGCTATCGGTTATACTATCCGACCAGTGGTAATGGCGTCACCAGTGTAGAAATGGTGATTGTGATATTTTTTGTATCCGGCCACGCAAAATTGAATCCATAGCCCACTAGTATACACATGTCAATTAGCTTATATAGCGGCATCAAGCGATTCTCTGCGGGTATGCATGGTGCTGAGCCAGTGATCAATGAGATAACACAACTACTATGGGTAGCCACAAGGATGTACTTCGACAAGATATTCAGTGCATTTAGCCGGACCGGGGACCTCACGTATAACGTGGACCTCGTTTATCCAAGCGGGGATATACGAATATATATACTACGATCATTATCAAATCATGGGCACATCGGGCATGGGCGAAATCACATGGCAATACTTAGGATAATACTCGCGGTGAAGGAAGACACACTATGCCTATGGTTTAATGGTAATGAGGGCATGTTTACTGATTGCTATCAGCATAAGGTTGGCAATGCGGTAAACTTTCCTGCGCTGATGATAGTAATGATAGAGCACACGCATGTATTCGAGGGCAGTGATGAAGAACACTTATGGGGCGCTATACATGATCTAACAATTTAAGTAATGTTTTAGCCCTACCCCTATGAAGGGGCCTTGTTTTTTGGGCTGAGGCGACCCTTAAAATTGATTTTGGTACGCATAATGCATACAACAGTGTGGTATATAAGTGTAATGGCAGACAAATTGAGTGACTTTATTGAGCAATTCGCAAGGGGTATGCACGGTAATATGGTCGTGAGTAATGCGATAATAGGGCTGGTAACACAGGCCCTTTGTGCTTACTATCAGGAGATGGCGGTTGTGTTTAGTGACTGGGATGACCTTACTTACAACCTCTCGTTCGCACACCCGAGCGGGGAGATATATATACGTTTGCGTCGCGTAATGCACGTAGATCTGGCATATATTCATGGTCTTGCATCAACGCTCAAAATGACACTAAGGGTGGAAGAAGAGGCTGGCGGTAGGTATACAATGATGATATACTTCAAGTTTGCGGATGGTGAAGTGAGCCGTGTGTGTCGATATCCAATTGGCGGCACGGGCTTCAACATGCGGGTATTGTTAATTGCAATGCTCCAACATACCCGTGTAGAGGACTACGAGAGAGACGACCATCGGTTGCTGACTGCTGCCCGTGCGCTCAGCGGGTGCAAAGAATTGGCATGAATGGCTTTTTTTACATAGATAAGGGAAGTATTGAAGGTCTAAAGTTGAATCTATTACACGTTATAGAGTGAATATGAACGCAGTTATAACAATGGAGAACGCTGTACAACGACTTGCACTGTTTATGTGTGAGGGGCATAATGAGGCCTATTATGGCATGCAAGAGGTGCTAAATAGAATATGCAGGGCATATTATCGCCGCATGTATGACTCATTTAAGTGCCTTACTCTCACTAGTTACATTGAATGTGGGTATAATACGGACCCTAATATCATGGGTATTCAACATGGTAGAATATGCTTATATATGCAATATAAACCTCACAAGAATCGCGCTACCTACTATGAGGGCTCTCACCTGATTATATATGTGACGCTACGCACTGCAATGTGCAAGTATTCGATCAACGTGAAGTTGCCCAATGGTGACTCATATACTCATGGAAGTGATGTCGAGCTTGATGTTGAGCATCTCGCGAGTGTGATGCGCGAGCAAACTACTGTCTATGATAATATTGTAGCGGAACACATTGGTGTATATGAGAGCTGGTTAGGGCCGCAACGTGGGTATATTTCGCATCAAAGTTGATGATTGGGGTTTGTTTTTTTATCCAGTGTGGGGTCGTGTTTTTACCCGATGCGATAGCATTACGTGGCTAAAAAAAAGAGAGATTTTGGTGCCTTATTACATGTTTAGGCACTTGCGGTTGTACCATGCGACAAGACGACGCCTATTGAGCTGATCGAGGCTGGCATAGAAGCGGAATACATCATGGTGGTGGGTATCATTATGGTAACATGCACGCCACTTGGATAGTAAATGAGTGGCCACTGCCTCGCTTTCGACGTTGTATATTTCGCGTATGGCAGCTTCGTTGAGGTTATTATTGAGGCTAAGATAGAAATCTAGAGCGTTTTCGATGTTGTTGAATGAGACTAGCCAAGTATCTGTTGCGCGTTGGACGGCTCGCTCTATGCCATACTCCACGGCGGTAGTGAAGTCGATGCGAGGTGCGACAGTCGTGGGTACATCATCATTGCTGCGTATAATGCTCACAGATTCAGCCTCATCAGTGCTAACATAAGGTTTACTCGAAGTATACTGCTTGTGCATCGCAGCTTGTGTATAATTATATACAGAGGACCTATATCTTCAATTTTTATGTGATGATGTGGCCACTTGGGCGGCCTACTGTGTGGCAGAGTGGTAAAAAAAGAGGGCCTTGTGTATATGTGGCCCAATACCCAAACTGCATCGTATAAGGCTTAGGTACTGTATCGGAGGACAGCTGAACCATCACTTATGAGGAGAAAGTTAATTGCATAAGCGAGAGTCAACAGATCACAGGGGGTGGCACTTGAGCAGTAAGAGCTAACGAATTGGAGGTAGAATTCACGGGCTCTGGAGACGTTTACGTGTCCACTCGGTTGGTAGCTTCCAGGATAAAGGCAAAAGTTAAGCATAAGAGCACCAGGATCTTCGGGGGTATTGATATTAGCTCCACCGAATGTATAGGGGAGATAGTCGCGGTAGAACGCGGACTTCGTGGTCTGAAAGATACTGATACCGTGGGCCAGGAGTTGCAGAGTATCAATGGTCTCAGTGGCTACTGGATACACTATGCGCTCAATGACTTCCTGTGAAGAGAAGGTCTTGTGTAATGAATCGACCGCGTTGAAGGCGATGTTGTCATCAGTAATGGCATCTCCGTGGGAGGTAGATGCATGGTTGATGACCTCGTCGGTTAGGAGTGTAAGTCTATGCCAATCTCTATATTGATTAGTGTTGGAAGCAGAGATGTTGACTGCAGGTCTGAGACCTACATAGATGGTTTCTATGGGCCATTTGAGCTGGCTGAGTAAGAGATTATCAGTGGATACTGATACTCTTGTAGATTGGAAACGATGTACTCTGATGAGAGAGAACCCGATTCTCTTGATGTAGATATCGTGGCGTTGGTACCGACCTATTTCGCGCATTTCCTCGCGATGTCGTGGGTCATTGCCTTGCTTAAGGGCAATCACTCTCTCGAGTGGGACTAGACTCTATCTTAAGCCGCACTGATGAGGAATGGTCCTCGGTGCGACCCACTGACGTTGAGTCGTTGAACATTGCATTGTATAGACATCACATCGTTGTCTATACAATGGTTAGCTGCGGATTGTCTTTATTCCTCGGGTTCTTACTGTGCCCCAGTGCATTGAGCATGTGTGCCCTATACATCTGTTTTACCTGCTTTCACAGGGGTTCTGCCACACATTCGTGTGCAGCAGTAGTACCGAGGATTTAACGAGATGTTCCCGCAATTTGACAGTGTTGCGGGCGTAGTGTTGTATATAATGACTACTACGCCCACTAGCATATAGTTGGGTATATGCTTTTAGAGACCTAGCGTGTATCTACTCACGCGTGTTAATCTCAGGATTAACGAAGATATTGTTAATATACAGCTCGATGTTGGAGATAGACTGGGTAGTGTCGATGTTACTACCAGTAGCGAGCGTTGGGGTAAGGGTGATGTACTTTTTGACATCAAATACTGCCTGCGAGTTAGGGAGACCCTTTGTAGCATGTATAGAGGTCTGAGTCTCGGTGGTAAGCTTGAGGAACAGATTACCGGGGGCAGTGAAAAGAATATTATTTTGGGCCTCAATATCGACAATGATAAATCTCATTCCATAGGGGATAGAGATCGAAGCGATAGAGAGCCTTGGATCACGATTGAACCAGAAAATCACAGTGTTATCCACTCATACTACCTATTGTGGTGTCAGTAGTATGAGTCTCTCGAGCTCGGGCCGTTACCGCGGCTTCATCTCGGAGCATGCTTTCGCATGGGCTGGACTATATCTTAGGCATGGGTATACACACCGACTTCCGCATAGTCTCTGAACGTTTTTCTCACAAGCTTTGGTGAGAAACTTCGCTGCGGATTGCCCTATTGTTCACACGTTATTACCATTCCCAGGGCTATTAACTCGGGTGATGCGATACGTTACCGCTCGCAAGTGGTAGTGTGAATATGAGGGGTTTCCCGCAGTTCGAAAGTCTTGCAGCTATAGCTCCGGTAATGAATGAGCTATAACCACTAGCACGGCATTTGGGCCGCACTGTTTCCCCCTGATCGCGAGTGGTTCATGCTCGCATGGTTAAGGGGATCCATAGGTCTAAGGCTGGTTGGGTAGCCTTAGGTGTTTGGGGGCCGTTGACAATCTGAGTCAAACGGCGGGCCGTCTGTGTAGCGGACACAGTGGCTCCAGCTGCGGCATCGCCGTTGACATCTTCAAGGTCAACAGCAACGGCCGCGAAGTTACTAGTACCGTTGATGGACATGAGATCAGAGTAGGCGTCAAGAGGTACCTCTTGTCCTACAAGTCTCTTCCATCCGGTCATCTTATTAGGCGCTATTCTAAACTTCTGGTGGTAGATATAGGCCTCCGACACGTAGTCGTCTAAGGGGTTCATTGTCCCTAACGATCATTATACTAAGTATTACTCACTATAATGACCCTTTCACTACTACGTGAAAGCACCCTCTCGGGTGGAGTAGACTATATCTTAAGCATCTGTGTTGCTTTGCTAAAAAGCATAAGCCTACACAAAACACCGACTGACATTTAGTCGTTGAACTGCATTCTTTTATTATTAATTGGGGATAGTGGCGAGGTAAGCCATGGCAGCGGCCAGCTTCTCCTCGGTGGGTACCTTCTTACTACTGAAGGTTTTCTTATAGAGCACACCACGTACCTTACGTGTGACCGTAAAGCCATTAGCAACTAACGTGATACCTACTGGGAGGCTCTCATCGGTTTTCTTCTTACAAACATAAGGGGTATCATTAGCTTCGAGGTTTGCAAGGAAAGTAATGGCAGCTTCTTTACATGCATCCATATTAGGATAATTGACTAGTGTAAATGATTTGTATGAGCATAAAGGATGTCCACATACAGCATAACCATGAGAGTTTCCCTTGTTATGTGATACAATATTCATCGGTAGGCCCTTGGTTTCCTCCTTGCGGTACTTATCTATAAGAGCTGGCGCATTGGCCTTGGCGATGGCACTCATTCGTTGCTTGGTGTCTTCATCATACCTACTGAGAATATTACCGCCTCCGCGCAAACAATTGTATCCGCCAGGATGTAAAGTGCTATGCTCTCGTATGTAGTGAATCTCACGTTCTCCAAGTTTATCACCTGGTACATTTTCCTCTATAGCCCTGATATCGAACCATTCGGTTCCCCACTCCACCATCGCATTGTAGAGATACGAGGAACTTGGTACATTGTTGAGGATCTCACCTTCTCTCGATCGTCTGAGTCGACTTGCTACCTTGAGATGTCCTCGCCAGCGTTCGTGAAGCGTCTGAATCGTTTGCCCGATGTACTTCTCATCGGTCACAGTATTCACTATCATGTAAATGGTGCCAACAATACCTTCCATTATGTATATCTCCCTATGTATTCACCTTATGTATCCCAGATATTCAATTTTAATAATTAAGAACTTGGCTGCGGGTTGCCCATGTATCTCAAGCGTTGTTACTATGCCCTAGGTCATTACCCCGGGTGTTGCAGTACATCTCTGCATGCAAGTAGTAGCTTGAGCTTTAGGGGATTCCAGCAATTTGACAGTCTTGCATGTATATAGGTGCGTTCGCCGGCAGCAATTATAGAAATCATAAGATTACTACACGAACCCCTATATACACACTAGCAGTATGCTTTTACATCTGCTTTCAACGGCAACCCTTATTCACCGTTTACTTCGAATTTAACCTTTTTGAAGAGACGCTGACCTGGAAACTCAGCGTATCTCACGAAATTACTTGCAGCTGCACCTACGGTCTTAACATTGCCTTGTATATCTACATACTGGTATGTATACTTAGTATAGACTCCGTTAGTGATATCTCTAGTGCCGGATACTGAACTCGTAGACGTCGTGACCTGATCCGGAACAGAAGTACCGATGTATGCAGGGAACGCGGGGACGGTTCCAGCAGTAGCACTGGTGGCTGCGAGGGTGACGTTAATGACCATATCGTTAAAGAAGTCACCGAACTGAGGAATGGAGAACTGAACTGAGCCCCCGTATTGGGCAGAGCCAGCAGTCGACCGAACCTTATTGTATTCATAACCGATAGCAGCGCGCTATTATCCGTCACCCATAATATATAAATATATTATGAATAACCCATATGACTCGGGGCGATACCTCGCCTTCATTCTTATGGCATGCTTTCGCATGGGGCAGACTATACCTTACGCCAAGTATCTGTCTCTCCAGCGAGACATACTTCTCAGCGCACGACCGTCTAGTCGTTGTACTGCATTCTTATCGCGCGATAAGAACTTGGCTGCGGATTGCCCATGTATCTCAAGCGTTGTTACTATGCCCTAGGTCGTTACCCCGGGTATTGCAGTGCATCTCTGCGTGCAAGTAGTAGCTTGAACTTTAGGGTTTCCCCGCAATTTGATCGTGTCGCAGCTATATACATGTGGTATTGCGTAGAGTATATAGCTACTAGCCTGTGATTTGACACAGACTATCGCCGTCAGCTGCGTAGTTAACGGCTTGAAGTGAGCATTGACAAAGAGGATGTGGGTGCGCTCTATGTCAACGAGTGTAGGAGTGGGATCAGGGAACCCTTGTTTAGCTCTCATACACATGATATCTTTGATGCGTTGATTGAGTACGGTTAGTCCAGCACCGGTGTATAAAGGCTGTCGCCTCAATACTCATAAGTGCTCCGATAGTCTCGAAGTGTACCGCCACTCCTACAACATCGGGCTCTTTTCAGAGCGGCCAGGCCATATCTTGAGCATGAAGGACTTCAGTGCATCCTTATGCCCGCTACCGTACGGCCGTTGAACTGCATTCTTATTATTCACTCAGGTAAACAACAAGAACTTGGTTGCGGATTGCCCATGTATCTCAAGCGTTGTTACTATGCCCTAGGTCGTTACCCCGGGTGTTGCAGTGCATCTCTGCATGCAAGTAGTAGCTTGAGCTTTAGGATATTCCCGCAGTTTGATAGCGTTGCATGTCAGTAGCGGTAGTAAATACTGACACACTAGCATAGATGTCTATCAATACAGATGTTAATAAACACATGCATTGCATCTATACTTCTATGAGCCATAAGAGTAGGAGTGCATCACTCCCCTACTGCTTCAACTCTGTGGCCAT
>JACCDQ011750874.1_pt1 | contig 13798 bp, 12 predicted proteins | sample 7446031 | NCBI WGS metagenome assembly JACCDQ01 (sample SAMN15323442, study PRJNA562643) | freshwater metagenome | isolation source: river surface water | place: USA:Blue River Watershed | collected 2017-08-17 | reverse complement strand
GCGTAGATGTTGTCGACGGGGATGTCGAAGAAACCTTGAATTTGGTCAGCGTGCAAGTCCATGGTCAACACGCGGGCCACGCCAGCGGTTTGCAACAAGTCGGCCACCAGCTTGGCAGAGATTGGCACGCGGCTTGAACGAGGGCGGCGGTCTTGACGGGCATAACCGAAGTAGGGGATGACCGCGCTGATGCGCTCTGCTGAGGCGCGCTTCAAAGCGTCGACCATGATCAGCAATTCCATCAAGCTTTCGTTGGTGGGAGCGCAAGTGCTTTGCACCACGAACACATCGCGAGCACGCACGTTTTGATTGATTTCGACGGTCACTTCGCCGTCTGAGACGCGGCCGACATGGGCTGCGCCAACTTCGATGCCGAGGTGGGTTGCAATTTCGGCGGCCAAAGTTGGATTGGCGTTGCCGGTAAAGACCATGAAGTCGGGGGTGTGGTTCGACATGATGACGTATGACTTTCGCTTCAAGACCAATGACGCAATAAGTCGTCACTTGCAAACCAAGCACGTGATGTGCTTTATAAAAATTTGGCAGGGGATCGAGGACTCGAACCTCGGAATGCTGGAATCAAAATCCAGTGCCTTAACCAACTTGGCGAATCCCCTACACAGGTCAGTCGCTTTGCAGCGACTAACCGTTAACTTTCACTGGCCGCCCACCCCGCTTGTGGATGAACTGCCATATTGCTGCATATCCGCGTTTGCCAGTTGTTCGGGGCTGAGTCAATCAGCACACCGTCATTTATCTTTGCAAACACTGCGCTGCCAGAACCGGTCATGCGTGGGCTTAATCCAAAAGAGCCAAGCCATTCAAGGGCTTCGGTCATCTCGGGGCACAGCGCCTGAGCTACTGGCTGCAAATCATTACGACCAAAACCGTAAGGATTAACAGCGAAGACCGGCATTGTAGCAGTTTCTGTAGCGCGTTGTAGCTCTTGTGAACGAAAAATTTTCGCAGTCTCCAAACCAGCGTGGGGTTTGACCACGGCAAAGCGTGCAGGAGGTACTTCTATAGGCGTCATTTTTTCGCCAATACCCTCAACCCATGCGTTGTGGCCGCCTAAAAAGAACGGTACATCCGCGCCCAAAGCCAAACCCAAAGGCATGAGTTTGGACAGCGGCCAGTTCAAGTTCCACAAACGATTGAGGGCCAGCAAGGTGGTTGCTGCATCAGACGAGCCACCGCCCATGCCCGCCTGCGCTGGGATGTGTTTTTCGATCGCAATGTGCGCACCTAAATGTGTACCGCTGGCGCGCTTCAGTGATTGCGCAGCACGCATGACCAAATCATCGGCAGGCAGTGTCACGGTGAGGTCTTCCCGCTCAATCACGCCATCGTCACGCACATCAAAGTGCAGGGTGTCGCACCAGTCAATCAACATGAAGACCGATTGCAGCAAGTGATAGCCGTCGTCGCGCCGACCTGTGATGTGCAAAAACAGGTTGAGCTTGGCGGGGGCTAAGACGTTGTGGAGCGAGCGCATGGTTTACTGGTCAAGTTTGATGCGCAGCGTCACTTCTGGCGCTGGGTCTGTGCGGCGTGCTGTGAGCGTGCCCTGCGACACGGCCGATAAATCAGCGTGCCATCCCGTGGCTTGCACGTCGCGGCCTTGTAGCCACGCAAAAATGGCGTCTACGGGAAGGGCTGCACCCGTGGCTTTTTCGGTTAGCTCGGCCAATGAGTTGAAGTATTGGTGCTTGCCGCCGTCGCTGAGCTGCACCAGTTGCGGTGTCCATTGCAAAGCGCCCAGTGTGGTGCCTAAGGGGGAATACAGATCAAGTTCGCCGTTGCTGGCGTTGCCGCGAAGCGAGAAGCTGGCGCTCATGGATGATGGTGTGTCGCCCAGCACTTGCACGCTGATACGGCCTTGCCATTCGGGCAGCTGGGCCTGCAGGTTTGTGGGCGAGCCGGCACTGAGCGTTTTTGGGGTGCGGATAGGTGTGGCGCAGCCAGCCAGCATGGCACCTATCAGCAAAGCAAACCACCAAACGCGCATGGTTTACAGCGCTGGCTTGAGGCGTTGCAAGGTTTCTTGCAAGGTCTCGTTGTTGGGGGCTGTGTTGAGGCCTTCACGCCAAACTTTCAGGGCTTCGTCTTGGCGCTTCAACTTCCACAGCACCTCGCCCAAATGGGCGGCAATCTCAGCATCTGCACGGTCTTTGTAGGCTTTTTCCAGGTAAGTTAGTGCTGCACCGAGGTTACCCATGCGGAACTCCACCCAGCCCAAGCTGTCGGTGATGAAAGGATCATCTGGCGCAAAGGTGAGGGCCTTGACGATCAGCTGCTTGGCTTCTTGCAATCGGATGTTGCGGTCTGCCAGAGAAAAGCCCAAGGCGTTGTAGGCGTTGTAGTAGCTGGGGTTTTGCGCGATGACCTTGCGCAGGAGCTTTTCCATCTCGTCAAGTTGGTTGAGCTTTTCAGCCAGCATGGCTTGTTCGTAAATCAAATCCGTGTTGTCGCCGCTGTGTGTGGCCAGCAGATCAAAGGCAGCTTGCCATTGGCGGTGCTCACGCAAAAGTTGCACTTCGGCCAGCACGCGGGTGCGTTGCTCGTCGGCGTTGTTGGCAGGGATTTGGTGAATCAACTCACGCGCTTCGCCCATCTTGCCTTGGCGGGCTAGCAGGGCAGCACGGCGCGTTTGAGCTTGGTTCAAGCCGCGTGTGCTGGTGTCGGTGGGGGCTTTGGTGGCAAGGTTGACATAGCGGGCCAGTGAAGCCTCAGCTTCTTTGTCTTGGCCTTGTTCAAACTGCAAGGAGCCCAGCACCAGCCAAGCATCGGCTAGCTTGGGGTCTTTACGCGTGATGGCTTGTAGTTGTTCGGTGGCTTCTTTGTAGCGTTCGAGTTCGATCAGCATACGCACATGGCTCATGGCCATTTCGGTGCTGTCTTGCTTACGCAAACCTTGTTGGACCAAGGCTTCAGCTTCAGGCACTTTTTTGCTCATCAGTTCAAGCGCCAGCAAAAGAGGGCCTTGTGCTTTGATGTCGGCAGCTTGTCCTTTTTTGGCAGCTTCAACAGCTGCAGGTACCTCATCGGCCGCCAAGCGCATGCGTCCCAAGCTTGTCCATGCAATAGCGCCTGTGGTGTTGTTTTTGGCTAGGTAAGGCTCAAGTGCCTGTTGCACCAAATTGGCCGCACGTTTTTTGTCGGTCACACGGGCGTAATGGCGAGGAATCAGATTGATGGTCGCATCTCGCTCAGCCTCGGGTGCCAGCGCAATTTCTTTTTTGAGCGGTTCCAAGCTTTCAGACACTTGGTTGACGGCCAGCAAGATTTGTAGCAGCTGATTGTTGGCTTTGCGGTCTTTGGGCCAAGCTTGCGTCCAAGAACGGGCCGCGATCAAAGCCCCATCACCTGAACGCGCTTGCAGGGCGATTTCGACCGCACGGTCATACAACTGAACATCGTTGGACTTGCGAGCCGCATCGAGCAAGAGCGAAAAGCCAGCGGCGGGTTCGCCTTGGCGCAGGTTCATCTCGCCCAACAAAATTTCATAGAGCAGCTCGCCGGTCATGGCCGAGTTGTTGGTCTTGTCGGCGTCACTCGCTTGGGCATGGCCTATGACGGGAACGGCGCAAGACGCAGCCGTTAAGAGCGCTAGGCGCAAGGCCCAAAGACGTGCAGCAGACAAGGGGAATTTCATCCTCGCATCATAATCGCTGACTTATTTTTTCTGCCTCGCCATGCCTGAATTACCCGAAGTCGAAGTGACCCGCCTGAGCTTTGCAGACCGCATTGCAGGCGCAAGCGTGACTGGGGTGCGCATGGGCAAGCCTTTGCGTTGGCCATTGGGCTGCGAGCCCGGCGCATTGATTGGCCGACGTGTGCTGGGCGTGCGCCGCCGTGGCAAGTATTTGCTGGTCGATTTGGATGACGGCTTGCTGCTGTGGCACTTGGGCATGTCGGGTAGCTTGTTGTTTGGCCCAGACCGCAGCGCTGCTCAAGTACATGACCACTTTGATTTAGACACCACTCAAGGGTTGTTGCGTTTGAACGATCCACGCCGCTTTGGTGCTGTGGTGTTTGCGCCCAGTGAGCAAAGTGCTGAGGCGGTCAAGCTGCTGGGCCACTTGGGTGTGGAGCCTTTGAACGGTGGTTTTGAGTTGGATGCCTTTCACCAAGGCCTGCGTAAACGCAAAACTGCCATCAAACAAGTACTGCTAGGTGGCGAACTGGTGGTGGGGGTGGGCAATATTTATGCCTCTGAAGCTTTATTTTTGGCCGGTATTCGCCCCACCACGCGCGCTGACCGCATCAGCCGGCCCCGTGCTGAAAAGCTGCGTGTGGCCGTGATGGACGTGTTGGCACGCGCGGTGAAGAAGGGGGGCAGCACTTTGCGCGACTTCTCTGCCGCCGACGGCAAGAACGGCTACTTTCAACTCGAAGCCCATGTGTATGACCGGGTGGGAGAGCCCTGCCGCGTGTGTGGCACGGCGATTCGACGCATTCAGCAAGGTCAACGCTCGACCTATTACTGCCCTGTGTGCCAAAAACCATGACAAAGAAAAACAGCTTTGGCGACACCGTAGTGGCGTGGCAAAAAAAACATGGCCGCCATGATCTGCCGTGGCAAAACACGCAAGACCCCTATGCCGTGTGGCTGTCGGAAATCATGTTGCAACAAACGCAAGTGGTCACCGTGCGCGAGTACTTTGCGCGCTTCATGACGCGTTTCCCCTCAGTGGCTGATTTGGCCGCTGCTCATCAAGATGAAGTATTGGGTTTGTGGAGTGGCTTGGGCTACTACAGCCGCGCCCGCAACATGCATCGCGCGGCGCAGGATGTGGTGGCTTTGCACGGCGGTGTGTTTCCCCGTGATTCTGAAACCTTGCAAACTTTGCCCGGCATTGGCCGCTCGACCGCAGCAGCCGTGGCCTCGCTGTGCTTTGGTGAACCCATCGCCATCTTGGATGGCAACGTCAAGCGCGTGCTCACGCGCTATTTGGGTTTCAAAGACGATTTGGCTTCCTCGAAGGTAGAGAAAGAACTGTGGGCCATCGCCCAAACCATGTTGCCCCAGCGTGATGTGACAAACGCTATGCCGCGTTACACCCAAGGCGTGATGGATTTGGGTGCCACTGTGTGTACGCCCAAAAAACCGCAATGCGCGCAATGTCCAGTAGCCGATGCGTGTGTGGCCAAGGCCGAAGGCCAGCCCGAAGCCTATCCGGTGAAAACACGCAAACTCAAACGCACTTCAGAGCAGTTGTGGTTGTTGCACGCTGTCACGCGCGATGGCGATGTGTGGTTGATGCAGCGTCCACAAACAGGCGTGTGGGCTGGCTTGTATTGCTTGCCGGTATTTGAAAGTTTTGATGCTTTGCTGGCTGCCTTACCTGCCAAGCACCGCACGCAGCTGCATGAAGGCACGGTATTCAAGCATGTGCTGACGCACAAAGATTTGCACTTACATCCGGTTGAGCTGATGCTGTCTAGCGCGGTGAAACTGGGCGCAGCGATGGGCGAAGGGCAGTGGGTCGCAGAGGCCACTTGGCCATCATTGGGGCTGCCCGCGCCCATTCGCAAGCTGCTAGCACGCTGAAAACGAAGCGTTAAGGCGCAACGTCCAGTTCGCGGTGACGCTTGAGCGTGACCCACTCTTTGGCAAAGCGTTTGGAAAGCAACTCCACCAAATACACAGAGCGGTGCTGCCCGCCGGTGCAACCAATGGCCACCGTCACATAGCTGCGATGGTCTTGGTTCAAGTCTGGCAACCACGTGTTCATGAAATCGGTGATTTGACTTGCCATTTTTTCCACCGCGCCGTGCTCGGCCAACCAATCAGCCACGGGTGCATCGCGACCCGTGAGCGGGCGCAAGGCAGGTTCATAGTGTGGATTGGGCAGCATGCGCACGTCAAACACATAGTCGGCATGCACGGGGATACCGCGCTTGAAGGCAAAGGACTCAAACATCAAGGTCAGTTGCGTGGCTGGGGCCGAGATGAGCGACTTGATATACCCCTGCAGCTTGCTACTGCGCAGCAAGCTGGTGTCGATGATGTGCGACTCTTCACGTAGTTCGGACAGCAGCTCGCGTTCGAGCTCAATGGCTTCGACCAAGTCGCGTTGTTGATCGCGAATCACGTCTTGCCCATCTTGGCGCGACAGCGGGTGGCGGCGGCGCGTTTCTGAAAAACGGTGCACCAAAATTTCGGTGGTGGCATCTAAGAACAACAAGCGCACATCCACATCCATCAGGCGCAAATGGGCAAGCTGTGCAGGTACCAATGGCAGCGAGCTTGCGCTGCGAACGTCCATCGCAATGGCCACTTTGCTGATGCTCTGTTGTTCTTCCAGTTGCACGAAGGGCAGCAGCAACTCAGGTGGTAGGTTGTCCACGCAGTAGTAGCCCGCGTCTTCCAGCGCGTGCAAGGCCACAGACTTGCCTGAGCCCGACATGCCTGTGATGAGCACCAGTTCTTGTTTCATTTTTTGCCAGTCTTTGCAGAGGTTTGCAGCATTTCACGCGCATGGGCGAGGGTGGTGTCTGATACTTTTTCACCGCCCAACATACGCGCAATTTCGTTCACTCGTGCATCGGCACTCAGGGCGTTTACTTGACTCGATGTGCCTTGCGCATCGCTGTGTTTGGACACTACCAAGTGGTGGTCCGCACAGGCGGCCACTTGGGGCAAGTGGGTCACGGCCAGCACTTGGCGGTCTCTGCCGAGTTGCTTCATCAAGCGGCCCACGGTTTCAGCCACAGCGCCGCCCACACCTGAGTCGACCTCGTCAAAGATGAGGGTTTGAGCTGTGCCCAGTTCGCTGGTGGTCACGGCGATGGCCAAGGCAATGCGCGACAGCTCGCCACCCGACGCCACTTTGCCCACAGGGCGCGGCGTGCTGCCGGGGTGGCCTGCCACCAAGAAGGTGATGCTTTCAAGGCCGCTGGCTGTGGGTTGCTCGGTCTTGTCCAGCTGCACCTCAAAGCGGCCGCCTTGCATGCCCAAGCCTTGCATGGCTTGGGTGATGGCGGTGGCGAGTTTGGGTGCAGCTTGTGTGCGGGCTTCCGAAATTTTTCGGGCTTCAGCTTGATAGGCGACTGAGGCTTTGGTTTCTGTGGCTTCAAGCGCTTCAAGGTCTGTCGCGGCATCTAGCTGCGTCAAACGGGTTTTCCACTCTAGGTAGAGCGCAGGTAGTTCTTGCGGCGTACGTTTGAAGCGACGCGCCAAAGACATCCACAACGACATGCGGTCATCGAGTGTTTGCAAGCGCGCAGGGTCAAGCTCTGTTCGGCCCAAATAGGCGTTGAGCGAATGCGCCACATCGCCAGCCTGTGCGAGGCTAGAAGCCAGCACGTCCACCAACGCGGTGAACTCGGGTTCCACATCGGTTTGGTCTTGCAGCGCGTCTTGGGCTTTGGACAACAAGCGCAGTGCGCCGCTGTCGTCATCTTCTAGGGCTTGAATAGCCGCTTGTGCGGCGTCCATCAAGGCTTGTGCGTTGGACAGGCGTGTGTGCTGGCTGTTGAGTTCGTCCCACTCGTCTTCGGCGGGGGCTAGCTTATCCACTTCGGCAATTTGCCACAGTAAGCGCTCGCGTTCTTCTTGCAGCGTGGCTTGTGCGGTGCGTGCTTCGTGCAGCGCTTGGGTTGCTTGACGCCATTGCGTCCAGGTTTGGGTGAGGCCTTGCAGCGTCACGCCTGCATAGGCGTCGAGTAAGCCTCGCACTGCGTCAGGGCGGGTCAGGCTTTGCCAAGCGTGTTGGCCGTGGATGTCGAGCACCCTGTCGCCCAAGGCGCGTAGCTGGGTGGCAGTGGCTGGGCTGCCATTGATCCACGCGCGGCTTTTGCCTTGTGCATCAATCGTGCGTTTGAGCAGCAGTTGGTCGTCGGTGGCGATGTCGGCAAAGCCTTCTTCGTCGAGCCACTTCAATATGTCTGGCGTGGTGTCAAACTCGGCACAAATCTCGGCACGGGCCGCGCCTTCGCGCACCACACTGGTTTCAGCACGGGCGCCCAGCACCAATTGCAAGGCGTCTATCAATATCGATTTGCCAGCACCGGTTTCACCGGTGAGCGCAGAAAAGCCGCTCGATAAATCGAGGTCCAATTCGCGCACGATCACAAAATCGCGCAAAACGATGTGCTGCAAACTCATGCCACGCCCTCGTTCCAATGCAGTTTTTGACGCAAGGTGTCGTAGTAGCTCCAGCCACGTGGGTGCAAAAAGGTGGCATGGTAGTTCGAGCGCTTGACCGTGATGCGGTCGCCAATCAAGAGTGAAGCGAGCGACTGCATATCAAAGTTGGCGCTGGCGTCACGGCCCGCCACGAGGTCAATCGTTACCTCGCCGGTGTCGGCCAGCACGATGGGGCGGTTAGACAGGGTGTGCGGCGCAATCGGAGCTAGCACCCAAGCTGGCAAAGATGTGTGTAGCAAAGGCCCGCCCACGGACAGCGAGTAAGCGGTGGAACCTGTGGGTGTGGCAATGATCAAACCGTCGGCGCGTTGATTCGCCACAAAGCGGCCATCCACCGCCACGCGCACTTCCAGCATGCCGCTGGTTGCGCCACGGTTCACCACCACATCGTTCAAAGCGAGTGCGTTGAACACGCAATGGCCATCACGCCAGACCTTGGCGCGCATCAAGGCGCGGCGGTCTTCTTCGTAAGCGCCGCCTAGCATGGCGGTGAGCGCGGTTTTGACTTCACTCAGCGGGATATCGGTGATGAAACCCAAGCGCCCTTGGTTAATGCCAATCAGCGGCACGTTGTGTGGCGCCAGCTGTCGGGCGTAGCCCAGCATCGTGCCGTCGCCACCGAGCACAATGGCCAAGTCACAGGATTTGCCAATCTCTTCGATGTTCATCACGGTGTAGCCGCTCAGGCCGGAGCCGGCAGCAGTGTCGTGCTCGATGACGACATCGCAGCCAAGCGTGTGCAAGAACTGAGCGATGCCCTCTAAGGTCTCTCGGGAAGAGGCGTTGGCAATGCCCACAGACTGGTGATACTTGCCCAACAATGCGATCTGACGAAACTTCGATTTCATAGACAAATTACATCACTAAAATTCGACAACAAGATGACCATGCTAGACGATCGCGCCAAGTTATTGCTCAAAGCGCTGGTAGAGCGCTATATCGCCGACGGGCAACCCGTCGGCTCACGCACGTTGTCTCGCGCCACAGGCATCGAACTGTCGCCCGCCACTATTCGCAATGTGATGTCTGACTTGGAAGAGTTGGGCCTCATTGCCAGCCCTCATACCTCGGCAGGCCGCATTCCCACAGCCTTGGGCTATCGATTGTTTGTGGACACCATGCTGACTGCTGAGCGCAGCCACATGCAAACGCCTACCTTGGCCCCTGACCAGCCGCAAAAAGTGATCGCCAATGCGGCGCATTTGCTGTCGGACTTGTCGCACTTTGTGGGCGTGGTGATTGCCCCCAAACGCAGCTCGGTCTTTCGGCACATTGAGTTCTTGCGCCTGTCAGATCGCCGCCTGTTGGTCATCATCGTGTCGCCCGAGGGCGATGTGCAAAACAGAGTTCTGTTTACCGAAACCGACTACACCGCCTCGCAGCTGGTGGAAGCGTCAAACTACTTGAACCATCACTTCGCAGGCATGGCCATTGAGCAAGTGCGCGAAAAGCTGTTGGCCGAGGTGGAGTCGCTGCGCGGCGAAATTGCCACCCTCATGCAAGCCGCAGTGCAGGTGAGCACCGAGGCGTTGACTCAAGCACAAGACGACGTGGTCATCAGCGGTGAGCGCAACCTGCTGTCGGTGAGCGATTTCTCTAGTGACATGGGTAACTTGCGCCGAGCTTTTGATTTGTTTGAGCAAAAAGCCCAGTTGGTGCGTTTGCTCGATAGCTCGGCCCAGGCCGAAGGCGTGCGCATCTATATTGGTGGTGAAAGCAAAATTGTGCCGATGGAAGAGCTATCGGTCGTCAGTGCACCCTACGAAGTAGATGGTCTGGTGGTGGGGACGCTGGGTGTGATTGGCCCCACGCGCATGGCTTATGACCGCATGATTCAAATTGTAGATATCACGTCCAAGCTGGTCAGCAACGCGCTTAGCCACAAATAAGCAGACTGAGTAAATGGCTTTTAATTTTTTGGCACGCGCACGCCAAACAAAATGCCGCAGGTCACCAAAGCCAAGCCCGCCAAAAGATTCAGGCTCATGGGTTCACTCAAAAACACCACAGCACCTAAAGCAGACAGGCCTGGGACAAGCGCAGTGATCATGGTCGAGCGAACAGGACCGTAGTGGCGAATCATCACATTGAAAGTGATGCCTGAAATCACGACAGAACCCACGCCTTGGTAAATGGCTTGGAACATCATTTCTGCAAGGGGTGCTGTGCCTAGATGCGTGGGCACCCAGCCTGCAAAAGCAGCCAAGGTATACAGCGGCACAAAGCTGATCCAAGAAAATGCGGTGATGGCGATGGTGGCACGCACAGGGTCAAGTGCATGACGGCGCACCAGCACGGTGTAGCAGGCCCAGCAAAAAGCGGCGCTCATGAACAGCAAGTCGCCTTTCCACACCTCGCCGCCGTCAAAGGCTTTGAGCAAACTCGCGCCACCTACAAACAAGTCGCCCAACACAATACAGGCCAAGCCTATGGCTCGTACGCGGGTGATGCGGTCGTGTAGCACCACGATGGCCAAGAGCGATGTCCACAAAGGCAAACTGCCCGGCATCAGCACCGAGGCATGCGCGGCAGGCGCAAAGAAAAAACCAGAATAGGCCAGCATGGCGTAAAGCAAGCTGCCAAAAAATCCTGCCAGTGCCGTGATGCGCAGGGGCAGAGGAGATAGGCCTAGCAGCGAGCCTACGGCTTCGCCCGACTGTCGCTGCGCACGCATCAGCCACCAACCCCAAGGTAGCAGCACGCAGCCTGCACCAATGATGCGCAAAAAGGCAATGTCGAGTGGGAATAAATTATGCGCAGCAGATGCGCGAGCCACCACGATGAAGGATGACCAAATCAGCACCGTTAAGACAGCGCAGGTGAGCCCGAGGGCTCTGGGAGAAAGTTTCATGCGAGGGATGATAAATCCCTCGCAGCTTCAAAGCTGTATTGGCTTAGAAGTTGAAGCCAACCAATGCAGCGGTTGAGGTTTGTTTGATAGAGCTGCCCAAGCCAGCTTGGTTGTCATCGGCTTTACGTTGAGTCCATTCCAACTGAATGAAGTTTTGACCGTAAACGTAGTGCTTGATACCAATGCCGTAGCTGGTGCCACTTAATTTGCGTGAGGGGTTTGCACCCGCTTCATAACGGCTGGCATATGAGCCAACCTTGGCATACAGCAAGGAGTTGTTGCGCAACAGCAAGCCCGGTTCGATCGTGATTTCAGTAGGCGCTGTGGCTGCCAAATAGGTTGAGTCATTGACTTTTGAATTTTTCAAATCAAAGCTTGCACTGACACCCAGCTTGCCTGGATAAGCCAAAGCAAATGTGTAGTTGATTTTGGCAATGCCAGCTGTTGTTTTGCTGGTGGTGCTTGCAGAAGCTATGGTTTCTTCTGTTGAATTTTGTGTCATGCCCAAGCTCAGGTTTGCACCTTCAAAGTAGGCGTAGCTTGGTTTTTGTGGCTGAGCGATGGCTGTAGCGCAAACAATGGACAAGCTCGAAGCAATGAGTAACGATTTCATGAAATCTCCAATGAGGTGTTAGTTGGTTAATGATTCGTCACCTGCAATTCAAACTTAAATCACAAGTCCAAATTTCGGTGCTCATCTTTGCTGGCGTTGGTGTTGCTAAATCAGCGCCACCCATGATTAGGACTGATGACAGGCCAAAAGTGCTCGGTAGCAGTACGCTGATGTGTGAAGACCTGGGTGAGTTCAAATCTTTACCGACAGTAAAAGTACCATTGCTTGCGGTTGATTCGAGTAATTCAATTTTTGAAAGTTTGGAACTACCACTGTTTCCACCGATAAACAGGATGCCGCCTGTATTGATCAGAGTCGCTGTGTGACCTGCGCGATTGATGGACATGTTTTGAACTTTGCTAAGCGCACCTGACGCCGCAGTGTTTCCTGGTGTGTACTTCAGCATCATGGTTGGCGATGTCCCGAAACCACCCGAAATCAGAACGTTCCCGCTGTCATCTAATGTTGCTGCGTGATTCCAGCGTTTGAGGAAGTTGGTTTCAACCCCGCTGAAATTAGTGACGTCAATAGTGCCCCGCGTTGGAGGGTTTGTTGTGACATCAAGCAAAGAGTAGAACTTTGTTGCATTGGGGATGCTGTTGCCGAAGAACAATACTTGCTGATTGTTGTTCACCAAAGTTGCCGTATGGCCTTTCATTGCCTCTTCAAGCTTCAAGGTGGAAATTGTGAACGGTCCAGTCACAGACGATGACTTATCTTCATCGGGGTTGTAAATTTCAATGTCAGTGCTACGGTCTGTGTTGGGTGCTTTTTTGTCAGCAACGTCACCACCTGCAATCAGCACTAGACCTGGTCCTGCTCCCAAAGGTTTGAGCAAAGTAGCGGTGTGATTGATTCGCGTCAATGTCATTGGCTTTGACGTGGCCGTCCAGGTTCTGCTGCCTGGGTCATAAACCTCGGCTGTCATCAGAGCACCTTTGCCATCGTTACCGCCAGTGATCAAAATCTTGCCATCTTTTAAGGTTGTTGCAACATGGCCATATCGCGCTGCATTCATCGTTGGCAGGGTGATCCATTTTTTAGTTTGAGGGTTGTATAACTCAGCTGTTTTTAGTGCCGTGGTCCCGTTATCAACCGTGCCACCTGCGACAAGAACGTAGCTGATATTGTTGTTGTCTGCTGCCAAAAGCGTCGCTGTAAAGTTAGTGCGTGTCGCCATATCGACGCCAGGTGCAATAAAGCCCGGACCTGTGGTGACCGTGACTGGCAGTGAGTTTGAATTGACTTGCGCTGGAGTGTCAGTCAAGGGGCGCGTGTCCGCGTAGTCGAGCAATACTTTGTATTCAGTTGTGCTGCTCAATTTGACGGGGCCATAGGTGTACACCAATGGGTTTGCTGTTGCTGACATGGCTATGGGGGCTGCTGTGTCTCCATTGGCAATCAGTGAAACTTTGGTAATGGATTGGCTCGGGTCTTTGGAAATAGTTGCAGTCAGTGTGACCGATTCAGTGGGTTGAATTTCCGAGCTTGTTGCAGTCAGATTGACAGAGGTCGTCACTGGAACAACCGGTGTGACCGTGACTGACGTAGTAATGGGGTCTGTCTTTAACTGCTCATCGCGAACAGTTTGTGTATTTTTATAGCTCACCACCAGTGAGCAATCGGCATCTGCAGCCAATGGAATAGACACGGGTACAGCTGACGCAACATATCCGGCTGAATAAACCACGTTGCCAGTTGTCTTATCTGTGCATGTAAGCCGGCCCGAACCGATGTCGTAAGACGGTGTCAATATGGCTGGTTTGCCGTTTGAGTAAACCGGTGTTGAAGCCAGCGCTAAGCTCACAGTGGGTATTTGCGGTGTTGTGCTGCCACTAACGCTGCTAGATCCACCGCCGCCACCGCCACAAGCAACGAGCAAGCAAATGCCGCCAGCCATCAGTAAATGGCGTGGCCAGCGAATGATGTGGCTCTTGAGAGAGCTAAGGATCTCGTAGGTCATGGGGCGTGTGTCAAAAACTGTCAGGGCGCTGGAATTAGCGCCGTCACAGATGCTTCGACATCACGGCTGAATACTTGAATGAGGCATTCGCGCACAAACTACAATGGCAGCTTCGGTTGGGGCGATAGCTCAGTTGGTTAGAGCAGAGGACTCATAATCCTTTGGTCCACGGTTCAAGTCCGTGTCGCCCTACCAAATTTCTGTGATATACTTTCG